>Ga0136846_1215325_pt1 | contig 19921 bp, 19 predicted proteins | sample HopSoiMetagenom2_FD_96841 | JGI IMG/M metagenome (GOLD analysis project Ga0136846, IMG submission 96841) | Grasslands soil microbial communities from Hopland, California, USA - 2 Assembly 2016 (version 4) | ecosystem: Environmental > Terrestrial > Soil > Grasslands | place: USA: Hopland...
CGCCGACGGATACACGATCAACTACCAAGGCAACAGCGGCGCCAACGCTGGTGCGGTTTGGGTAAACAACAGCGCGACTGGCGTTTGCTAGTCGAGTTGCTTGCAGGAACGAAGAGGGCCGGGCGAATGCCCGGCCCTTCTTCGTGTCGGGGGAAGCGGTCTTTAGATGCGGATGACGTCTGCGGTCGCGCCGAGGGGCCGTGCGAGCTCTTTTGGGAACAGACTCCGAGACAAGGCGTCCTCGTAGGTGATCGCCCCGTCCGCGACGAGTTTGCTGAGCGATGCCTCCAACGTCTGCATCCCGTCCTCTTGGCCGGTCAGCAGCACGTTCCGAAGCTGGTTGGTCTTTCCCTCGCGAATCAAGCTGCGGGTTGCGTGAGTGGCCACAAGGATCTCGAAAGCCGCAACCTGACCTCCGCCGATGCGGGGCAGCAGCTGCTGGTTGATGATCCCGGTCAGGGACGCGGCCAGCTGCACGCGGATCTGCGCCTGCCGGCCGGTTGGGAAGACGTCGACCAACCGGTCGATCGCCTGGCTAGTGTCGTTCGTGTGCAGCGTGCCGAACACGAGGTGTCCGGTCTCCGCCATGGTGAGCGTGGTTTGGATGGTCTCAAGGTCACGCATCTCGCCGACGAGCAGCACGTCCGGGTCGGCGCGCAGCGCCGCACGGATGCCTCGTACGAACGAGCTCGTGTCGATGCCAACCTCACGCTGGTTGATAGCGGACAGCTTGTGGCTGTGCACGTATTCGATCGGATCCTCGATCGTGATGATGTGGCACCGGCGTTCCTGGTTGATTCGGTCGACCATCGACGCGAGCGTCGTGGATTTACCGGCACCGGTGGGACCGGTCGCGAGCACGAGACCGCGCGGCACGCGCACGAACCGCTCGACGACCGGCGGTAGGCCGAGATCTTCGAACGTCGGGATCTCGATCGGGATCAGTCGGAGCGACAGACCGATCGCGCCACGCTGGATGAACACGTTGGCGCGCAGCCGCGCTCGGTCCTGCCAGGAGAACGAGAAGTCGGCGTCTTTCTCACGCTCAAACTCTTCGAGGACGGCCGGCGGCAGGAGTGACATGACCATCGCTTCGATCCGGTCCGCGTCCAAGACTTCGGCGCCCTCCGCCGGCAACATCGCACCATCGATCCGCAGCAGCGGCGGGACTCCGACGGTCAACAGTAGGTCAGTTCCCTTGCGCTGCCACAGTTCTTCGAGGTAGGCGTCGATGGCGCCGCTGTCGACGTGGATCATGGTCGGCCGAGTATCGCAGTGGCCGGGTGATGCTCGATACGGCCATCGGTCCGGGACCGAAGGACCTAGGGGCAGCTCCCTGGATCGTGCCCGCAGTACGTCCAGCGCAACACTTCGACGCCCGGGGGCGGGGTACCGACGCCATCGTGGATCAAGACGTCGGCGACGACGACGGGCGCCCCTCCGACGGAGGCGGTGAATCGCACCGTTCGATCGAGGTCGATCGGGTCGGCCAGGGATATGCACGTGACCGTTGCCACCGTGGCATCGGATGTGCTCGCGGTCGTCGTGAACGCGCTCGCGTGCATGCAGGGCACCGCTCCGAATGCACCGATCGACGGATCGACGCGCGCGATCTGAATCGCTGCGTCGGCAGCACCGTCGGCGGCGTACGCCGTCGAGCGTTGGTCGCGCAGCCGCTCGGTCGCGAGAACGTTCGCTCCCACGAAGCTCATCAACGCGCCCACTACCAGCCCAAAGAAGACGAGAAACCCGAGTGCCAGCAGCAGCGCCTGCCCCGATTCGTCACGCCGCACGTTCATGTCGTCGCTCGCTTGAGAACCTGGACCTTCTCTGTGGTAGACCCGTCGGGCGCAGTCGCGGTGATGGTGATCTGTTGCAAGCCCGCGTCGGTAAAGCACGATGCTTGGAACGCCGGTTGATAGGCAACGCCCGTCGGGATGGCGCCGTTCCAGTACCGGACGGCCATGGCGACGGTGTATCCGCTGGGGAGGGTGACACCGGTGAGACCGTAGGTCGTGCCAGTAGCACAGTTGACGTATGGGGTTTGGGCCGGATCCTTCACCCATTCGGCAGCAGAGCGAGCAAGGGCGTCCGCCGTTGCGTTCCTCTGATGCTGGGTCGACACCTTGATGGCGGTGAGCATCCCTCCGAGCAGCGCGGTGAAGGTGATCCCGACGATCGCGATCGTGATCACGATCTCTGCGAGAGAGAACCCCGACTCCGATCGAAGCGTCGCGGGATGGAGGTCGTCGGGATCACCCAATGGTCACCTGCGCGCTTCCGGCCACCTTCACGTTCTGCGCGACAACGGCCGTGACCGCGAGCGCCGCACCACCGGTGCTCAACGTCACCTGATTGGAGAACGGTGCGTAGAGGATCCCGCCGAACGTCAATCCCGCGCTCGATCCGCCCGTGATCTTCAGAGCGCTGTTGTTCGTCCGCGACTGAAACACAAGGATATTTTTGTACGGTCCCGAGGTCGGCGGCGTCAGCGTGACGTTCGATCCACCCCCGACGTCGAACGATCCACCATCGCCGATGAAGAGCATCACGCCGTTGCCGGAGAGCTTCGTGTTGTTGCCGGTCACCTTGATGCCGCTGTTCAGGATGTAGACGCCGGGGTTGAAGGTCGTGGTCGAAGTCAGCGACAGCTGGGAGTTGTAGACGCCGGGATTGCACGTGCCGCCACTGCAACTGCCGGGCGTTGTGTCCGTCGGATAGGACATGAAGCGGAGCGGGTCCGGGATGGCCGGCGAGTAGTTCGAATACGGCTTATTGCCGTTGACCCACGTACAGGCAGCACACGTGACCGTGTTCGGCGTACACCCAGAGCATCCACCAGGGTTGAGGATCTTGAAAAGGCCCCCGTTGTTGATGAAGAGCTTGGTGGCGTTCTTCTTGCCAGTGAGCCGAACCGCGTTGTTGAGGTTCGAGTTCACATACAGGTTGCCCTTGATCGTGAGGCTCGGCTGATCGCTCGGCGAGTTGGGGGTATCCGGATCGATGATGCAGTCTCCCTGGTTGATCTGGCCTTGCGAGCACCCGCCCGCGATCCATAACGGACTACTTCCGCTCGCAAGCAATGTGAGGTCAGGCGTCGTCGGGGTGCCGTTCCCGCCGCCGATGTTGAACGCGCGTCGCGAACCAAGCAGTGAATACGTGTAGCCACTCGATTCGGTGAACGCGATCTTCACGGAGTCCAATGGAGTGGAGGTGCACGGTGTTGGTGTGCAGATAACCGAAGGAGCGCCGCCGCTCGCGAAGTGGGCGACGACGGTCGCGCTGCCGCCGTTGAAGGTGCGCGTCACGCGCGTCTCACCTCCGGCGGTCCCGTAGTAGTAGCACGCCCACGTGTTCCCGCTCGACGCGTAGTTGAACCCGATCAGCTTCGACCCGGAACCGGGGCAATTCGAGGCCGTGGGGCTCATCGAGACACTGGAGGCGCTCTGGACGTCGTTGGCCAGGTAGGCGGATGTGATCTGCGCGTCGTGACTTTCGGACAATCGCTGCGTGGTCGCATCGGTGGTCTTCAGGCCGACCACCATGGCGCTGCCGATCACCGTGATCAGCATGCCGGCGATCGCGATGCCGATCAGCAGTTCGACGAGCGTGAAGCCGGCTTCGCGGTGCGACGGCAACGGCGGCGGCCAAGAGGTTCCACCCATAGACGGCCATGGTCGGTTGAGTGGGCGACCCAGTCATCGGGCCATGGACCTAGTGCCGATGGCACGAAGGCGCAGCTAGCGACACGATTCAGCCCTCGAAGCCGAACTCCTTGTGGCTCCCGTCGCAGAACGGCTTGTTCTGGGAATGCCCGCACCGACAGAGCGTCTGGCGGTTCCTCACCTCGTACGGCTCCCCATCGGACGCGACCACCTGGACGCCGCCCCGGACCCAGATCGGCCCGTTGTCGACGACGGCGACCGCGGGTGGGTACGGGATCTCGTCCCGCTCGGGCGCGCCGTCGGGCTGGGTCACGAGCCGCCCCGAAGGGCAGAGCTTAGACATGGTCCGGATCCGCTCGGCCACTGCCGGGTCGGCGGCGTCGGCGATCATGGCCCACACGTTGCGGAAGCGGTCGCCGCAGTACCCCGCCGTGGTACAGACGGAGACGTCGTCGTTCATCGTCAGATCGCCGCCCCGGTAGGGGTACGCGCGCTCGTCGTACGTGTTCCGTGCGGCGACCTCGGTCCCGTCGAACGGGATCCGCTCGTGGGTGGCATCACAGAAGGGCTTCCGCGACGAGTTCCCGCACCGGCACAGGTCGTACTCGGCCGTGCGCACGGGGATCGGGGCGTCGGGCTCCCAATCGACGGGCTCGCCGTACTCGGTCTCTACCTGCGCCGTGCGCACGAGCGCGAGCGCGCCATGGACGCGGTACGGACCGTGCTCGGTGATCTCGACCCTCGGGGTCGCGTCCTCCTCAGGCATGGCCGCTACCCTACGCCGCCTGGGTCGAACGGCGGGGTGGCGCACATGCGGAACCGGCGGTAGGGTCGCTTGGCGGCACGCCGCCCCGAACGGCCGCCGCGCGGAGAGGACAACGTGGGAGTGCTTTCGATCATCCTGGGGCTCGCGCTGCTCGGCGTGCTCGCAGACGTGGTCGTCGAGAACGACCTGACGAGCGCCGCCCACGACCCGCTTGCCATCGCGGGCACGACGCAGTCGATCTCGGCCCCGGTGATCGCGATCATCGCGTTCGCGGCAGGCGCCTTCGCCGTCGTCCTCATCGTGCTGGGCATCCGACGCCTCCGCCACGCGGGACGCAAGCACCTGGAGGAGCGGATCGCCGCGCTCCAAGACGAGAACGCGCGTCTCCACACGCAGCGCAACCTCGAGAACCTCGTGCGGATCCCGGAGGCCGCACCGGTGGACTCCGAACCCGCGGACGTGGTCCGGGTGGAGGAGGCACCGCCCGCGACGACGCCGGTCGCCGAGCGCAGGCCGGACCAGCCCGCATCGAAGTGGTGACGCCGGCCGAGCCGGCTCACGACCCCCGAACCTGCGAACCGTCATAGGGTCGAGACATGCCCCGACTCCACCGGCTCGCGCCGGGGATCCTGTTCCTCGCCCTGGCCTGCACGTCGATCCCGTATCGCGCGGCGCCCACCACGCCCTCGCCCGTCGTCAGCACCCCCGACCGGCTTATCGTCCTCGGCGACGACGGCAACCTTCGGTCGATGGCGCCGGACGGTACCAACGTCGTGCCGTTCACCACCGACGCGGGCCCCGACGTGCAGATCGACCAGCCGGTCGCCTCGCCCGACGGCAGCGCCGTCGCATGGGCCGAGATCCGGAACGGACAGCCGAGCGTCGTCATCGCGAGCCGAACCGGGCAACCGCTCCAGACGGTTCCGATGGGCCTCGCACCGTTCTTCCTCCAATGGGACCCGACCTCGACCAACATCGCCTACCTCGGCAACGCGGCGCAGGGGCTCGGGATGGGCGTCATCAAGAACGCCGTCGCCGCGCCCGAGGACGTCGCGATCGGCGGCGGCAGTCCGTTCTACCTTTCGTGGTCTCCCGACGGGCAGCGTCTGCTCGTGCACGTCGGTGAGACACAGCTCGGCGTCACCGACGCCAACGCCGACCTTCGTCGGGTGCACGACCGGCCGGGCCAGTTCCAAGCGCCGATCTGGCTCGCCGACGGGCGCACGGTGTACGACCGCGAGAAGGGCACACAACAACAACTGGTCGTCGCCGATGGCGGCACGCCGGATGTGCTCGCGACGTTCACGGGAAGCGTCGCCTTCGATGCGAGCCCCGATGGAACCCGCCTCGCGTACCGGATCGATGGCGGGGGATCGCGGGACGACGGGCTCTATGTGCAGCCCCTCGACGGCGGGAAGCCAACCCTTGTCACCCGTGTCGGTGCGCCGGCGTTCTTCTGGTCGCCGATCGGCGATCGTCTGTTGCTGCTCACCGTGAAGGGCGGCGGTTCAACGCGGACCGCGCGCTGGAACGTGTGGTCGGGCGACCAGGTGCTCCCGCTCGATCGCTACCAACCGAGCGAAACCTTCGGCCAGCGGTACTTGCCGTTCTTCGATCAGTACGCGCAGGCGTTCACGCCGTGGTCGCCCGACGGCAACGCGTTCGCCTTCGCCGGTGTCATCGACGGCACCGCGGGCGTCTACGTCCAGCCGGCCGACGGCGGTGCGCCGACGCGCGTGAGCGACGGTGAGTTCGTGCTCTGGTCGCCACCGGAACGTCCTACGTCAACGAACTAGGCCGGCGATCAACGGCGCGAGCCGGGCGAGCTCCTCGACATGGAGGGGTGCCAAACGTGCGAGCACGCGCTCGCCGCGAGGGGTCAGCGCGACGCGACTCAGCCGGTGGTCATCGGAGTCGGGGCGCGTGCGCACCAGCCCTGACTCTTCGGCGCGGTGGACGAGCTCGCTGGTGCTGTGGTGACGCAGGAGCAACTGCTCCGCGATCTGCCCGATCGAGGGAGCGCCGTCATCACTCAGGCCCTTCACCACCACAAGGAGTTGGTACTGGGCCGGGCCGACCCCCTCGGCCTCCGCGGCATCGTCGCTCCACCGGAGGAACCGGCGAAGCGCTGTGCGGAACGAGAGGAGCTGAGGGTAGTCAACGCCGTCGAGATCCGTAGCGCCAGTGCGCATGACGATGTATCGTATCACGATATATCGTGGCCGCATGCCGACCGTCTCGCTCCCGCGCACGTCCGCCGGACGCGTCGCCGCGCTGAGCCTGATCGCGGCTCCGATCGGCGTCCTCGGTGCGCTCTCCGCGTGGGTGCTCGTCAAGCTGATCGGCTTGCTGACGAGCATCGCGCTGTTCCAGCAGGTCTCGATGATCCCGCCGCCGATGAGTGACCTGCACCCAGGGCCGTGGCTGTTCCTCGTGGCGGCCGCGGGCGGCCTGGCGGTGAGCCTGATCGCGAAGTGGGTCCCAACCATCCGTGGACACGGGATCCCCGAGGCGATGGAGGCGGTCGTCGAGCGGCAGAGCGTCATCACGGTTCCCACCGCGATCGGGAAGCCCGCTTCCGCGTCGATCGCGATCGGCACCGGCGGACCGTTCGGAGCGGAGGGACCGATCGTCGTCACGGGCAGCGCGATCGGATCGTTGCTCGGTCAGATCCTCCCGGTCTCGCCTGCCGAACGCCGGATCCTGCTCGCGTGCGGGGCCGCGGCCGGCACGGCCGGCATCTTCGGTACACCGTTCGCGGCGGTGCTCCTCCCCCTCGAGCTGCTGCTGTTCGAGTTCTCGACCCGCTCGCTCGTGCCGCTGTTCGTGGCGGCCGCGGTCGCGACGGCGATCCGCGCCGGACTCCTGGATGGCGGCCCGTTCGTGCCGCAGGTCACGTTCGTGCCGCCGCATGGACTCGACCTGCTCTGGTACGTCGCGCTCGGGCTCGTGTGCGGTCTGCTTGCCGTCGTCATCTGCAAGGGACTCTTCTGGATCGAGGGCGGTTACCGACGACTCCCCATCTCGGAGTTCTGGCACCCGATCGTCGGCGCCCTCGGGTTCGCCGCGGTCGGGATGGTCGAGCCCCGCGCACTCGGCGTCGGGTATGGGGTGATCGGCGCCGAGCTCGCCGGCACGATCGTCGGCGGCGCGCTCCTCGCGCTCGGCATCGCGAAGCTCCTCGCCTGGTGGGTCGCGCTCGGCTCGGGGACGTCGGGCGGGACCCTCGCGCCGCTGCTGTTCATCGGCGGTGCGTTCGGCGGGTGGCTCGGTTCGGTCGCGGTTCATGCCGGCATCAACGTCGACCCGCGCGCGTGCGCGCTGGTCGCGATGGCGGCGGTCTTCGGCGCGTCGACGCGCGCGGTGCTGACCGGCATCGTCTTCATGATCGAGATCGTCGCGGCGCCCGCGATGGCGGTGCCGCTGATGCTCGCGACGGCGGCCGCCGCGGTCGTCGCGACGTCCCTCGCATCGGACAGCCTCATGACCGAGAAGCTCACCCGCCGCGGTCTGCGCATCCACCACCACGCGGAGGTCGACGTCCTGCGGAGCACCCGCGTGGCCGACGTGATGTCGCGCGATGTCGTGACGATCGGAACCGCCGCGACGGTGGCGGCGGCTCGGACGGTGCTCGCCGACGGCCCTCACAGCGCGTATCCGCTGGTGGCGCCCGATGGCACCCTCGCCGGGATGCTGTCGCGCTCGGACCTGCTGGCCGACGGAGTCTGCGACACGGAGGCGGTCGACGACCTCGCGGCGACGGACGTGGTTGCGATCTCGCCGTCCGCGTCTGTGCTCGAAGCGCTCGAGACGATCGTGCGCGAACGCGTCGAGCACGTGCCCGTGGTCGACGACGGATGTCTGGTCGGCATCTGCACCCGGACCGACGTTCTTCGCGCGCGGGCCCGCAAGCTCAACGAAGAGCGCCCCGCCCCATCGCTCCGTCGCCACCGGTCGTAGTCTCGACCCGGGAGGACACCGGATGAGCACTTCGAAAGACGCATGGAACGAGGTCGGCGACCGGTTCACGTCGGTCGGCAAGCGGCTCGCGGGGCACTACGGCGCGCGCGACGGCGGGTCGCCCAAGGAAACCCAGCACAAGGTCGAGGAGGTCGTCCGGGAGATCGGCAACCAGCTCGGTCGCGCGCTCGAGGCGGTCGACGACACGGTTCGTGACGACGCGGCGCGGCAGGACCTCAAGCAGGCGTTCAACGCCCTGGGCTCTGCGATCTCGTCGACCGTCGAAGACGCGGCGTCTGCGATGCGCGGCCCGAAAGGCGAGGATCCGCCGCGCCCGGACTAGGGGCTACCGAGGCGGGTCGGTGAACCCGACAACCTTGTGCGTCCCGTCGCACAACGGCTTGGTTTTGCTCGCACCGCACCGACACAGGACCAACCGCGTGTCCTCGCGGATCGTCTCACCGTCGGCGCCGACCAGCGTGACGTGACCGCGCACCTGCATCGGTCCGTCGGCAAGCGCGACGAGCGTCACCTCCTCGCCGATCAGCTCGGCCTCTTGCGGTCCGTCGTCCAGCCGGCGGAAGTGCAACGCGCCACTCGGGCACCGCATCACGACCTCGGCGAGCGTGTCGGGGTCGGTCGCCTCGGGGCGCACCCACGGCCGCGCCCACGGATCGAAGACCTCCGGCAGCCGCTGGAAGCATTCACCCACGTGGACGCACAGGCGCGGCTCCCACACCACCTCGATACGGTCCGTGGCGTACGTGCGCGAGACGTCGCGCCGCTTCCGCGGCTCCCTGTCTTCGCGCCGAACGGCCTCGCTCACGACGTCCATCCTTCCATCGGGCGGACCGGGTGGCGAGGCCTATCATCGCCGCGATGAGCGACCCGACCGGTCACGAGACCAGCTCCGACGCGCCGTTCGATCTGACCACCGAGCGGCTCGAGGCCTTCTCGGACGCCGTCATCGCCGTGATCATCACGATCCTCGCCCTTGGCCTCGAGCTGCCGAAGAACCCAACCTGGCTGGCGATACGGCCCGAGATCGGGTCGTTCCTGATCTACGTGTTGGCGTTCGTCAACCTAGCCATCTGGTGGAACAACCACCATCACCTGCTTCGCGCGACGACCAGGATCAGCGGCGCCGTCATGTGGGCGAACATGGCGCTGTTGTTCTTCCTGTCGTTGATCCCAGTAGCGACGCAGTGGCTTCGTGATGCTGCGTTCCAACCGAAGCCGGCCGCGTTCTTCGGGCTCGTGTCGTTCGGTGCCGGGATCGCCTACAGCATCCTCGTCCGCACCATCGTCCGTGCGAACGGACGTGACTCCGTCGTGGCGCGCTCCGTGCACGGCGACGTGAAAGGCCTGATCTCGATCGCCCTCTACGGAACGGGGGTCGCCGTCGCAGGACTCAGTGCTGTCGTGACGATCGATCTGACGTTTGGAGCGTCAACGATCGATCAGAGCGACCTCGGGACGTGGATCCCGATCGCGCTGTACGTCGCGGTCGCGGTGATGTGGCTGATCCCCGACCGGCGGTTCCTGCACGATCACGCCGCGGAGACGTGAGCTTCAGCGGCCCGCCATCCGCAGCGACGCCGCGCGCGCTGCGTCGATCACGTCGTGGCCGAGCCGCGGGATGTCCCGCTGCGGCAGCCGGAACGCCGGTCCTGAGACGCTGATCGCGGCGACCGCTCGTCCGTCGGCCATGACCGGGGCCGCGATCGTCACGAGCGCGTCCTCGAGTTCGCCACTGCTCGCCGCGTAGCCCTGCCGGCGCGTCTGCGCCCACACCTCTTCCAACTCGGAGGGCGAGACGATCGTGCGGGCGGTGACCGCGTCGAGCGCACGCCCGAGCACCGCCTCCTGCAGCGCACGGTCGCCGAATGCGACCAAAACCTTGCCGCTCGAGCTCGCGTGCACGGGGCTTCGCCTGCCGACCCAGCTCGCCATGACCACGGTCTGGGCCGGCGTGACCTGGTCGACGTAGACCACGTGGAAGCCGTCGCGGATCGCGAGGTTGGCCGTCTCGGACGTCACCGCGGACAGGTGCTCGAGCTGCGGTCGCGCCTGGCTCACGACCGGCAGCCGATCGACGGCCGCCGCGGCGAGTCCGACCACCCGTGCACCGATCCGGAAGCGCTGGGTCGCCGCGTCGCGCTCGATCAGCCCGCCCCCCGCGATCGTCCCCAACAACCGCGAGGCCGTCGACGGGTGGACGTCGAGACGCCGCGCGATCTCGGCGACGGTCAGCCCGTCGGGACTGTCTCCCAGCAGATCGAGCACCGTCACGACCCGGTCGGCGACGTCGGTGGAACGGATATCGAACCTCCTGGATGGACATCTCCCGGGGTGTTGCCGTCAGGGCAATACTAGCCTTGTCGGGCTAGGCGCCGGTCCATACGGTCCGCCGTGTGATGGAGGGAGGGACCGCCCGCGTCACCCTCGGAACCGCCGACGGCGACCTCGAGCTCGCGCTCGCCCTCGCCGACGCCGCGGCCACCGTCACCATGTCGTCCTTCGGAGAGCGGCTTCCGGTCGAGCTCAAAGACGACGCCACGCCGGTCACGGAGGTCGACCGGGCCGCCGAGCGCGCGATCCGCACCGTCCTCGCCGAGCGCGCGCCCGACGACGGCGTGCTCGGCGAAGAGGAAGGGCACGCGCCCGGCGTCGACGGACGGACGTGGGTGATCGACCCGGTCGACGGGACGAAGCTGTTCGCCGAGGGCATCCCGCTGTGGACCACGCTGATCGCGCTCACGGTCGACGGCACGCCGGTGCTCGGCGTGGCGGATGCGCCTGCGCTCGGCGTCCGGTACCACGCGACCCGCGACGGTGGCGCCTGGTGCGGCACCCGTGCCCTCGTCGTCTCCGGCGTCGTGTCGCTCGCCGACGCGCTGGTCGCCCACTCGCCGATCGAGGAGTGGTTCCGATCCGGCGACGGCAACCACCTCGCCGACCTCGCGGCGACCGCGCGGAGCACCCGCGGGCTGAGCGACGCCTGGGCGCATCTCCTCGTGGCACAGGGATCGGTCGACGCGCTCGTCGAGCACGAGCCCTGCTACGCCTGGGACTGGTCGGCCACCCAGGTCATCGTCGAAGAGGCCGGCGGACGTATCACCACGTTAGATGGCGGGTCCCCGACGCCGGGGTCGAACCTGCTGGTGTCGAACGGGTTGGTCCACGACGAGGTCGTGGCCGTCCTCACGGAAGGGAGCACCTGATGCGGAGCCGAACCAGGAGCGTTCTCGCGACGACCGCGGGACTACTGATCGCCGTCATGATGGCCAGCGCGGCGTACGCGCAGAGCGCAACCTCGGCCGCCTCCAGCGGCGGCGACGACGTGGTCCTCCGCGTGGGCGTGATCGCCGATCTCGACACCGACAACGTCTTCGCGGTCAGCGCCGGCAGCGACTACACCGTCGCCACGTCCGAGTACGACATGATGCTCAGCTTCTCCTCGACGGACCTGACGGCCGCGCCCGGGCTGGCGACCGGCTGCGACCACAACGGCAGCTACACCACCTGGACGTGCCACATCCGTCCCGACCTCAAGTGGAGCGACGGCCAGCCGCTGACGTCGGAGGACATCGCCTTCACGTACCGCTTAGTGATCGACAACAACATCCCGCAGTACAAGGCCTACTTCCCGAGCGATCCGACGTTCGAGACGCCGGACCCGACCACGCTGATCTGGAAAGCGAAGGCGCCGACCTTCGCCCCGTCGATGCCGCCGTGGGTGTACATCGTGCCCGAGCACATCTGGGCGCCGTACGACGGCAAGGACCTCAAGACGATCCGAAGCGTCTCGCAGACGCCGGGCGTCGGGAGCGGCCCGTTCATCCTGAGCAGCTGGACACCGGGTCAGAGCTTCGTGATGACGCGGAACCCGAACTACTGGGGGCCGACGCCGACCCTCGACCGCATCGAGTACAGCGTCTACACGAACCAGGAGGCGATGATCCAGGCGCTGAAGAACGGTGAGATCGACGCGGTCGACGGGCTCCAGCCCTCGCTGATCAACTCCGTGCAGAACACCCCGAACATCGCCCTGCAGAAGGTCGTGTCGGACTGGTGGCTCAACCTGGCCTTCAACTTCGGCGGCCAGGCGGGGTCGACCTACACGCCGCTGCCGGCGCTGCACGACCTCACGGTTCGCAAGGCGATCGAGACGGCGATCGACAAGCAGGCGATCGTCCAGAAGGTCTATCAAGGCGCCGCGACGACCGGCGACACCATCGTCAGACCGGCATCGTCGTACTGGCATCTCGACATCCCGTCGGACAAGGAGTTCCCGTACAGTCCCTCCGACGCGAACCAGCTCTTGGACCAAGCGGGCTACGCCGATACGAACAATGACGGGATCCGCGAGGATCCGAAGACCGGCCAGCCGCTCGAGATGCGGATCCCCGCCTCGACCGATACCACCGGCGCGGAGGAGGCCGGCGAACTGATCGTCGGGTACCTCAAGCAGATCGGCATCAAGGTCGACCTGCTACCCGCGACCGATGCGAAGATGAACGACTACTGGGGTTCGGGCAACTTCGACGCGTACATCTGGTACTGGAGCGGCGACCCGGATCCGAACTACCAGCTGTTCGTGTTCACGTCCGACCAGTGCGGCGCGTGGAGCGACGGCTGCTGGCAGGACTCGCATTTCGACAACCTCTACGAAGAGCAGCACGTCGAGATGAACCAGACGAAGCGCCAGCAGCTCGTGAAGGAGGCTCAGCAATACGAGTACGACCAGGTGCCCGGAGTGGTGCTCGCCTACCCCAACTGGCTCGAGGCCTACCGTACCGACCGCTTCACCGGCTGGGTCGGCCAGCCCGGCCCGGACGGGTACCTGCTGCCGACCTACAACTACGACACGTGGCTCTCGCTCAAGCCGATCGGCGAGACGTCGTCGGGCGGATCGAGCGGCATCCCGGGGTGGATCTGGCTGGTCGCCGCGGTCGTCGTCGTCGGGATCGTGGTCGTGGTGATGCGGCGAGGTCGCAAGATCGAGCCCGACGAGGCCTAGCGCATGGGGTCACGGCGGTACCTGCTGAGCAAATGCCTGCAGGCCGTCGTGACCCTGTGGTTCGTCCTCACGTTCAACTTCTTCCTGTTCCGGGTGTTGCCGGGTGACCCGATCGGGTTGCTCGCGCGGAGCGAACACTTCACGCCGGAGGACGTCGCACGGCTCCGGCACGACCAAGGGCTTGACCTGCCGATGGCGGAGCAGTACGTCGTCTACCTGAAGGACATCGCGACCGGGAACCTCGGCGAGTCGCTGCGGACGGGGATCCCGGTCAACGAGCTGATCGGCTCGCGCATGCGGCCCACCGTGTTGCTGGTCGGGCTGGGAACGATCCTCGCGAGCTGGCTCGGGGTCCTCATCGGGATCCGTGGGGGGTGGCGGCGCGGCAGCCGCTTCGATACGACGTCGCAGTACTCGTCGTTGGTGCTGTACGCCATGCCCGAGGGCTGGCTCGGCATGCTGCTGTTGCTCTTCTTCTCGGGCTGGCTCCATTGGTTCCCGGCCGGCGGGTACGCGAGCGCGGACGAAACGGGGGTCGCGTACCTCGTCGACCTGCTCGACCATCTGTTCCTGCCGCTGCTCACGCTCACGCTCGGTTATATCGGGGGCTACGCCATCGTGATGCGATCGTCGATGATCGACACGATCAACGAGGACTTCGTGCACACCGCGCGCGCCAAGGGGGTGCCGGATCGGCTGGTGCGTCGCAAGCACGTCGTTCCGAACGCGTTCCTTCCCTCGTTCACCCTCATCATCCTGAGTTTCGGGTTCGTCCTCGGCGGCGCCATCGTGATCGAAACCGTGTACTCGTGGCCGGGGTTGGGGCTCCTCACGTACAACGCGATCAACACGAAGGACTACCCGGTGATCCAAGGGGTCTTCCTCATCGCGAGCGCGGCCGTCATCCTCGCGAACCTGGTGGCAGACATCACGTACGGCTATCTCGACCCCCGGATCAAGCAGGCCTGAGATGGAACAACACGTCGAGATCGCACGGTCACGGCGGGTGAGCCCGTGGTCGCGCCGATGGACCACGCTGACCGGGCACTGGGCAACGTTTCGAACGACCCGGCGCGGGATGGTCGGTCTCGCGATCTTGACCTTCTTCGTCGCGCTCGCGATCGCGTCACCGCTGCTCGTCAGTCCCGACGACCTCGATCCAGCCCTCGCGAGCCTGCCACCGCACATGCCGCCAAGCACGCAGGCGTGGCTCGGTACCGACAACTTCGGGAGGTCGGTGCTCGATCTCTTGATCGCGGGGGCGCGCGTGTCGCTGCTCGTCGGGATCACGGCGGCACTGGGCGCGATGCTGATCGGCGCCTTCGTCGGCATCTCGGCTGGATACTTCGGCGGCACCAAGCTGGACACCTTCCTGAACGCGTTCACGAACTGGTTCCTGGTGATCCCCTGGCTCGCGCTCGCCATCGCGCTCGCGGCGATCCTCGGCGCGAGCTTGGTCAACGTGATCATCGTCATCGCGATCACTTCGTGGGCGAGCACCGCGCGGCTCGTGCGTGCGCAAGCGCTCTCGGTGCGAGAGCGTCCCTACATCGAGCGATCACGCGCGCTCGGGGGTAGCCACTGGCATACCGTCACCCGGCACGTCCTGCCGAACGTCTTCCCCGTGCTCTTCGCGAACACGATCCTGATGGTGGCGCTCGCGATTCTCTCGGAAACCACCCTCGCGATCCTCGGGCTGTCCTCCCGGACGTCGACGTCGTGGGGCACCATCATCGAGGACGCCTTCACGGGCGGCGCGATGACGGCCGGCTGGTGGTGGTGGCTGATCCCGCCAGGTGTCTGCATCGTGTTCGTGACCTTGGCGTTCACCATGGTCGGCTTCGCGTTCGATGAGATCTTGAGCCCGCGTCTCCGCGAGCGCTGAGCCCCGGATTCGACAGCTCGGCCCATCCGCGCGACCATCCCGGCGAGGTCTGACACGACAGCAACAGGGAGGAGCTCGATGCGAAAGCTCATCGTGGCGGCGATCGCGACCATGTGCGCGATGGTCGTTCCCGCGCCGGCGCAGGCGACCGAGGGTGTGCCGACGTTCAGCCATGCGTTTGTGATCGTCGGCGAGAACACGAGCCTCTCGCAGCTCACCGCGAAGAACGCGCCGTACCAGCTCGGCACGATCAAGCCGGAGAGCGCCTGGCTGACCAACTACTGGGGCATCTCGCACTACTCGACGTCGAACTACATCGCCATGACGAGCGGGCAGTTCCTGCGGTGCCACCAGCTCGACGAGAAGCCTGCGACGTGCAACCAGCCCGGGACGGTGACCAACATCTTCGGCCAGTTGACCGACCGTGACATGAGCTGGAAGGCATGGAACGAGTCGATGGACGGGCCCTGCCTCTTGGTGAACTCCGGCGAGAACCGGTTCGGGAACGCGTACCGCGTGAAGCACAACCCGGCGGCGTACTTCGCCAACGTGGTCGGCTCGGACTTCTCGGGGACGACCGGCAACGCGTTCTGCAGGGAGCACGACGTGTCGATGGGCACGACCGATCCGAACGACACGAGTGCCTTTGACGCTGCGCTGCGCGGCTCGGACATGCCGACGTTCAACTACGTCGTACCGAACATGTGTGAGGACGGTCACGACAACTGCAAGCCGACCGGCGGCACGATCAAGCAGTTCGACGACTTCCTGGCCCGCGAGATCCCGAAGATCATGGCGTCTCCGTCTTGGGACTCGCAGAGCGTGATCTTCGTCGTGTACGACGAGGGCCAGGACGGCGGCCCCGGCAAGGCCGTGAAGTTCGACGGCGGCCACACGCCGTTCGCCGTGATCGGCGACCAGGTCCACCCCGCGGACTACCCCACGTTCGCGAACCACTACAGCTTGCTGCGCACGATCGAGGACGGGCTCGGACTCGGCTACGCGAACCAAGCTGCTGACGCCCAGCCGATCGACCAGATCTGGAAGTAAGGGCTGGTGGGGCTCGGCCGCGTCAGCGGCCGAGCCCTTGCAGCGTCGCGTCGAGCGCCTCCGCGACGAGCACGATGTGCTCGTCGCCGAACGCCAATGGTGGGCGAACCTTGAGCACGTTCCCGGCGCGACCCGTCGTGCCCACGAGGACCCCGCGCGCGCGCATGCCGTTCGCGACGTTGTCGGTGAGTTCGGGGTCCGGCTCCTTCGTCGCGGGATCGCGCACGAGCTCGACACCGGTGAGCATCCCGATCCCCCGGACGTCGCCGATCGCGTCGTGGCCGCGCTGGACGTCGCCGAGGGCGGCGCGGAGGGCCGGACCGACACGGCCGGCCCGCGCGACCAGCTCGTCGTCCTCGATCACGTCGAGCACCGCGAGCGCAGCGGCGCACGCGACCGGGTTGCCGCCGAACGTCGAGAACCACTCGGTCTGTTCGGCGAACCGTTCGGTCAGCTCGCGGCGGGTGATCAAGGCGGCGACCGGGTGGCCGTTGCCCATCGGCTTGCCGAGGGTCACGATGTCGGCCGCGACGTCCTGCGCCGCGAACGACCACAGGTGCAAGCCGCTCCGTGCGTGCCCCACCTGTACCTCGTCGGCGATGTAGAGCGCGCCCGCCTCGTGCGTGCGGTCGGCGAGCGCTCGGACGGCGTTCGCCGGCGGAACCGGGATGCCGTCCGAGGTGAAGCCCCCGTCGACGAACGTTGCCGCGGGCTCGATGCCGCGCTCCTGGAGCCGCGCGACGGCGGCAACCAGCTCCGCAGGCATGTCGAGGCCGGCATCGCGGTACCGGTCGACGGGTTCGAACGTCTCGACGTGCGCCGGCTGGCCGGTCGCGAGCCATTCCTCCGGCGAGATCGCCGCGATCGCGTCCGTCACGCCGTGGTAGGCGAACCGGGTGACGAGCGCGCCGTCGCCGCCCGTCCACGCCGTCGCGAGGCGCCACGCGGTGTCGTTCGCCTCGCTGCCGGAGTTCACGAACAGCACGGTGTCGAGGCCGGAGCCGTCCGGCATCGACGCAACGAGTCGCTCGGCCAACTGGACCGGGGCGTCGGTGAGGTACCGCATGTTCGTGTTCAGCCGGCGTGACTGTCGCGCGATCGCGTCGGTGACCCGGGGATGCGCGTGTCCAACGACCGGCACGTTGTTGTAGCAGTCGAGGAACCGCTCGCCGTCCGCGTCGATCAGCCAGACGCCCTCCCCGCGGACGAGATGCAACGGACGGTCGTACGTGAGGGGCGATAGCGCCGGACCGAACGCGTGCGTCCGTCGCTCGGTGAGCGCAGCGTCATCGGATGTGACGGAGCCCGGGAGCAGCCGCTCGCGGAGCAGGGCCTTTCCCTCATCCTCCAGGTAGCCCAGCAGCGGCAGCACCTCGGCCCATCCCTGGAGGTAGGCGTTGTCCGGGTGGAGCGCCGCCCGCCACCCGAACAGCACCGCGTCGGCGACAGCTCGCGCCGCGATGAGATCGGGCAGGACATCGAGCTCCTCCGGCTCGAGCGCGGTGACGCTCCGATAGCCGTCGACCACGCGCATCGCGATCGGCACGACGTCCTCGAACGCACGGTGCACCAGCAGCGACTCGATCGACGAGCTCAGATCGCACACCAGCGCGGTGTGGCTCATGTCGCCGAAGTCGACGATGCCGGTGATCTTCCCGCGCTCGTCCACCAAGGCGTTGTCGACGGTCACGTCGCCGTGGATCACCTGCGCCCGCAGCGACGGCCACCGGGGCAGGACCGACGTCTCGAATCGGTCCAGAACGCCGGCGAGCAGCGCACGCTGTTCGGCGTCGCCGATCGCATCGAGCAAGGGCCGCATCTCGGCCGCATGGTGAACGTCCCACAGAAGGACGCGGCCCGCGGACGGATGGAAGAAGGAGCGCATCGCCCGACCGAGCCGCGCCACGACGACGCCATAGTCGAACGCGGCCTCGGCCCCGATCTCGGGCGGATCGATCGACGCCGTGCCCGGCATGTAGGTGCACGCGCGGACGAGATGCGCGAGGCCGCCCGGCCCCTCGACGGTCGTGACGTAGGCACCGCGGCCGCTCGCGGGATCGGAGCCGAGCACCGGCAGCGGCGCCGCCACCGGCAACGACGGGTCTACCGTCAGGACGTGCAGCGCGGCGGCCGTCTCCATATCGACCACGGCCGGGTCCTCGCTCGCGTTGGAGATCTTGAGCACCCCGACCGGCCCATCGGTCCCGCGGATCACGAACCCCTGGTCGCGCTCGCTGCCCACGCCGGAAGTACTGCCGTGCAACCCGAAAAGCCGCTGGGCGAGCACCGCCGCCTCCTGCGGATCGAACGCGGGCGGCTCGCCCAGCAGAACATCTCCGTCGACGCTGACCTCGGCCATCGGCTGGATGCTATCGGCCCGTCGAAGGTGGTCGTCAGCCTTCCGGCCGATGCCTGGACCGCCACGCCTGCCCCTAGACTCCTCCGACGAGCCGGACGCCCTTGGAACCCGGCGCTGGAGGGAGATCGATGCGAGGCACCGCCCGTACGGCCACGACTATCTGCGCGGCCTTCCTGGTCCTATCGCTCGCGGCACCCGTCGCGAACGCCGCCCGCGTCGGCGGCACCGGCCGATGCCTGAACCGGCACGGAGCGGTCGCACGGTCGACGGGGCATCGGACGCGCGACGAGGTGCGCACGACCGGGGCGGACAAGCTGACCGGCTGGCTCAGCCGCCACCCCAACGCCGAGACGCAGCTCGCCGCGTCGACCACCGTGACGATCCCCGTCGTCTTCCATGTGATCCGCACGGACACGACGGTGGCGGGCGGCAATGTGCCCAATCCTTGGATCACCAACCAGATCAGCGTGTTGAACGCGTCCTACAGCGGCGGCACGGGCGGCGCCGACACCGGGTTCCAGTTCAGCCTGCAGTCGATCACGCGCACAACCAACGCGAGTTGGTTCAAGCTCACGGCAGGCAAGGAGAAGAAGATGAAGACCGCCCTCAAGGTGGGCGGGCCCGAGACGCTCAACATCTACTCTGCCGACCTCGGTAAGTCTCTGCTGGGGTGGTCCTACTTCGCGCAGGACGCAGCGAAAGACGGCGTGCTCGACGGCGTTGTGATCCACTTCGACACGCTGCCCGGCGGCCCGTGGGGCGCCCACTACAGCGGAGGCGACACCACGACTCATGAGGTGGGGCACTGGATGAACCTGTACCACACGTTCCAAGGCGGCTGCACCGCGAGCGGCGACCTCATCGACGACACACCGGCGGAAGCCAAGCCCGCATACAAGTGCCCGACCAAACGCGACACGTGCTCGGCGCCCGGGAGCGACCCGGTCACCAACTTCATGGACTACACGTACGACTCTTGCATGTTCAAGTTCACGCCCGACCAGGCGGTCCGGATGCAGGAGGCGTGGGCGGCGTACCGGGCTCCGTAGCAGGACCTTCCACGCCAAGGATTCCGAGGGAGGGGCGCCGCGCTCCCCTCGTTCGCTCAAGCGGTCCCCCGAACGGCCGAAGCCTTCCGCAAGGATCGATCCGGAAAGGCCTCGAGGGGATGGACCCTGCGGAACTGCTTCGCTACGCCGTGGAGCGGCGTGCC
>Ga0136846_1213680_pt1 | contig 19917 bp, 15 predicted proteins | sample HopSoiMetagenom2_FD_96841 | JGI IMG/M metagenome (GOLD analysis project Ga0136846, IMG submission 96841) | Grasslands soil microbial communities from Hopland, California, USA - 2 Assembly 2016 (version 4) | ecosystem: Environmental > Terrestrial > Soil > Grasslands | place: USA: Hopland...
CCGGCCGTCATCTGGCCGTACATCATCAGGCCCTTGCGGTCGAGCTCGTTGAAGTGCTCCCAGGTCGCCCACTTGGGCACCAGGTTGGAATTGGCCAGCAGCACGCGCGGCGCATCCGCGTGCGTGCGGAACACGCCGACCGGCTTGCCCGACTGGATCAGCAGCGTCTCGTCTTCCTTCAGCGTGCGCAGCGATTCCAGGATCGCGTCGAAGCAGTCCCAGTTGCGCGCCGCCTTGCCGATACCTCCATAGACGACCAGCGCGTCCGGGTTCTCGGCGACCTCGGGATCGAGGTTGTTCTGGATCATCCGGTACGCGGCCTCGATCAGCCAGTTGCGGCAGGTGATATCGGTACCACGCGGCGCGCGCACCGGGCGCGGCAGCGACGTCGTGGCGGGCGGGAGCTGGGTCATGTCGTTCACGAAAGTTCTCCGGGGAGGTTGCGTGCCGGCATCCCTCAAACAGGGTATGGCCGTCGCGCCGGGCGGGCGTGCGCCCTGCTTTCGGTGCGAATCCGCACAGCGAGGGCATCGTCGATACGGGTCGTACTCTACTTGTCTAGACAACCTTGTGCAAGTAGGATCGCCCCATGCCGCCGCCCATCCGTTCGCGCCTCCGCACGTCGTCCGCCCACTCCACCGCGCCGGCGCCGCGCGCCTCGCAGGACAGCCTTGCCGCCGGCGGGCCCGCCGGCCTCGCCATGCAGCGCTCGGCGCCGCAGCCGCCCTACGCGCGGGTCAAGCAATACCTGAAGGACGCGCTGGAAGCGGGCCGCTGGTCGCCGGGCGCGCAGATGCCGTCGGAAGCCGAGCTCGTGGCCCAGTTCGGCGTCAGCCGCATGACCGTGCACCGCGCGCTGCGCGAGCTGCAGGACGCCGGCCTGATCACCCGGCTGCAGGGCGTGGGCACCTTCGCGGCGCAGCTCAACCGCGTCTCGTCCACCCTCACGATCAACGACATCCAGGAAGAGATCCAGCGCCGCGGCCACCGCCATGATGCGAGCGTGCATGTGCAGCGCGCCGAAGCGGCGCCCCCCGCGCTGGCGGCACGCCTGGGCCTGGCGGCCGGCGCCACCGTGTTCCACACCTTGATCGTCCACCACGAGCGCGGCGTGCCGCTGCAGTGCGAGGACCGCTACGTCAACCCGGCCTGCGCGCCCGACTACCTCGACGTCGACTTCACCCAGATGACGCCCACGCACTACCTGCTGGACGTCGCGCCGCTGTGGGAGGCGCACGTGGCCATCGAGTCCGCCCTGCCCACGGCGCAGGAGGCGCGCCTGCTGGGCATCGCGCGCACCGACCCGTGCCTGATCGTCGTGCGCGGCACCGTCAGCCGCGGCGTGCCCGTCACGCTGGCGCGTCTCGTGCACCCGGGCTCGCGCTACACGCTCGAAAGCCAGTTCCGGCCATGATCCTGCTGCCCGCGTCCAGCGCCGTGCCGGTGCCGTGGAACAACGGCGGCGGCGTCACGCGCGAGCTGCTGCGCCTGCCCGCGGACGGCGGCGACGACTGGACACTGCGCATCAGCGTGGCCGACATCGCCGCCGACGGCCCGTTCTCGCCGTTCCCGGGCGTCACGCGCTGGTTCGCGGTGCTCGAGGGCGAAGGCGTGCGGCTGGCCTTTCCCGAGCGCACGCTCAACGTGCTGCACGGCGAGGCGCCGCTGCGCTTCGACGGCGCGGACGCGCCCGATTGCACGCTGCTGGGCGGCCCCACGCGCGACCTCAACGTGATGGTGCGCCACGCGCGCGCCGAGTCGCTGGTCACCACCGCCAGCTTCCTGGACGAGGCCGAGCCCGGCACCAGCCCCGGCTTCGGATTCTTCGCGCTGCAGCCGCTCGCGCTGCACGGCGCCGGCGCGCTGCCGGTGCAGGTGCCCGCGCTATCGCTGGCCTGGTGCGAGTCGCCGTTCGACGCCGCGCATGCGTGGTCGGTCGAGCCGCTGCACGCCGCGCAGGAACACACCCTGCCCGGCTACTGGATCCGCCTGCTGCCCCACGCGCGATGACCGACCTGCCGGAGTCCTTCGAGCCGGGCCTGCCCGCCCAGGCCGTGGCCGCCGCGCCGCCGCCCGCGCGCCGCGTGTGGCGCCATGCGCGCCTGGCCACCCTGGCCGAGCCCACGGGCTGGGGGCTGGTCGAACGCGGCGCGATCGTCACGGAGGGCGCGCGCATCGCGTGGATCGGCGCCGAGGCCGACCTGCCTGCGCTCGGCAAGGGCGGCGTCGAGGAGCACGATCTCGGCGGCGCGCTCGTCACGCCCGGACTGGTCGACGCCCACACCCACCTCGTCTACGGCGGCCAGCGCGCGCTCGAATTCGAGCTGCGGCTGCAGGGCGCGAGCTACGAGGACATCGCGAAGGCCGGCGGCGGCATCCGCTCCACCGTCGCCGCCACGCGCGCCGCGAGCGAGGACGAGCTGCTGGCCATCGCCGCGGCGCGACTGCGCACGCTGCGCGACGGCGGCGTCACCACCGTCGAGATCAAGTCCGGCTACGGCCTGTCGTTCGAGGACGAGGCCAGGTGCCTGCGCGTCGCACGCCGCCTCGGCGAGACGGGCGTCACGGTGCGCACCACCAGCCTCGCCGCGCACGCGCTGCCGCCCGAGTTCGAGGGTCGCGCCGACGACTACATCGATGCCGTCTGCCGGTGGCTGCCGCAATGGCACGCGCTGGGGCTGGTGGACGCCGTCGACGCCTTCTGCGAGCGCATCGCGTTCAGCACGGCGCAGGTCGCGCGCGTCTTCGCCGCGGCTGGCGCGCTGGGCCTGCCGGTCAAGCTGCACGCCGAGCAGCTGAGCGACTCCGGCGGCGCGCAGCTCGCGGCACGCTTCAAGGCGCTGTCGTGCGATCACATCGAGTGGCTGTCCGACGCCGGCGTCGCCGCGATGCGCGACGCGGGCAGCGTGGCGATGCTGCTGCCCGGCGCGTTCCATTTCCTGCGCGAGACGAAGCTGCCGCCGATCGCCGCGCTGCGCGCGGCCGGCGTGCCGCTGGCGGTCTCCACCGACCACAACCCCGGCACCTCGCCCACGCTGTCGCTGCCGCTGATGATCCACCTGGCCTGCGTCGATTTCCGCCTCACGCCGGAGGAGGCCGTGCGCGGCGCCACCGTCAACGCGGCGCGGGCGCTCGGCCTGGCCGACCGCGGCACGCTGGCCACCGGCCGGCGCGCCGACTTCGCGCTGTGGTCGCACGAGCACCCGCGCGAGCTCGCCTACTGGTTCGGCCATCCGGCGTGCCGCGGCACCGTCGTCGCCGGCGCCTTGACCCCGCCTGGCGCGCCGGCCCCGCGATGAAAGTGACCATGATCGCCGACCACCCCTCGTTCCACCTCAAGCCCGGCACGACGCCGCTGCTGGTGAGCCTGCCGCACTGCGGCGAGCTGATTCCCGACGAGCTGCGCCCGCGCTACCTGCCGCGCGCACTCGACGTCGAGGACACCGACTGGCACCTGCACCGGCTCTATGCCTTTGCCGCCGAGATGGGCGCCAGCGTGCTGCAGCCGCGCGCGTCGCGCTTCGTCATCGACCTGAACCGGCCGTCCGACAACGCGCCGATGTACCCCGGTGCCAACAACACCGAGCTGTGCCCGACGCGCTTCTTCACCGGCGATCCGATCTACGTCGAGGGCCAGGCCCCCGGCGACGCCGAGGTCAGGCGCCGCATCGCGCAATGGTGGCAGCCGTACCACGGCGCGATCGCCACCGAGCTGGCGCGCCTGAAGGCCGAGCACGGCCACGCCGTCCTCTTCGACGGCCACAGCATCAAGAGCGAGCTGCCGTGGCTGTTCGAGGGCCGGCTGCCCGCCCTCAACCTCGGCACCGTCGACGGCGCCAGCTGCGCGCCGTCGCTGCGCGCGCAGCTGGCGGCCCTCCTCGCGTCGCAGGACAAGTACCCGCAGGTGGTCGACGGCCGCTTCAAGGGCGGCTACATCACGCGCCACTACGGCCGGCCCGGCGACGGCATCCACGCCATCCAGCTCGAGATGACCTGGGACTGCTACATGGACGAGACGCCGCCGTACGCCTACCGCCCCGACAAGGCCGCGCGGGTGCAGCCGCTGCTGCGCGAATTGCTGCGCACGATGCGCGACTGGACGCTGGAATGAGCCCGCACGGCCGCCCGAAGGGCGAATGCCCCCGCTCGGCGGGGAGGCGCGAAGCGCCAGGGGTGCACCGATGACAGCCCAGCGCTGCTGGGCGCCGGCCGCCTGGATGGACGGCCGCTGGCGCCAGTCCGTCGTGCTGGAGATCGACGCGCGCGGACACTGGTCGCGCATCGAGGCCGGCGCGCCCGCGCCCGACGGCGCCGAGCGCCTGGCCGGCCCGGTGCTGCCGGGCCTGGTCGACGCCCACAGCCACGCGTTCCAGCGCGCCTTCGCGGGCCTGGCCGAGCGCCGCGAGGGCGACGACGACGACTTCTGGAGCTGGCGCGACCGCATGTACAAGGTCGCCAACGCCGTCACGCCCGAGAGCCTGCGTGCGATCGCGGCGCACCTGTACGTCGAGCTGCTGCGCGGCGGCTACACGCAGGTCTGCGAGTTCCACTACCTGCAGCATCAGGCCGATGGCACGCCCTATGCCGATCCGCTGGCGCTGTCCATGGCGCTGGCCGACGCGGCCGCCGACGCGGGCATCGGCCTGACGCTGCTGCCCGTGCTGTACGAGCGCGCCGGCTTCACGGCGCCTGCGCTGCGCCCCGACCAACGCCGCTTCCACGCCGGCGCGGCCGACGTCTGGCAGCGCAGCCGCGAGTTCGAGCGGCGCGTGGCGGCGGCCGCGCGTGCATCGCTGGTGCCGCTGAACGCCGGCCTCGCGATCCATTCGGTGCGCGCCGCCGCGGCCGGGTCCATTGCCGAACTGCGCCGCCTCGCGCACGAGTTCGACGGCCCGATCCACGTGCACGTCGCCGAGCAGCGGGCCGAGCTGCGCGACTGCGTCGCCGCCACCGGGCAGACGCCCGTCGCCTGGCTCGCCTCGCAGGGCTGGCTGGACGCGCGCTGGCAGCTCGTGCATGCCACGCACGTGGACGCCGGCGAGATCACCGCCACCGCCGCCAGCGGCGCGGGCGTCGTCATCTGCCCGAGCACCGAGGGCAACCTCGGCGACGGCTTCACCGACGTGCCGGCGTGGCTGGCGGCGGACGTCGAACTGGCCATCGGCTCGGACAGCAACGTCACGCGCAGCTGGCGCGAGGAACTGCGCTGGATGGAATACGGCCAGCGCCTGAAGCGCGAACGCCGCAACGTCTGCGCGCAGCCGCGCGGCGCCGTCGACGCGGCGCACGGCCGCCCGACCCCGCCGCGGCCCGACACCGCCGCCAGCCTGTTCGAGCGCGCCCGCGCCGGCGGCGGGCACGCGGCCGGCCACGCGACGTGGGGCCTCGTGCCGGGCGCGCGCGCCGACCTGCTGGTGATCGACCCCGACGACGCCAGCCTGCTCGGGCTGCCGCGCGACCGCTGGCTCGACGCGCTCGTCTTCTCCAGCCCCGGCCGGCCCTGGCGCGACGTGATGGTCGGCGGACGCTGGGCGCTGCGCCAGCATCACCACGCGCGGGTCGAGCGCATCGCGGCGGGCTTCGCGCAGGCGATGGCCGAACTCTGGGGCGAGTGAGGCGGCACGGCCGCTCGCAGGGACGCCCGACGCCGCGGCAGGACGGCAACTGAGGCGATCCCGGCCCCTTCCGGCGGCAAGCGGCGCCCAAGCGGCCGCTTCGGCGCGCCGTCGACCGATCGTCCGATCCGTCGATCCGGGCCACGACGCCGCGACGCCCGCTCGGTGTCTGGCATGTAAAGGCCGTCCTCCCACGCTGGTGCCCTGCCGTTAAAGGCAGAGAATCTTTGTGTGCGCACTGCGCTTTCCCGAAGGAGACCCGCCATGACCGCCCCCCGTTCCTCCACCCTCCGCCGCACGCTGGCCGTCGCCGCCGGTGCGCTGGCGCTCGCCTGCGGCGCCGCCCAGGCCGACCCGCACGGCGGCGGCTGGCATGGCGGCGGCAGCTACCATGGCGGCGGTGGCTACCACGGGGGCTGGCATGGCGGCGGCGGCTATCACGGCGGCTACTACGGCGGCTGGCATTCCGGCGCCCGCTGGAGCTACCGCTCCGGCTGGGGCTGGGGCTGGTGGGATCCGCTGTGGCCGATCGGCGTCGGCGTGGGCATCGGCCTGGCCACGGCGCCGGCGTACTACTACGACAGCCCCGACTACGTGGTCGTCAACCCCGCTCCGGTCTACACGGCGCCGGCCCCGGTCTACGTGAACCCGCCCGCGCCGGCGCCGCGCACGGCCGACCCGATCTTCTATCCGCGCAACGGCCAGAGCGCCGCGCAGATCGAAGCCGACCGCCAGGACTGCAACCGCTGGGCCACCACGCAGCCCAACGCGATGAACGACGCCAGCGTCTTCCAGCGCGCCACCTTCGCCTGCATGGACGGCCGCGGCTACACGGTGCGCTGAACGGGCGTCGCGTCCGTCACACCAGGTCGCGCAGCCGCAGCGCGACGCGCAGCGTCCCGCTGCCGCGCCGCACCTCGACAGCGATGCGGCCACCCGCCTCGGCCAGGCGCCCGCGCAGCGCCGCCAGGCCGAGGCCTTCCACCGCACGCCCGTCGACGGCCTCGATGACGTCGTCGACGCGCAAGCCGGCCTCGTCCGCCGGCCCGCCGGCCATCAGCCCGGCCACCACGGCGCCACGCGGGTGGGCATTGATCCACAGCCCCGAGCGATCCGCCGCGAACGGCCGGTCCGCGCCCGGAGCCGGCGCCAGGTGCACGACGCGTCGCGCGTAGTCGAACGCGACGACGAAGCGGCCCAGGATCTCGCCCCCGATGTTGCCGGCGACGTCGCGCATCGCCAGCGGCCCGTCGTGGCCCAGCGGCAGGCGCAGCACCGGGGCGTCGACACCGAGCGCGCCGAGCGCCAGCCGTCCGCCGCGCGCCAGGCGCCCTTGCGCGCGGCCGCCGATCCCCCAGCCGATGGTGGTTTCGGCGCTCGTCCTGTAACGGCGGTCGAGGCCGTGCGCCTCGACGAAGGGCCGATGCAGCACGAGGCCGCCGCGGTTGCCGGTATCCAGCCAGAACTGGCCCTCGATGCCGTCGAGCGAGGCGACGACGCCGGGAAAGTGGCCGAAGAAGCTCAGCGGCAGCGAGTGCGCCGAGGGCGGTTTCTCGAAGGCGGCGGGGTCGGCCAGCGTCAGCCGGGCGCCGGCGTAGTCGATCTGCACGACCAGGCGCTTGAACAGCTCGACGCCCAGCACGCCGTCCACGCGCAGGCCCTCGACCGCGTCGAAGCCGGGCATGTCGATCACGCGCAGCAGCTGGCGCTCGAGCGCGACGGCGCCGCCGAGGTCCAGGCGCCCGACGCGCGCGAAACCGCTGCTCACCGAGCGCTCGCCCGGCCCGCGGGCCTCCATCGCGCCGACGCTGGCCAGGCCGATGCGCCGTGCCGTGGCCTCGGCGACGAGGTTGACGCCGCCGGTGTCGAGCATGAAGCGCAGGGCGTGGCCGTCCAGCGTCACCGGCACGAACACGTGGTGGTTGGCGATCTCCACCGGGATGCTCGCGCTCGAGGCGCCGCCGGCGAACGCGACGTCGGTGAACGCCTGGACCGGAACCTCGAACGTCCCGGGCGGCGGCGTCGCGTCGACCTGCACCGACTCCGATTCGGTGACGCGGTCGAAGCGCGGATCGCCGTTGCCGCTGCGTACGCGAAACGGCAGCCACAAGCCGTCGACCTCCCGCCAGTGGTCGAAGCGTCGCGTCGCCGGGCGTCCCAGCTGCTCCTGCACCAGGCGGTCCAGGCGGTGCGTGACCGCGTCGAACCACAGCGCCACCCGCTGCCCGCCCACGGGCGTGCAGCCCACGACGTCGAACGCCCGGCCGTCGGCCTCGCGCCGGCCAAGCGCCTCGAACGCCGCCGGATGGCGTTCGGCGAACCACCAGCCGCGCGCGTGGATCCAGGCGTCGGTGGCGGCCGCGCGCCGCGCGGCTTCGGCGTCCTGCACGACGACCTCGCCGTTGGCGCCGCGCTGCCAGGCCACGTGGCCGTCGAAGCCGGCGGCCATCGCGGCCGGGCCCAGCTCGAGCCGCATCGCGTGGCGTGCGCCGACGAGGTCGATCCACTGCTCGGTGGGCCCGGACAGCCCGCCGGCCGTCACGCGGCCGGCCAGATGCAGGCCGCTCGCGCGCGCCCAGGCGGGGCCGCCCGCGTCGGCGAGCGCGCGGGCGAGGATCTGTTCGCAGGATCGGCAATCGGCGTCCATCGGTGCTCCAGCGCGGCGCGACGGGCCGCGCGAGCGCCGCATTCTGGGCAAGCCAGGGCCGGCCGCGGCGACATCTGCACGGCGTGTCGGCAATCCGCACCACGACACATGCCCGTGACGGCGCCCCCCTACAATGATGTCATCGGGCAGGCCGCGGGATGCGGCCGATTTCCCGTCGACGCCCCATCGTCTCCTCCGTGCCGCCGCAGGAAAGCCGGCCCGGATGCGGGCGTTCCCTGAGCGCCCCCCGCGCACGCAGCCCCGAGAATCGGACGCCGCATGGCGCCCGCAACTCGCCGGCGAATGCGGCCAGGGAGAAAGAACATGAAACGCAAGAATCTCGCGCTCGCCTGCGCGGCGCTCGCCTGCGCCGCATCGGCGCACGCCGCCCCGCACGGCAACCAGACCGTCGGCTACGTCGGCGATCCGTCCTTGAACGTCGCCTGGATGATCGACTGGAATGCCGGCGCGCACACGGCCCACCTCGTCGACCACGTCGGCAACGGCGACGGCAGCTGGACCGACGACGGCACGCTGCGCGTGCTGACGCTGGCCACGCCCATCGAGACGACGCAGGACACCTTCGATTGCAACGGCCTGCCGATGACGCAGACCGTGGACCTGCGCCAGGTCGCCGTGCGCCACGTCAGCGGCGGCCCGCACGAGGGCAGCGCGCAGCTGGTCGAGATCGGCAGCACCACCGACCAGGGCGGCTGCACGCCGGGCCTGGTGACGCCGTACGGCTCCGTCGACGACGCCGGCACGACCACCAGCTACCTCGACATGGCCCGCCGCCCCGGCACCGAGGACCTGCGCCACGGCGCCACACTGGCCGGCATGAGCGACACCGACCCGGCCGGCGTGGCCGATTCGACGCAGCTGGTGGCGCGCATCGTCACGTTCGGACACCACGCGCTGACGTTCGCCGACTCGGGCGCCTCGGTGCCGCGCGACATCGTCGACGGCTGGTTCGTGCTCGACTTCGGCAGCTTCCAGCGCGCGTACACGCGCCTGTCGGTCGACCCGAAGACGCACGCCGAGCAGTGGCTGGGCGCCGCCTGGCACGACGGCGCGCCGGCCACGATCTTCCAGACGATGATGGTGCAGCCCAACGCCCGCGCCGGCTTCGGCGGCCACGCCGCGCAATCGCACGTCTGGGATTCGGGCCTGTTCCTGCAGTCGGACACCTTCGCCCTGTTCCACCTGTACCCCGACTTCACGGGCCGCTTCGAGCAGAAGGCGCGCGACGGCTCGTTCGACAGCCTGATGCCGGCCACCTGGGGCGACAGCGGCGCCAACGTGGTGATCTCGCGCTCCTTCAATGTCGCGGTGTCGTACCGCACCCGCACCTGGGTGCCGATCGCCAACTATGGCAAGGCGCACTTCGTGATCGAGAACGAGGACAACCACGTGGTGGCCAACGGGTCGGTCACGCCGTTCATCGTGCCGCGCGTGAACTTCTACGTCGACGAGGGCGAGGCGACGCCGCCCGCCGCCACGCCCGCCGTGAAGACGCTGGCCCGCCAGGCCGCCGCCGCGCCGGCCCGGGGCCTGCAGCGCTGAGCCCGTCCGGGCCGCGCCGTGCGGCCCGGACCTCGGCGGACCTCGGTGGACCGGAGTCCGGCCGCGTACGCCGCGCGGATGGTCATGCGGGATTTCACCGGTCGGCTGCTGTAACCTTCATCGTGGAACGGGTCGCGCCACTGCGCGACACTCCACCCGTTTCCCACCCCTAGCCGGAGCCTGACATGTCCCTTCGCATCAACGACACCGCCCCCAACTTCACCGCCAAGACCACCCAGGGCGCCATCAATTTCCACGACTGGATCGGCGACAGCTGGGCCGTCCTGTTCTCGCATCCCAAGGACTTCACGCCGGTGTGCACCACCGAGCTGGGCTACATGGCCAAGATCGAGCCCGAGTTCACCAAGCGCAACACCAAGATCATCGGCCTGTCGGTCGACCCGGTGGAAAGCCACGCCGGCTGGGTCTCGGACATCGAGGAGACGCAGGGCGCGAAGGTCACGTACCCGATGATCGGCGACACCGACCTCGCGGTCGCCAAGCTCTACAACATGCTGCCGGCCGACGAGGCCGGCGGCTCGGACGGCCGCACCGCGGCCACCAATGCCACCGTGCGCTCGGTGTTCATCATCGGCCCGGACAAGAAGATCAAGCTGATGCTGACCTACCCGATGACCACGGGCCGCAACTTCGACGAGATCCTGCGCGTGCTGGAGTCGATGCAGCTGACCGCCAGGCACAAGGTGGCCACGCCGGTGAACTGGAAGAACGGCGACGACGTGATCATCACGGGCGCGGTCTCCAACGAGGAGGCCGAGGTCAAGTTCCCGGGCTACAAGACGATCAAGCCCTACCTGCGCACCACCAGGCAGCCGTCCTGAGCTCAGCAGGCGGCCCGTGCGCGGGCCGCGCCGAAGGCACGCCCATGTTCAGCGACCTGATCTTCCGCCAGCTGTTCGACGCCGCGTCGTCGACGTACACCTACCTGCTCGCCTGCCCCGAGACCCGGCAGGCCGTGCTGATCGACGCCGTGTTCGAGCAGCACCTGCGCGACCGCGCGCTGGTGGAGGAACTCGGGCTGACGCTGGTGGCGGCGCTGGATACCCACTGCCACGCCGACCACGTCACCGGCGCCTGGCTGATGCAGCAGGCCACGGGTTGCCGCATCGGCATCTCGGCACGCTACGGCGACGAGCTGCGCGGCGCCGACCTGCGGCTGGACCACGGCGACCGCGTCGCCTTCGGCCGGCGCCACCTCGAGGTGCGTGCCACGCCCGGCCATACCGACGGCTGCCTGACCTACGTCGACGACCGCCATCGCATGGCCTTCACGGGCGACGCCCTGCTGATCCGCGGCGCCGGCCGCTGCGATTTCCAGCAGGGCCACGCCGGCATGCTGTATCGCTCGATCACCGGGCAGATCTTCAGCCTGCCCGACGACTGCCTCGTCTTCCCCGCGCACGACTACAGCGGCCGCACGATGTCGTGCGTCGGCGAGGAGCGCCAGCACAACCCGCGCATCGGCGGCCAGGCCGACGAGCGCGACTTCGTCGGCTTCATGGAGAACCTGCACCTGCCGCATCCCAAGCAGCTCGCGGTCGCGTTGCCGGCCAACATGCGCTCGGGGCAGCCGGAGGACGGCCAGGTGCCGCGCCTGGCCGACTGGGCGCCCGTACGCCAGACCTACGCCGGCCTGATCGAGATCGAACCCGACTGGGTCTCCGAGCACCTGCCCGACGTGATGCTGCTGGATGTGCGCCAGCACGGCGAGGTCGACGAGCGGCTGGGCCGCATCGCCGCCGCGCGGCTGCTGCCGCTCGACGAGCTCAAGAACCACCTCGCCGACCTGCCGCGCGACCGCCCCGTCGTCACCGTCTGCCATGCCGGCACGCGCTCGGGCCAGGCCACCGTGCTGCTCAAGCAAGGCGGCTTCACGCGCGTGGCCAACCTGCGCGGCGGCATGCTGCTGTGGAACCAGCTGGGCCTGCCCGTCGTGCACGGCCCGGCGGCCTGAGCGGCGCGGGCACGTCCTCGAGGACGGCGCGCGGCCCGCGCGAAAGCGTGACGAAGTGCGCTCGGGCGCATTGACGCGACCGGCGAAGGCCGCCTTCGCGGCGGCCTGCGTCGCTACACTGCGGCACGCCTGTACGACGCTGTCGGCAGGCGTGTCGGGTGCCGCACGAGACGACGGCGCCCGGGGAAGTCAAACGAGCAGGATTGCCATGACCCGACCCGGATTCGCGCTGAGGGGCGCCCTGTTGCTGGCCTGCGCCCTGGCGGGCGCGCCGGCGGACGCGCAAGTCGCGCTGTCGGCGGCGGCTGCGTCCGCGGCCGAACGCGCGCAGAAGGAAGCCGACCGCACCATGTACTGGATCCGCGTGCTGGCGACCAAGCCGGCGCCGGCCAAGGCCGTGCCCGCGCCCGTGCCCCCGCCCAGGCCGGTGGTCGCGACAGCGCCTGCGGCCCGGCCCGTCGCCGAGGCGCACGACAAGCTCAAGGTCGCCGCGGCCACGGATTCGCCGGCGAACGCCACGAACCCCGCACCGGCGCGGCTCGCGCTGGCCCAGGCGCCCACGCTCTCGCAGCCGCCCATCGCCAGCGCCTCCGACACCTCCGCGCTCAGCAGCAACCACGCCGACGACGTCGCCTCCGGCGTCGCGGACGGCGCGGCGCCGGAAGCCGCGTCGCCGCCCGAGCCGGACCCGGGGCTGAGCCAGGTCAAGCTGGTGCAGCCGGAGTTCCCCCTCGCCATCGTCAAGCGCGTCCACAAGGGCAACGTCGAAGTACGTTTCGAGGTCGATCCGGAGGGAACGGTGACGGACGCCGTCGTGGTCCAGAGCTCGAACGCGCACCTGGACAGCGCGGCCATCGACGCGGTCAGGCAGTGGCGCTTCAAGCCCACGCCGATGTCGCACACCGCGGCGGTGAACCTGGTCTTCGACATCGACCACGAATAGCGGCCGCGCAGGCCGCCCGACGCCGCGCCGCGCCGCGGAACTAGCCGGACGCCGTGCCCAGGGCCGCGCCGGCCGCGGCCGTCTTCAGCCGCTCCAGCAGCGCCGGCAGCTCGCTCGCCGGCACCGGGTGCGCGAGCAGGAAGCCCTGCATCTCGTCGCAACCCTGGCGCACCAGCTGCAGCCGTTGCTCCAGCGTCTCGACGCCCTCGGCGATCACGCGCAGGCCCAGCTTGTGCGTCATCACGATGATGGTCTCGACGATGGCGGCGTCGTCGGAGTCGGTCGGGATGCCGCCGATGAACGAGCGGTCGATCTTGAGCCGATCCAGCGGCAGCCGCTTCAGGTAGGCGAGGCTGGAATAGCCGGTGCCGAAGTCGTCGATCGACAGCTGCACGCCGAGCTCGCGCAGCGACTGCAGCACGCTCTGCGCATGCTGCGGGTCCAGCATGACGCTGCTCTCGGTGATCTCGAGTTCCAGGCACGCCGCGGGCAGGCCGCTGTCCGCCAGCGCGCGCCGCACGGCGCCGTCGAGGCCGGGCCGCTGCAGCTGGCGCGCCGAGATGTTGACGGCCACGCGCAGCGGCGAGCTGCCGCTCACCAGGCCCTCGCGCTGCCATCGCGCCACCTGGTGGCAGGCCTCGCCCAGCACCCATTCGCCGATGCCCAGCACCAGGCCCGTCTCCTCGGCCATCGGGATGAACTGGTTCGGCAGGACGAGGCCGCGCTCCGGATGGCGCCAGCGCACCAGCGCCTCCACCGCGCAGACCTCGCCGATCGCCAGATCGAGCTGCGGCTGGTAGTGCAGCTCCAGCTCATTGCGTTCGACGGCGCGGCGCAGGTCGTTCTCCAGGCGCAGCCGGCCGTGCGCCTGCGCATTCATCTCGGGGCTGAAGAAGCGGTAGGCGTTGCGTCCCTCGCCCTTGGCCTCGTACAGCGCGATGTCGGCGAACTTCAGCAGCAGCTCGCCGCTGGCGCCGTCGCGCGGGAACAGGCTGACGCCGAGGCTGGCGGTGACGTACAGCTCCTGGCCCTCCAGCGTGAATGGCTCGCCGAGCGCGCGCATCAGCTTCTCGGCGATGCGCGCGGCGCCCGTGGCGCCGGCGACGTTGCACACGACCACCTGGAACTCGTCGCCCCCGACCCGGGCGACGGTGTCGTTCTCGCGCAGCGCCGCGCGCAGGCGGCGCGCGATCTCGCGCAGCAGCTGGTCGCCGACCAGGTGGCCCAGCGAGTCGTTGATCGGCTTGAAGCGGTCGAGGTCGAGGAACAGCACGGCCACCTGTTGGTTCAGCCGCTGCGCCTGCGCGAGCGCCTGGCCCAGCCGGTCCATCAGCATCGTGCGGTTGGGCAGGCCGGTCAGCCCGTCGTGGTACGCGAGGTGCTCGATGCGCGCCTCCTGGGCCTTGCGCTCGGTCACGTCCTGCACGACGCCGGCGCGGCGCACGTCGCGTCCCTGGCCATCGCGCACGACGTACACGCGCATCACGACGTGCCGCGTCTCGCGGCCCGGCGGGCAGACGCGGTACTCGAGCTGCACCTCATCGTCCCGGGCCAGGCTTTCCATGCGGGCGCGCAGGGGTTCGCGATCGTCCTCGTGCACGTAGCGCAGCCAGGCGCGCCAGTCGGCGTAGACCTCGCCGACCGGCATGTGCCAGATGCGCTCGAACGCGGGGCTGACATACAGCGCGAGCCTGCGCTGCGGGTCGCTGAGCCAGAACACGTCGCCGATGGACTCGGCCATCTGGCGGAAGCGTTCCTCGCTCTCGCGCAGGGCGCCGCGCTCGCGCTCCAGCTGCCCGCGGTACCAGGCGTTCTCGATGGCCACCGGCAGGCGGTTGAGGAGATCCTCCTGCTTGACGAGGTAGTCGGTGGCACCGAGCTTGAGGGTCTGCGCGGCACTCGTCTCGTCGCCATGGCCGGTGATGACGATGATGGGCAGGCGCAGGCCGCGCTCGTGGCGCACTTCCCGCACCACGTCCAGCGCGGTCATGCCGGGCAGCTTGAAATCGAGCAGCAGCACGTCGGGTGCGGCATCGTCCGAGACGGCGGGCGGCAGTCGCGCGAACGCCTCCTGCGCGCTGCCCACGGCCTGCACCTGCAGGTGCGGCGCGTAGCGCGCGAGATGGCGCTGCAGCAGGTCGACGTCGTCGGCGCTCGGCTCGGCGTACAGCACGCGGATCGTCGATGCGCGCTGCGCCGTCGCGGCGCGGAACGCGTCGACGACGCCTTCGAAGGTGGCGGGCAGCCGGTCGATGTAGCCGCCGGCCTTGACCACGTAGTCGTCCGCCCCGCCACGCAGCGCGGCCACCACCAGCGCCTCGTCGCCCGAGCCGGTGAGCATGACGACGGCCACTGCCAGGCCGCGCGCGCGCACCTCGCCCAGCAGCTCAAGCCCGTTGCCATCGGGCAGGCGCACGTCGACCAGCAGCACGTCGGGCAGCGCGCCGGCGGCTTCGGCCTCGGCCAGCCGCGCCCGGGCGTCGGCCAGCGTGTGCACGGTGGCGACGGCGACGGCGGGCGCGAGCCGGGCCAGGCGCCGGCAGGTCAGGTCGGCGTCCTGTTCGTTGTCTTCGACGTACAGGACTCGCACGATGGTCTTCCGAGCCTCAGATCGACTGCTGGTTGAGCACGCACCAGTACAGGTCGATCTGCGCCGCCACGTCGATGAACTTCTCGAACTCGACCGGCTTGACGATGTAGGAGTTGACGCCCAGCGCGTACGCCGCGGCGATGTCCGCATCCTCGCGCGAGGTGGTGAGCACCACCACCGGAATGCGGCAGTATTCGGGATGCGCCTTGAGCTGGCGCAGCACCTCGAGGCCGCTGACGCGCGGCAGCTTCAGATCGAGCAGGATCACCACCGGCGTCGGGTGGCCGGCCTCCCAGCGCGCCAGGCACTCGAGCGCCTCCTCGCCGTCGCGCGCCACCTCCAGCGCGTTGACGATGCGCCGCTTGGCGAACGCGCGCTGCGTCAGGTCGAGATCCATCGGATTGTCCTCGACGAGCAGGATCGGGCGGCGATCTTCCATGCATGCAGCATAGCGAAACGGCCGCGCTTGTACACCGCCTTCGACACGCCCCTTCCAGAGGCACGGCCGAGCGGCCAGGCCGCTTCAGGCCGGGGTCCCGGGCGCCGGCAACTGGATCCAGAACGTCGCGCCGGCCCCCTTGGCGCTCTCGGCCCAGACCGTGCCGTGCATGCGCTCGACGGCCTTGCGCACGATGGCCAGGCCGACGCCGGTGCCCGGGTAGTCCTCGGCGCGGTGCAGGCGCTGGAAGATCTCGAAGATGCGGTCGTGGTAGCGCATGTCGAAGCCGGGACCGTTGTCACGCACCCAGAACAGCGCATGGCCCGCGGCGCGGCGTGCGCCGATCTCGATGCGGCGCTCGGGCCGGCCGGCGGTGAACTTGATGGCGTTGTCCAGCAGGTTGCGCAGGGCGAGCACGAGGCCGTCGCGCTCGCCCAGCACCGTCATGCCGGGGTCGACGCACGAACGCAGCGCGATGCCGCCGTCGGCGATCGCGTCGGCCGCGTCCTCGACGACGCTGGCCACGATGGCCCCCGGATCCAGCGGCCCCAGCCGCGGCCGGCCCCGCTCGATGCGCGAGTAGGCCAGCAGGTCGTCGATCAGCTCGCCCATGTGCGCCGTGGCCTTGCGGATGGTCGCGACGAACAAGCGGCCCTCGTCGTCGAGCCGGTCGCCGTGGTCGGATTCCAGCAGCCGGCTGTAGCCGTCGATGCCGCGCAGCGGCGCCTTCAGGTCGTGCGACACCGAGTACGTGAACGATTCCATCTCGCGGTTCTTGGCCTCCAGCTCGGACGTGCGCTCGGCCACGCGGTTCTCCAGCTCGACGTTGAGCGAGCGGATCTCCTGCTCGGCGCGGCGCCGGTCGGTGATGTCGATCAGGAAGCCGTGCCAGACGACGCTGCCGTCGTCCTCGCGCACCGGCATCGAGTGCGCCTCGACCCAGCGCTCGCCGCCGGGCGCCAGCGGCACGCGGAAGGTGGCGAGCCACGCGCTGCCCAGCTCCGCGGACTCGCGCAGCGACTGGTCGACGAGCAGGCGGTCCGCCGGATGCACGAGATCGGGCAGGTCGATCCGGCGCGCCACCAGGGTGGCCGCATCGACGCCAAGCAGGTCGCCGATGGCCGGGCTGGCGAACACGAAGCGCCCGTGGCCCCGCGTGTCGCGGCAGTACGAATGCACCGCGCCCGGGGCCGTCGCGACGATGCGCTCCAGGCGTTCCTGCGCGACGCGGTGCGCGCGCTCCAGCTCCTCGTTGGCGCGCGCCAGCGTGATGTCCTCGGCGACGCCGGCCAGGTAGCGCATGCGGCCGTTCGGACCGAACAGCGGGAAGCCGCGGCCGCGGATCCACACGAGGCGGCCGTCGGGGCGGATGACGCGGTACTCGGTCTGGTACATGCCCGATGCATCGGCCTGGCGCGTCGCCTCGGCCACGCGCTGGCGATCGTCCGGGTGGATGCCGTCCATCCAGTGCGACAGGTCCTCGTACAGCGGTGCGGCCGGCCGGCCCCAGATGCGCTCGTAGGCCGAGTTCATGTACAGCAGCTTGCGCGCGCCGGGATCGACGATCCACAGCACGTCCACCGAATGGTCGCCGAACATGCGCAACAGCTGCTCGTTTTCCAGCAGCGCGCGCGCGGCCTTGCGCTCGTCGGTGAAGTCGGTGAACGAGACCACGGCCCCGCGCCCGCGTCCCGGCGCGACGCAGGCCACCGGCGTGGCGCGGATGCGCAACCAGCGCTTGCCGCGCTCGGAGGTCTCGACGACGACCACGCCCGTGGTCGTCTCGCCGTCGCCATCGAGCGCGCGCCGCAGCGGGCGCGCGTGCTCGGGCATCGCCGCCCCCTGCTCGTCCGACTGGCCCCAGCCGAGGTCCTCGACGCGCGCGCCGAAGTGGCGCTCGTCCAGCCCCAGCACCTCGCGCGCCGCCCGATTCGCGTCGACGATGCGGCGATCGGCATCGAACCACAGCAGGCCCGATTCGAGGGCGTCGATGACGGCGCGGTTGATCTCAGTCGGCACACGGAACTCCCGGCGGTGGAGGCGGAGATCACTTTAGTCGCCGGAGAGGTCGGCGGCCAGTTGGGCGCCTCCCGGCGGTGCGTCGCGCAGCCAGCGCAGCACCCGCGCGCCGGCGAGCGTGGCGCCGATGCGGTGCCGCCGGCTGGGCCGCGCCTGCGCGAAGGCGATCTCGAACACCTGCACCGGCGCCACTGCCTGGACGCCGCCGAAGCGCTGCCCCGCATGCTCGCGCAGCCAGCCGTGCAGCGCCAGCAGCTCGGCCTCGGGCAGCTCGATGGGCAGGCGCGCCAGCGGCAGCAGCCGCAGGCCCTGGGCGCCGGGCGCGTCGACGGGCGCCGGCAGGAACTGGCCGGAAAGCGAGAGCGCCATCGCCGCATGCTGCTCGGCCTCGGACCGTGGGACGCGGCTCCAGAGGGCGAAGCCGCAGCCCGCGCCCGCCAGCCCGTGCGCGGCCGCGGCGTCGGCCACCAGCAGCTCCGACGGCACGTACTGGAGCACCGCGCGGACGCGACGCAGGCCCGCACGCACCGTCCAGGCGGCGTGCGACGACGCGTCGCGCAGCACGAGGCCGCTCCCGCCCCGCGCGCGGGCCGCGTCGGCATGCGCCTGCAGCGTCTGCCCGGACGGCGCCAACGTCGGGAGCGTGAAGATCGGCGGCAACGACGCCGCCTCCGCCGGGTCGACTTCCGGCCAGCGCGCGCGCAGCTGGGCGCGACGCTCGACGGCCGACGCCGGCTCGCCGTGCCAGTCGGCCAGCGCCAGGTGCAGCGTCGGGCCGCCCGCCGATGCACGGGGGCGTGCGGCCCAGGCCTGGTCCGGCGGCGCGACGCGGCCCGCGTGCCAGGCCAGCAGCAGCGCCTCGACGACGCCCCGCTCGGGCCAGGACGCCGGCACGAGCCAGCCGGCGGGAAGCCGCGCGTTCAGCAGCGGGCCGCCGCGCTGCCAGACCGCGACGCGCTCGCCGCGCCGCACGACGTGCACCCGCACGCCCGGCCAGCGCGCTTGCGCATGCCACTCGCCGCGACGCCAGGCGGCCAGGAGCGCGTCATGCAAGGGCGCGGGGGCGTCGGCCAGCGGTCCGGCGTCGTGCGGGAACGGCAGGAAACCGGTCGGCGCGACGCCGCGCAGCGGCTCGCGATGCTCGTGCCACCACCAGGCGACCGCCTGGGCGTCCAGGCCGAACGCCTGGGCCCAGGCGCGCTGCCACTGCCAGTCGTCGACCACCGGCCGCGCGAGCCCGCAGGCGGCGCGCACGGCCCAGCGGCGCGCCAGGGCGTCGTCGACGCGGGCGATCGCGCGTGCGACCGCCTGCGGGCGCGAGGCGGCCGGCTGCGCGGCGGCAGCGGCCCAGTCGGCCAGCCAGTCGGCCAGCGAGGCGCGCGCCGCGGCGGTGGCGTCCGGCCACGGCAGCAGCAGCGCGATCGCCTCGGCCAGTTCGTCGGCCGCGGCGACGCCGGCGTCGAACAGCCAGGGCGCGGTGCCGTGTCCGGCGGCGAGCGCGCGCGCGGCCTCGAGCAGCGCGGCCTGGGTCACGCGCGGCGGCCGCGCCGTCCGGGCCGCGCCGGCGGAGACCAGCCACGCGAGCCCGAGCGCGCCCGCGTCCGGCCCGGCCACGCGCAGCCAGCGCGCGAGCGCCTCCACGCGATCGGCGTCGTCCGGCCGCGATTCGAGCTCTTCGGTGAGGCGGGCCAGGACGCGCATTCCGGCATGATGCCTGGCCCTCGCCCGGCGCCTGCCGGGCGGACGGCGGGGCCGCGGGCCATGGGCCGTCGCTCCACGCCCAGGCATCGTCCTGGGCGCAGTCGCGGGATGGCGGCTTCATTTCCGTTCGCAGGACGGCTTCGCTTCGCTCGCTTCGCGCAGCACGACGGCTGGATGGCTGATCGGTTTCAGGCGGCTCGGCGCCAGGGCCGCGCGTCCAACCGGCCCAGCGCGTCGGTGGCCCACTCGCGCGCCAGCGGGAACGGGCCGTAGCCGGAGTCGACGTTGATGTGGCCGGCGTTGCCCAGGTTGATCCAGTCGCTGCCCCAGCGCAGCGCCCACGCGTGGGCCTGGGTGGCGGACATCCACGGGTCGTCGTCGCTCGCGACCACGCAGCTGCGCGCGTCCAGGCGCGCCTGCGGGAG
>Ga0136846_1227333_pt1 | contig 19911 bp, 8 predicted proteins | sample HopSoiMetagenom2_FD_96841 | JGI IMG/M metagenome (GOLD analysis project Ga0136846, IMG submission 96841) | Grasslands soil microbial communities from Hopland, California, USA - 2 Assembly 2016 (version 4) | ecosystem: Environmental > Terrestrial > Soil > Grasslands | place: USA: Hopland...
CGCCAAACCGGTCTCAAGGTGTCCGCCGGGGATACGCGTGGCTTGGTCTATGCGGTTCTGGAATTGGCCGAACGTGTGAAGTTTGGGACAGATCCTGCCGCCGCGCTTTCCGCGGCCGAGCCAGACGAAGAAAGGCCGGCCACCCGGATACGCTGCATTTCCCGCCTGTTCTGCGATGCGCCGCACGACAAACCCTGGTTCCACGATCGAGAATTCTGGATCCATTATCTCGATTTGATGGCGGCCTGCCGCTTCAACCGGTTCGCGCTGACCCTTGGGCTCGCGTATGACTTTCCCCAGGACGTCACCGGGGACTATCTACACTTCCCCTATCCGTATCTTCTGACCGTGCCAGGATATGAACAGGTGCGCGTTGACCCCTTGCCCCCCGGTGAGCGGGAGCAGAATTGGGACAGTCTTCGCTTCATAGCGCAAGAGACCGCGCGGCGGGGGCTGGAATTCCAACTCGGCATCTGGACCCATGCTTATGCCTGGACCAACAGCCCCAATTCCGAGCACCACATTCTCGGCCTGAACCCGCAGAATCACGCGCCTTATTGCCGCGATGCCTTGGTCATGCTGTTGAAAGGATGTCCGGAGATCACCGGTGTCACATTGCGCGTGCATGGGGAGAGCGGCATTCCGGAGGGCAGCTATGATTTCTGGCAAACGGTGTTCGAAGCGTTTCCCATAATCGGCCGCACGATAGAACTCGAAATGCACGCCAAGGGCCTGGATCAAACCACGATCGACCTGGCCAAGAAAACCGGGATGCGCGTCAAGGCTGGGGCAAAATTCTCCGCCGAGCATCAAAGCCTCGGCTATCACCAGGCCGACATTCGGGTTCTCGAAAGGGACACTCGTGCCGGCAGCGGCACGTTTGCGCTGTCAGAGGGCCAGCGGCGTTTTACGCGCTATGGCTATGCCGATTTCTACAAGATGGGAAGCGATCTCGGCCTGGTCTATCGCATGTGGGCGGGCACTCAAAAACATCTGCTGCGTGGAGACGCCGCCTTGGCCGCGGCCACGGCGCGCGCCGCCAGTTTTTGCGGCGCGGACGGGCTTGAGTACATGGAGCCGTTGACCTGGAAAGGCCGTGACGGCAGCAGCCAGCCGGGCAGCCGCAACGCCTATTTGGACGAAAGCCTCGAACCGGCCGGCGGCGACTTTGCCAAGTTCGAAATCACTTACCGTCAATGGGGCCGCACCTTATATGACCCCGCCACCAAACCGCAGGCCTGGCGCCGCGCCATGCGGGGTAAATTGGGAGCAGGCGCCGACGCGGCTCAGGATGCGCTCGCCTACGCCTCGCGCATCCTTGCCTTGCTTACGAGCGCGCATTTGCCCTCGGCCGCCAATCGGCGCCTTTGGTACGAAATGTACGTCAATATGGGCATCTTGCCGGCTGATACGCCCTACACCGATACTGCCGTGCCGCGCGTGTTCGGAAATTGCAGCGCGCTCGATCCCGAAATGTTCATATCGGTTTTCGAGCACGTCGACGACCTTTTGGCAGGCCGGCCCAACTATAAATATTCACCCGTAGAAGTCGCCCATTGGTTGGATCAGCTGACCAGCTCCGCGAAATCCGCCTTGGCCGCGGCAATCAAGCGGACACCAAAGCCTTCCGCCGATTTTCGAAGGTTTGAGGAAGACATACGCATCCAGATCGGCATCGGGGACTTTTTCGCCGCAAAATTCCGCGCCGCGCTATTGTTCCGGGTGTTTGAAAAAACCAACGATCGCAAGGCGGGCGCGGCCGCGGTGGCGCAGTACGAAAAGGCCCGCGCCGCCTGGGTTACGATGGCGGAGCGGGCTAAGCGTATCTATCGCGCCGATATTTCCTATGGCCCCTACTATTATCTACGCGGCCATTGGAACGATCGGGTCCCCCGGATTGACAGCGATTTGGCGGCTATGCAGGCTGCTGTCTCCCAACCTGGAACGGGATCGGTGCAGGACGCGGCCAGACTCATGGAGATGGTTACGAAAGCGCCTGTCAAACCGCAATTGAATGTGGCTCATACCCCCGCCGCGGCCTTCCATCCGGGAGCGGATCATGTCGTCTCCCTGACCGCGACACCGGATGTAACCGTTCTCCTGCACTACCGCCATGTCGATCAGGCGGAGCGCTGGACCGCGGCACCGATGCGACGCACCGGAACGGACTTCCAGGCAGCGATTCCGGCGTCTTACACTGCGTCGCCCTTTCCGCTGCAATACTATTTTGAGTTCCAGCGCGGCAGCCAATGCTGGAGTCATCCAGGCTTCAACGCCAATCTTTCGAACACGCCTTATTACACTGTCTTCAAGAGAATCTAGGCGGTGATTGCAACAGCGTGTTTCCCAACAAAGACTGAAGAAAGCGCCAAAATGACCGACGAACGAACACTGGAAACCACCCGCCGCGACGCGCTCCTGCTCGGTGCGGGCGGACTGTTGGCGCTGGCGCCGTTCGAGGCGCCCGCTTTTGCCCTGACCGGCGACATGGCGGGGCTTGCCTGGGCCAACAATGCCATGCGCTGGGCGCAAGTGGCCTTCACCGAGGAAGACCCGCCGCGCTACGATCCCAATTTCTGGTTTGATTTGTTCAAGAAGACGCATGTCGAAGCCGTATGCCTGTCGGCAGGCGGCGACATCGCCTTCTATCCGACCAAAGTGCCGCTGCATAAGCGTGCCCGCGATTTGGGCGAGCGCGATATGTTCGGCGAGATGGTCAAGGGCGCGCGCGCCCTGCATATGAGTGTGATCGCCCGGATCGACCCGCACGCCATGAGCGAAGAGGCTTTCGCCGCGCATCCCGAATGGGCCGCCTGCACGGAGGACGGCAAGCCGCGGCGCCATTGGGCCGCCAAGGACATGTGGGTGACCTGCCAGAATGGCGGTTTTATGTTCGACTTCATGCCCGCCGTCTTGAAGGAGATTACCGACCTTTACCAGCCGGAAGGATTTTTCGGTAACCGCTGGGCTGGCAGCGGGATGTGCTATTGCAACACCTGCCGCACCAAATTCCGCGCCGCCACCGGGCTGGAGCTTCCGACCACCAACGACCCGCAGGATCCCCGCCGCAAAGCCTATATCCAGTGGAACGCAGACATGCGGTGGAAGCAGTTCACACTATGGAACGACACGGTGAAGGGGTCCAAGAGGGATTGTTTCTTCAGTCCCAATGGAGGTCTCAACCAGCCCGACAAAGTAATGCATCCGCTGATCGCCGTGGACCGCCAGGGCAGGAGCGGTGCCACGCCGATCTGGATGATGGGTAAGTACGCCAAGCAGGTGCGCGCTTATATGCAGAACTTGCCGGTATGCGGCTTGTTCAATGTTGGCCTAGAGGACGAGAACCGCTGGAAGGACAGCGTCCAGCGTGCGCCGGAGCTGGCGGCCTGGATCCATAGCGGCGTCGCCCAGGGCTTTCGCCCCTGGTACTGCAAGTTCAACGCCCGCATTTTCGATGCCCGCTGGGTCGCGCCGGTGACAAAGGCCTTCCAGTGGCACTATGCCAATGACAAATACATGCGCAACACCGCCAACCTGGCGCGTGTGGCGATGGTCAACTCCACCCAGTCCGGCATTTTCACCGCCGGTGGCACCGCCTTCACCGCCGGTGATGGCGTGCGCGCGGCGCAGCGGGTGACCGACTCTCTAAACGGCTATTACCAGGCGCTGGTGGAAGCGCGCATTCCATTCGAAATGGTGGACGACCGGCTGATGACGCCGGATCGGTTGAATCCCTTTCGCGTCCTTGTTCTGGCCGATGTGGCGGCGTTGTCGGACCGGCAGTGCCAGCAGATTCGCGACTTCGTAAAGGCAGGCGGGCGGATCGTGGCCACCGGAGAGACGTCGCTCTATGACGAACTTGGTCAACGTCGCGCCAATTTCGGCTTGGCTGACCTGTTCGGTTGCGACTATGTGAAGACCGAGAACGGGGTCAAGAACAGTTATCTTACCCCACGCCATCCTCATCCGCTGACACACGGCTTGGAGGATGCGCCCCGGATCATTGCCGCCACCCAGCAGATCACAGTCAAACCGCATGATGCAGCCAAGCAGCCACTGACCTTGGTGCCTAGCTATCCCGACCTGCCGATGGAGCGAGTGTTCCCAGGCAATGGCCAGGAGCAGACCGATATACCGATGGTATTTGTGCGCGAGGTGGGCAAGGGGAGGGTGGTATATTTCCCGATGGACCTCGATCGCACGTTCTGGGAAGTGCTGGCTGAGGATCACCTCGTCTTGCTGAAAAACGCGGTGGAGTGGGCGATGGAAGAGAGCCAGCCCATGACCGTGGCAGGACCCGGCATAGTCGATATCGCCTATTGGCGACAGAAGAACTCGCTCACCGCCCATATCGTCAATATGAACAATCCGATGATGATGAAAGGCCCCTATCGCGAAGTGATGCCGGCGGGACCCTACACCGTATCGCTGGTGGTTCCGCCGGGCGCCAAGGTGGGCACTGTCAAGCTGCTGGAAAGCGGTAGGGTTGCCAAGACGTCTCGCCAGGGCGACCGGCTGGTGGTGGAAATCCCCAGCATCACACTGCACGAAGTCGTGGCCGTGGATTTGGTCTGAGCTCGCGCCAGGCCATAGCCTAATGGAGCCTTCCGCGTCTCGTATGATCTTCCATGGCCAGGCACATCAGCATGAATTATCCGAAACGATCTGGACAATAACGCAACATCATTTGGCAAGCTCACATCCTACAGAGGCTTGGCAGTGATCGTCAGCGCGACTGAGGCGCGATTGTTGCGATGAAAAATCGCTTCAATTGATGTCGGCATACAAAAGCAACCGGCCGATAACGAATGACACAGAAATTTCCTCATCGAGGATCGGAAATATTTAGTCCTTTGCCAGCCGTCCCTATTTGCGGCCATGCCATGAGGAATTTCCGATCCCGTTCGTCGACCTGCCAAAGACCAAAAAGCCAACCGACACTTCCGTCGGGCCATGGTCAAGCGGGGGAATGCCATGCGAACGAAGTTGTCATTGTTGTGCGCCGCAAGCGTTGTTGCGATCTCTTCATCAGCTTCCGCCCAGCCAACGGCCCCCCCGGTAGAGGCTGTGGTTGTTACCGGCTCGCGCGTTATTTCCGATATGAGCCTGTCGCCGACGCCGATCACCGCCGTCAGTGCCGAACAATTGCAGGCCACCACGCCCACCACCATCCCCGACGCCTTGAGAAAGCTGCCCGACTTCCTCGGCGGCAGCTCGCCCCGTTCGCAAGGCAATGGCTCCGGCAACGGTAGCTCCAGTTCGCTGAGCCTGCGCAATCTCGGCGTCTCACGCACCCTGGTTCTGCTTGACGGCCACCGCGTGGTGGCGTCGAACTCGAACGGTTCGGTGAATGTGGACTCGCTGCCCCAAATGTTGATGAGCCGGGTTGACGTGGTGACCGGCGGCGCTTCTGCGGTTTACGGCTCCGATGCCGTGGCCGGTGTGGTCAACTTCATCCTCGACAAGAATTTCACCGGCTTCAAATACGACGTAAATGCCGGCATCTCGAATTATACCGATGCCGCGGAAGCGAAAATCGGTCTTGCCTGGGGCACCGACCTGTTTGGCGGCCGCGGTCATTACGAAGCAGCCGCACGCTATTTCCAGCAGGACATGGTTCCGATCGGCGCCCGTCCTTACGGCTATCAGAATAACACCTGGATTTTGGCCGGTAACGGCACCGCCGCGAAGCCGTTCACCGACGTGCCCAATGGCCGGCTCTTCGCTCAGTCACTGACGGGCACGATCAATTGCGGCGCCAAGTGTTCGCTGACCAATTTCACCTTTGGTCCCGGTGGCCAGCTCGTTCCCCTGACCCACGGCATTCCTACCACGACTGCAGGCACGGAGCAGGGCGGCGACGGCGGTTATGCCAACCCTGCTGACACAACGGTCATCGCCAAGCAGAACCAGGCCGAATTCTTTAACCGCCTCAGCTATGACTTCACCCCGAACATCCAGGGCTATATCCAGGCCAGCGTGTCGGAGGCGCGGAACTACTCCAGGTGGACTCCTCTGTTGGTGGGCTCGGCCAGTGCGCGGCCCAACACCTTCTTTACCAACAACCCCTACCTGTCCCCTGCGACGTCCGCCGCGTTGACAGCGGCGGCCACGGCGGCGGGTAATTTTATGCCGGCGCCAGTTCTTTCCAACGGCACCATTGCGCCGGCGGTTGCCCCCAATACGCCGTACTTCTCGGACGCCCATTATGTCAACACGGTGGATGGGCAGCATGCCAATGCCGGGGGCAACATCTATACCACCAAGGGTGTTAACCGGGTTCTGAGCTTCAATACGGGTCTGACCGGCAGCCTGTCCGGCTTTGCCTGGGATCTCTTCTACAGCCACCAGGAAAGCCGGGAGACTGTCAGCGATCCCCAGAACACCAACAACGCCAAGTTCATGGCCGCGCAGGACGCGGTTATCGCGCCCGCAGGCACCAAGTTGAACGGCGTTGATATCAGCGGCACGATCCAGTGCTGGGTCACGACACAGCCGGCCTTCGCTTCCCTCTATCCGGGTTGCGTGCCGATCAACTTATTCGATCCTGTCCGGGGCATTTCCCAGGACGCTTTCAACTATATGAAGAAGGATACCTTTTTCAGCCTGACACAGAAGCTGGATAACGTTGGTGGCAGCATTTCGGGCGGCCTGTTCGGCCTGGGTCTGCCGGCTGGCGAGATCACCGGCGCACTTTCGGCGGAAATGCGCTGGCAAAACTATGACAACAAGACCAATGCCCTACCTACGGACCTTGTCGATTGCACCGGCTTGCGCATGTGCACGACCAATGGCGGCGTGGCGTCCACGCTGTGGACCCAGAACGTCGTTGCGCCCGTAAGTGCCAGTCAGAACGTCTGGGAGACCGCGCTGGAATTCAATGTACCGATCCTCAAGGACTTTCCGCTCGCGGAGGATTTTAACGTCGATATCGCCGGTCGCTATACCGACTATTCCATCTCCGGCCCGGCCCAGACCTGGAAGATCGGTATCAACGACAGGGTCAACGATGCCATCCGTATTCGCGGCACCATGTCGTACGATAACCGTGCGCCAAACCTGAACGATCTGTATCAGCCGGTGGGTATCTCCTCGACCGGGTTCCCCGACCTGCTGACCTCGGGTAACAACGACACCAATCTGGTCACCAGGGGCAACGCCAAGTTGTCGCCTGAGGTCGCTCATACCTACACGCTGGGAATGGTCGTGACGCCGGATTTCGTGCCCGGCTTAAGCGTGTCGCTGGACTATTACGTGACCCATATGTCGAATGCGATTACATCCATCAGCTATCAAAGCACAACGGTCCAGCAACTCTGCATCGACAGTGCGCCTACTTACAGTTCGCCTTATTGCCTTCTGGCCGTCAGACCTATTCCGCCTGGTCAACCGGGTTACAATTCACTGGCCAACTTCCCTACCCAGATCCTCAGCCAGCCTCTTAACAGTGCCAAGGTTCAGACAGAAGGCTGGAACTTTGAAACGGACTATAACTTTGACTGGGCCGATGTGTGGAGCGCCATACCGGGTTCGATGAACTTCCGGCACCTGGTGACCTACCAGCCCGTTTTTGAGACCCAGAACCTGCCGGGTACCCCCTTTAACTGGGCCTCCCTCCCCAAGACCCGCATGACCACCTTCCTTAATTACTCGGTCGGCGATTGGAGCTTCGACGTGCAGAACAATTGGCTGTCCGGCCGTAAGAGGGCAACCGCTGCCGGCCAGATCTATACGATCCCGCGTGCCCACAGCAACGACACGTTGGACATTACGATCAACCGCAGGTTCGACATGTGGGGCGGTTCTTCGTCTGTGTACTTCTCCGTGCAGAACGTCGGCAATACGAACGCGCCGCTTGAAGGAGCCAACGCGTCGGTTCCCGGCCTGTTCTATCCGACGAACACGATGTACAACGTCATGGGCCGGTACTTCACGATCGGTTTGCGGGGAAACCTCTAGGCTGAGCAGCTGGTCAGATCCAATCCGCCTATTCGGCCTTACGCTTCCAACGCCGGTTATCGGTGCGTTCGGAGATATTTGACGGAAGCAAACATGCTGAGGCGACAATTGTTGACAGCGGTTGCCGCCATGCCCTTGGCGCGTGCGGCGAAAGCCGCCGAGCCGATCGCGAATATTCCGATAATCGATCCTCACATTCACTTGTTTGATGCGACGCGGCCACAGGGTGCGCCCTATACAGGGTCGAAATTCTACAAGGGCGGGGTGTCTACCGCGGCGATGTATGTGCCACAGGCCAGGGTGGCCGGAATTGTGGGCGCCATGGCGATGGAGGCGAGCGCCTGGGTCGAGGACAATCTCTGGCTCCTGGAGCGCATCGTGCCCGAGCCTTTTTTTGTAGGCATGATCGGCATGCTGGAGCCAGGCAAGCCCGACTTCGCGCAAACCCTGGACCGATATTGCAAGAACGATCTGTTCCGGGGCATTCGGTACGGCAAGCTGTGGGGCTTTAATATCTCGGAAAGAGCCAAAGATCCTGCATTCATTGGCGGGCTAAGATATCTGCAGGATAAAGGTCTCGCGCTTGATACGGCAAACGTCGATCTTGATTTGCTTAGGACCTGCATCCTCATCAATGACAAGGTGCCAGATCTCAAGATCGTGTTGGACCATTCTCCTGCCTATACCCCTTTGGCGGCCGAGATGAGGGACTACAATTATGCACTGGATGAAATCGCCAAGCGACCGAACATTTGCACGAAGATATCCTGGAATTTCATCAAGGCGAATGAGGTCGATCACTGGATTGAGGGACGGCTAATACGTGGCCTTGAGGCCTACAAGGACAGATTGGACCAGCTTACGGGTTGCTTTGGTGAAGATCGGGTGATGTTCTGCAGCAATTATCCGCAGAGCGTGGGTCCCGTGGTTTCAAGCGTTGCTGACATCTCGAATCTGGCAAAAGCCTATTATGCCAACGGGCCAAACACTGTCGCTGAGAAATTCTTTTGGAAGAATTCGGCCAGGGTCTACAAGTGGGTTCGCCGGACGGAAGAGCAGCCTGTTCCACCTTGATTGGAACGGCTTGGTCCGCCTTTCGCCAGCCTGCCACATGCGAAAGCGAAAATGCCGCCTGGTTGGGTAATCATAAAGTTGCGCGCACTCCCAAAGTGAAATACCGGCCAACGGCGTCATAAACCGTAAGGTTTGGCGGCCTTGCGGACATAAAGAACAAGCCAGGGTTTGTGCTATTGGCTGGGTTGAGCGGCGGCCGGACATTGGCGATATTCTGTACTGACAGATAAGCGTCGACGGATGAGCCGCTTACCTCAAATTTCTTGTCAATGCTCACATCCAAATAGTTGATCGCGTTTACGCGGGGCTCGGCATAGATTTGGCCGAAGGCCTGTGCCTTTGGGAACCCGCTGATCCATCGGTCTTCGAAATTGAAGGTCCAGCTATCCAGACTGTAGTTCAGGAATGCTGTGGCATGCCCTTTTGCAGTCGCCGTAAAGGTCAAGGGGGCGCCCGGGAACTGAACCTGCTGATTGACCGGTTGGACGTTGACCAAGAGGCGCGCGTTTACCGATCCCGGCACCGATGCCAGCATATCTGCCGCAAGGAAGTGATAGTTGGCCTCGATATCCCATCCCTCGAGTCGATTGACCGCCGCGTTCAAATTTTTGTTGTAAACCAACGTAGGATAGTTGGCTGCCGAGTGGTCGCTGAACGGCAAAGGGCGCACGTAAAAGTCACAGAACGGCGATACACCGCCTGAATATTCACATAGTTGCTGGACAGCCACCGATGAAGAACTTACCGCCGTGATGGCATTCTTCAGGACGATCCGATAATAGTCCACGGACAGAGAAAAACCCTGCAGAAAGGCCGGCGTCAACGCCATTCCCGCCGTGTAGGTTCGCGCCACCTCAGGCACCAGGTTCGGATTGCCTTGAACGGCCAAAGGAACATTGCCGTTGAGATTTCCAGTGTGAAGATCTGTAAAGCTCTGCGGCGTCAACTGAAGCGGCGAAAACAGATCGTTGAGGGCTGGGGCGCGGATATCAACCGAGTTTGTCGCGCGGAATCGCAGGTTGTCATCGACATGCCAATCCAAGCCTATTTTCCAGGTCTGAACGGCGCCCGAAACGCTATAGTTGGTGTATCGTCCCGCGATATCGGCTGCGAAGCTCTGAATCAGAGGCCCGTACTTGACGACCGGAATATCAATTTCACCGGCAAACTCCCACACATCATTGGAGACAGTGGGGCGGCTCGCCGTGACGTTGCTTTGCCAGAGCGGAACCGTGGGGTTGCACAACCGCAAGCCGGCGCAGTCCACTGTTTGCGTAGGCTGGGCATTGCTCAGAACTTCATAGGACGACCATCGCGCTTCGGCCGAAAGGGCCGCTTTCACGGGCCCGGCCGGAAGGTCGAAGACATTGCCCGAAATGCCGCCTCCGACATCGTCCAGAACATTCGAGAATACCGCCTGGCTGCGCTGCAGGAAGTATTGGTACTGGGCGCTCGACATTGCGGATGGGCCGAAAGGATTCATCAGTATGCAGCCGGGATACCGGCTCGCATAGGGGGTTGTCGAGACATAGCAAATCACACTGCCATTGGGCCCAAGGACTGCATCCTGCGCGGCATACATCCTTTGGTTATTCTGGTTGTTGGGATCGGAAATCTCCAAGCGGCTCTCACCATGGGTGTAAGAGAGATTCCAATCGGACCCAAGGAACGCGCCATCGAGGCCGGCTACGATACTCTGGTTCGAACTCAAACCGTTGGTCTGATAAGCGGAGCGGTTTCCGGGCTGAATGATGTACTCAGCGATTTGAAACGCGTTGGCCGGTTCGTTTGACAACAGCGCCTGTGCGGCAGGCGGCAAATACGGATTGTCGCTGAAAAATGTATTCGGCACGATGCCGGGGTTTATCAGGTTATTTATGAAGCTGCCTTTGTTGTAGGACTCGGCTGCCGCGCCCTGCAGGTAAAAGCTGACGTCATCGGAAACATCGTAACTGAATCGAGCGAATGCCTCCGCCGTCCGCAGGGAGGAGGTGACTTGTCCCAAAGTATCGGCAGAACCGTCTCCGCCGCTGCTAATGCCAGCGGTGCCCGTCGGCGTGCCGGGATCAAACGGTCCAATAGTGCCGTTCTGCATGAAGCGCATGCCGTTGGCCGTACAACCGCTGCAGGTTATCTTGCCGCCATTGGCATAGGTATTCAGCGTTGCAAACTGCGTCGTGACGAAGGGGTTCGCCGCAGTGCCCGCGCCGGTCAGCAGGAAGTTGTAGCGGCCTTCGGGTCTCTGATAGTTGAAAACCCCGTCCTGGTTGAAAAATCTTGCAGAGCCTTCGACGTGCCCGCGACCTCCAAACAGGTTCGTCCCCGCCGCAATACCGAGTTGATAGGAAGCCGCATCGCTGTAGGTCGATATTCCGCTGCTGGCTTCGACTTTCAGGCCATTGAACTGCTTATCGAGTACAAAGTTTACGACACCTGTAACCGCGTCGGAACCATATACGGCCGAGGCACCGCCAGTTACCACGTCGACGTGGCTGATCAGCATTTGTGGCAGGGTATCGATATTGACCGACCCATCGGGATTGGTCGGCGCGACTCGATGACCTTCCAGCAGAATGAGTGTCCGGTTCGCCCCGAAGGCGCGGAGGTTGAGCGTATTGCCGGCGGAATTGGTGCTGGCGTTGGTCGTCGCACGCGGGCCGCTAGATCCTTGAAAGACTGGCAGTTTATTCAGCGCACTGGCGAGATCGTTGGGGCTGGTGGCTTGCATCTGATCCTTGGAGATGGCGGTCACGGGTGAGGGAGATCGCGTGACATCGGAAATGACCCGGGATCCGGTAACCACGACTGCCTCTATTGTCGGTTGCATCTCCTCGACCAGGTTGTTTGCCGGTATCGGGGCAATGCTCTCGGGCACGCGGGCCGGACGGCGCAGGACAATTGTTGAACTGCTATTCTCCGCGACCTCAAGACCCGTACCGCGGATCAGAATGGCCAGCGCCTGGTCTACGTGCAGATTGCCTTTGACAGCGGGGGTTTTGACGTTCCGAAGTTGATCACCGGGCGCAACGATCTGGACGCCGGCCTGACGAGCGAACTCGGGCAAGGATAGGCTGGCGTATTCTTCGGGGATGTCAAACGGCCTTGATTGTGCAAAGGCTGGGGCGGGGCCCATAACCGAAAGTATTCCCGCCGCCACGCACAAAAAACGCTTGAGCGACCTCGACATTTCCCCCTGCTTTTCTTTTTACGGCGCGGCGGCACGATCGGGCGCCTTATTCTTTTGGGGGATCAGATGCTTGGGATCATCGAAGCCCCAACACGATGTCAGTGCGTCAAAACATACATTTAAAAAACCCAGAGGCATATTTAAAGCGGGCATAGATGGGTGATTTTGCGCCTGCGAAGGCGCAAAGGGATGGACGCGAGTCCCTGAATATCGCGATGGTGACCTGCTATGCCGTGGTGTTTGGCCCATTTCCCACCGGTTGCCCTTCTTTGCCCGAAGAACGGCCGGCGGGAACGTAACCACATCAAGCAGACCCCCGGCTTCCCAGCGACGACACGCGAAGCCCAAAAAACCCTACGGCATCTGGAAATGTTTTCGGACTGCGTCCAGGGGGCAACAGCAGGCATTCCAGCCCTTGTCATTTGTTGCGCGGTGGAATGATGTTGGCGCATGAAACTGCCGCCCCCTGATCGAGCGCGATGGCTCGCCCAGCACATAGTGCCTCACGAGCGGGCAATTCGCTCGTGGCTGGCTCGGCGTACTCACGACCTCGACATTGATGACATCATTCAGGAAATGTATGCGCGACTGGCATCTTTGGAGGATGCGCAAAGCATTCGAAACCCACGGCAATATGCGGCGCAAACGGCGATTTCCATCGCCCTGAACTTGGCGCGCCACGCGCGGGTCGTGCCCATGATACCACTCGGCGACTTTGAGGAGATCGGCCTAGCTTCGCTCGAACCGTCGCCGGAGCGCGCGGTCAATTCGCAAGAAGAACTGCGGGAACTCGAGAAAACTCTCCAGGAGTTGCCGCCACTTTGCCGCAAGGCTTTCCTGCTGCGCCGCGTCGATGGACTCTCCCAGAGGGAAGTGGCAGAGACGCTCGGCATAAGCGTAAAGACAGTCGAAAAATATATGGCTCGAAGCGTTCGCTTCCTCATTGACATCTACGGCCGAGGGGGCGTGGCCGGTGCTCAGGTGTCTAAGGGTGGGGCCGTGGTGGACGCGGTGGAAGGCGATCGGACACAGTTACGAAGATGACGGCCAGACTTTCCAGCAAGGAAGTTTACGACGTGGCTGCATCTTGGGCCGCGAAGATGGATGCCGGCCCGTTGTCAGCGGATGAGCAGGCAATTGTCGAAGCTTGGCTGACGGCGGACATACGCCATTATGGCGCGCTGGCGCAGGCGCGCGCGCTGTTGGTCCCGGTACACGAGCCGGCGTCAATGCGAGCCGTGGAACCGGTAAAGCCGATGCGCCGGACGATCCTGCTGGGAGGTAGCATTGCGGCAGGAATAGCGGTGGCTGTCGGCACCGCGAGTTACGTCAGCGGGCTCTGGAATGAGGGACGCTATCGAACCCAGATGGGCGAGATGCGCGTTATTCCCTTGAATGACGGGTCCGTCATATCTCTCAACACCAATTCGGAAATCGTCGTGCGGTATTCCCAGTCTCGGCGCGAGATTGAACTTGTCCGGGGCGAGGCTTTGTTCGATGTCGCGAAGAACAAGCAGCGGCCCTTTATCGTGAAAACGGGGATGACGCAGGTTCGCGCCGTGGGCACGAGTTTCAGCGTCAAAGCGCTTCCCAATCAGCCGGTTCAGGTCCTGGTGCGAGAAGGCGTGGTTGAGGTCAAGCGGCAGGATGTTCCGGTCGCGCCTGCCGTTCTGGTCGCCTCCAACAATCAGGCGGTCGCACCGCTGGATGCACCGATTGTCGCCAAACCTGTGGAAACCGCAGAGGTGGGAAGGGCATTGGCATGGCGGGTTGGTCGCATCGCGTTTCACGGCGAACCGCTGGGTGTCGCGGCTACCGAATTTGCCCGCTACAGCCCGGTTCGTATTGAAATTGCCGATCCCGCAGTCGCCAATGAAAAGGTGATCGGGCTTTTTGTGTCAACCGATCCGGTCGGCTTCGCAAATGCGGTAGCGGTTTCCTTCGACCTCCGCGCCGAAATCACTGGCGAGCAGATTCGCCTTTCGCGAAAATAATTCGAATTCCCCCGTAGGGTTTTGGCGAGCATCACGTGTCTTGGTTCGTAGCAGGCTGCGCAAAAGAACGCGGCCTCTATGAGGGGAAACAAGATGCGTATCTTCACCAGCAAAGCGATTCTGGCATCCGGCACGGCTGTCATTGCGATATTTTGCGCTTCAAGCGCCTGGGCCCAGGCAAGCGGGCAAGGGGACGTAGAGGCCGTCACGGTCACAGGCACCAGCATCCGGGGCGTGGCGCCGATCGGATCCAATCTCGTCGCAGTCGGTCGAGACACACTGGAAAAGACCGCGGCGATCAATGCCTCCGAAATGACGAATACCGTTCCGGCCATCACCCAGTCCGGCGCGGCCGTGCAGGGCGAGAATACCTACTCGTATTATGCGCCCTCAATTCATGGCCTGGGAGGGAGCGCCAGCAACACCACGCTGGTGATCGTTGATGGCATGCGCATGCCGGGCGGCGGCACCCAGTTTGGGCAAACCGATCCCAATATCCTTCCCAGCAGCGCGTTGCAGCGCGTGGAAGTTCTCGCCGATGGCGCCTCATCGGTTTACGGTTCAGACGCGGTGGCCGGCGTGGTCAACTATATTACGCGCCGGGAATTCCAGGGTATCGAAATCAACGGCAAGGTCGGTGTCGCGAATGCGTGGAATAACGCCGACCTGAACGCAATCGCCGGCACGGCCTGGGATAACGGTTCGATGTATGTTGCCGGTCAATATTCCTATCAGAGCGCATTGGCCAATAGCTCCCGCGCATTCCTGAGCCGCGGCGACTATCGTCCCCGCGGGCAGAATTTTGATACCTTCAACTGCTCGCCTGCGACCGTTCGGACGCCGGCGTCGGGTACCAATGTGTATTTGTCGCCCAGCGCTACAACCACGGTGCCTAACACAACAGCCTTTGCCCCTTGCAACAACACCCTGAACGGTGACGTGCTTCCGAGTGCAGAACGCATCGCGGGCTTGGTCCGTGTCGTTCAGAATGTTGGCGATCGCCTGACGCTCACTGCAACCGCGGACTACAGTCATTTGCTCGGCAATCGCAATTTGCAGGAAGGTCTTGTTACAGGAGTGACAACCTATGGGCCCGGTTCGGGGCAGGGCGGTCAGATCAATCCGTTCTTTCAAGCGCCAGCCGGTGAGCCTGGAGCGCTACAGGAAACCGTCAGTTATGCCGCATTGCTGCCGGGCACCCAAGGCAGCCAGGGCAACAAGTACGGGATGGAGCAGCAAAGCAACGACACTCTGTTCCTGTATGGTAACGCAGAATACAAGTTGAGCTCCGACTGGAGTGCGAAGTTCAGCGACTCGTTCGGGCGCAGCCGCACCAATGACGCAAGGATCGGGGCATTCTGCCCCAGTTGCGCCAACCTGGCGATTAACGGCACGACCCAGGCGAACGCCAATCCCACAACGACCAGCGTGGGCGGCACGAACATCATTGCGCTAAACACGCCCCTGACGACCAGTAATGCCTTGGACGTTTGGAATGCCAATGGGGGCAACACATCTCCGACGGTGCTTAAGCAACTCTATTCGTTGAACCAGAACAACACGCACTGGAACAGCTACAACCAGGCCAAGCTGGAAGTCCAAGGTATTGTGGCCAATCTTCCCGCCGGTCCGCTCCGCATGGCGGCAGGCGCCGAATATATGTGGGTTACCCAGGACGTCGCGACCGTTTCCACAGGCGGCCTGGGCGCGCTCGGCGGCGGCCTTTCCAAGTATTTTCAGTTCTCGCTGGCTCGCAATGTCTATTCCGGCTATGCGGAACTTGTCGCGCCGATTGTCTCGCAGGACATGGGCGTCCCTTTGATGCAAGGTTTCGAGTTGGACCTTTCGGCGCGTTACGATCGCTACAGCGACGTCGGCGAGACGTCCAATCCCAAGATCGCCGCAAACTGGACGGTCTATGATGATCTGAAGCTGCGGGCGAACTATGCGACAGCGTTTGTGGCTCCGCCATTGGCGGCCATCGGCATTCCTTCCGCCGGTTATAAACGCATTGCCACGGGCGTGACCATCCTAACGACCCTCATCAATGTGCCGGTTGCTCTCTATCCGCAGGTATTAGCCGTTCCAGGCTGCGCAGGGGCAACCACCACGTGCCAGTTGGGCACGTCCATCAACCAGGGACTGTCGCGCACCTACGGCATTGGCCCGACTGCCAAGCCCGAAACCGGCAACAGCTGGTCGGTCGGCTTCGACTTCAGTCCGTCGTTCCTGCCAGGCTTCACCTCTTCGGTGACGCTATGGAACAACAGATTCAAGGCGGGCGCCGATGCCCTGGGCCTCACGCAGGAAATCAACATCCCGTCGCTCAATCGCCTGACAATCTGCCCGACGGGTTGCAGCGCGGCCCAGATTGGCGCGTTCACCAACATCGCCAATGGCGGGACACTGGACAGCACGTTGCCGCCCACCGTCTATTTTCTGAGAAACGACGATCTTGGAAACGTCGTCAATTTGCGCGTCCAGGGTGTCGATCTCAGTACCCTATACAATGTGGAGACGGATCGGGCCGGCGACTTCAGGCTCGGTCTGGACCTCACCTGGTTCACCAAGTTCAGCCAGGACTTCCCCGGCGTGGTCTACAGCATGCTGGGAACGTCCGGCTCCAACAATACCTTCCCCTCGGTTGCCGGGCACGCACGCCTTCAAGCCGGTTGGACGTTCTCCGACTTCTCCTTCGATACTTTCGTGAACTACACCAGCGCTTATCATAACTGGAACAACAGCTCCCTTATTCCAGTGGTCAGCAATTCCGTTGGTGTTCCGATCGGAGGTGGCGACAAGGTCGACGCCAACACGACGGTCGATATGCATGGCGAATACAATTTCGGCAATGCGGGCCTGTTTGGGAACGCTTCGGTTTATGTCGATGTCAAAAATGTCCTCAACTCCGATCCACCCTTTTATAGCGGCAACACCGCGGGTATCGGTCTGGGCGGCTATGGTTATAACGGGTTCCTCTCAAGTCCGATTGGCCGCATTTTCTCGGTCGGTTTCCGGACGACCTATTGAGAGCCCGCCTGCACGGACTGGCTAGTGCCCCCTAAGGCGGCCAGTTCGTGACTTTGGCAGATTGCGGCGCCCAAATGTTTGGGCGCCGCAATCATTCCAATCACCAAATTGAGGTATCGATGCGCGGTCGTATTGTTAGAGCCATCTCCACCGGTCTGGCTGTTTTTGTCAGCCTCTCCGTTCAATCCGACCCGATTTTCGCGCGACCGGTCGATGAGGCCCGGCTGGCCAACGCAGAGAACAGTTCTGATTGGTTGACCTACGGGAGGACCTGGGGCGAACAGCGCTTCAGCCCACTTACACAGATCGCAACAGCCTCGGTATCGCGGCTTGGTCTCGCGTGGTGGTCGGAATTCGATACCGATCATGGCCAGGAGGCGACGCCTCTGGAAGCGGACGGTGTGGTCTATACCTCAACGGCCTGGTCCAAGGTCTTCGCTTTCGACGCGCGCACCGGCCGGAAACTCTGGTCCTTTGATCCGCAGGTGCCGGGGGTGACGCAGTTGGCGACCTGCTGTGACGTGAACAGTCGCGGGGTGGCCTTGTGGATGGGGCGAGTCTATGTCGGCACCTTGGACGGCCGGCTGATCGCGCTGGATGCCAAGACCGGCCGCCCGGCCTGGTCGGTGCAAACGACTGACCGCTCACGGCCTTATACGATCACCGGCGCACCGCGCGTGGTGAAGGGGCTGGTCCTGATTGGCAACGGAGGGGCGGAGCTTGGCGTTCGCGGTTATGTGTCGGCCTACCGTGCCGACACCGGTAAGCTGGCTTGGCGCTTTTACATAACGCCCAATCCGCAAGGGAACCCAGACCGTGCGGCATCCGACAAGGTGCTAGCTGCCAAGGCGAATGCCACTTGGTTTGACGGCGCCTGGAAACAGACAGGCGGCGGTGGCACCCCCTGGGATTCCATCGCCTACGACACGAAGACCGATCTGCTTTTCGTGGGCACGGGCAACGGCTCGCCCTGGAACCGCGCCATCCGTTCCCAAGGCAAAGGAGACAATCTCTTCCTGTCGTCCATCCTGGCTCTGAAGCCGGAAACGGGAGAATATGTCTGGCACTATCAGACCACACCCGGTGATAACTGGGATTACACCGCGACCCAGCAAATCATGGTTGCCGACCTGAACATCGGCGGCAAACTGCGCCATGTGGTGATGCAGGCGCCGAAGAATGGCTTCTTCTATGTGCTGGATGCTGCGACGGGCGAGTTGCTATCGGCCGACAAGTATGCCCCCTGGGTGAACTGGGCCACGGGTGTTGACATGAAAACGGGGCGGCCGATCGAACGGCCGGGCGTGCGTTACGGGAGCGACACGAAGTCGAGCACCCAAAATCCTGGTCCGCTCGGCGCCCACAACTGGAAGCCCATGGCTTTCGATCCCAAGACGGGGCTTGTCTTCATTCCGGCGCAGGATGCTACCTTCACTTATGCCGGCGCGCCGAACGCGCAGGACTTTCGTTATAGTAACGGAGTGTGGAATCTTGGCACTGGTGTGCAAGGCGTGGCCGGTAACGGCCAGGCGGCACCGGGCGCCATCGCGCGGGCCGCCGCGTTCGCCGTAGCGCAGACCAAGGCGCCCAGGCCCGCCACCAAGGAGCGCGCCGTGCTGGTTGCCTGGGACCCGGTTGCGCGCAAGACCCGTTGGAGCATCGCGCGCGACAATCTATGGGCCAGCAGCGGTACGTTGGCGACGGCTGGTGGCCTGGTGTTTCAGAGTGTCGGCCATGATCTGAAGGCGCTGATGGCCGCGACTGGAAAAGAGGTGTGGTCATACGACATGGGGGCGCCCTCCATTGCGGCGCCGATGACGTACGCATTGGATGGTATTCAGTATCTGGCGGTCATGTTGGGTAATGGCGGCGGTACCAGCACCGGCGACCCGCGCCGGCCGGGTCGGTTGATGGTGTTCAAGCTGGACGGCAAGGCCAAGGCCACGCCATTTCCGCCAATTTCCGAGCCGCCACTCGCGGACATGCGCAAGGCCGAGACGTCGACCGGCGATCCGGTGACGGGCGGCGTACTGTTCCGCCGATACTGTACCACTTGTCACAGTCCTACCCGCGTAAATCCGGATCTGCATCGCTCGCAGGTGCCATTATCGAGGGACCAGTTTCGCGCCGTGGTGCATGACGGTGCGCTGCGTGATGGCGGGATGGCGTCTTTCGCCAAATATCTGGACATGAAGGACGTCGAGTCGATCCGCGCGTTCCTGATTCAGGTATATCCAAAATCCGTGACAACCCGGAAGTGATGGTGGCGAGCTGCGAGTAGCATTCTTGCCGAAGAGCCAACAGCAGTGGTCTGTGATTCTCATCAGACGTCCCACAAGGTCGTTGAGGCGTGCTAAACTCGGCGGTGCTTCTCCTGGCGCAGGTGTGCTTCTCAGAATGTGGTACCCGGGCTGATCTCTAAGCGCGGTGCTTATCGTGACTGATCGTCGGAAAAGCCGCGGCCGGTCAGGCTTCGGCGATGATGCCCCGGAAATAGGCGATGGTCTTCTCCAGGCCCTTGTCCAGCGGCACGCGCGGCTCCCACTGTAAAATGTCGCGCGCCTTGCTGATATCGGGATTGCGCTGGCGCGGATCGTCCGACGGCAACGGTCGCATCTCGATATGGGATTTGGAGCCGGTCATGGCGATCACTTTTTGCGCCAGCTC
>Ga0136846_1232944_pt1 | contig 19896 bp, 17 predicted proteins | sample HopSoiMetagenom2_FD_96841 | JGI IMG/M metagenome (GOLD analysis project Ga0136846, IMG submission 96841) | Grasslands soil microbial communities from Hopland, California, USA - 2 Assembly 2016 (version 4) | ecosystem: Environmental > Terrestrial > Soil > Grasslands | place: USA: Hopland...
CAACAGCGGCAGTCAATCCCGTTTGTCTTGAACGACCCACGTTGCGGATAATCTCTGGAATTGCGGGCAATAGAAATGCGAGAAAGATGCTTGCTACTGCCGTCAGCAGAGCTTGCACAAAATTGCTGATTCTATTCTTATTCTGCCTGTGCTCTAGCTCTTCCATGCGTCTCTCTTACCAACTGTGCATCGTGCCATCCAGCTTCCGGTTCAGCGGCAAATAGGCCCGCTCGTATGGATACTTGGCGGCGAGTTCCTCATCAATCTCTACGCCGATCCCCGGCGCTTCTCCGGGATGCATGAATCCGTCTTTGAACGTGTAGGCATGAGGGAAGACGTTCTCGGTTTCGGCCGTGTGCGGCATATATTCCTGAATACCGAAATTATGCACGCTCAAATCGAAATGCAGCGCGGCTCCCATGCACACCGGGCTGAGGTCCGTCGCCCCATGCGACCCGGTCCGCACCTGATATGTTTCAGCGAGATTGGCAATCTTTCGTAAATGCGAAATGCCGCCGGCATGCACCACCGTCGTACGGATGTAATCGATCAGCTGTTCTTCAATCAACTGCTGGCAATCGAAAATCGTGTTGAAAACCTCTCCGACCGCGAGCGGGGTTGTCGTATGTTGCCTGATCAAACGAAAACTTTCCTGCAATTCTGCAGGCGTGGGATCTTCCAGCCAGAATAGATGGAATGGCTCAAGTTCTTTTCCCAGACGACCTGCTTCGATCGGAGTCAAACGATGGTGGGCATCATGCAGCATGTGCACTTCCGGGCCAAACTCTTTGCGCAGCCGCGTAAATAACTGCGGCACATAGCGCAGATAGTGCTCGGTTGACCATTGATTTTCCGGAGGCGCGTCTTTTTCCGCAGGTTCGTACGCCATGGTTCCATGGCTGATGCCATAGGTGCTGTTGAGCCCCGGAATTCCTGATTGCGCCCGGACCGCCTTATAGCCCAGGCTGAGAAAATGTCCGAATGATCCCAGCGTTTTTTCGAGATCATCACCACTGGCGTGCCCATACACCATTACCGCCTCGCGCGATGCTCCGCCCAGCAACTGATAGAGCGGCACATTCATGCTCTTTGCCTTGATGTCCCAGAGCGCAACATCAACCGCTGCGATCGCGCTCATGGTGACAGGCCCGCGCCGCCAATAGGCGCCCTTATAGAGGTATTGCCAGGTGTCCTCGATTCGGCGGGAGTCGCGCCCGATCAGCAGCGGAATTAAATGGTCCGTGAGATAACTTGCAACCGAAAGCTCACGTCCATTCAAAGTTGCGTCACCGAGCCCGGTAACGCCGTCTTCGGTGGTCAACTTCAGCGTGACGAAATTTCGCCCCGGCGAACAGACGATCACTTTAGCGTCGACGATCTTCATTCTTCAGCCTTGATCGAAGGAAAATTTGGGGAAAGCTAATCTACCACGACAGGAATACAGAGCTCACGGGCGTGGGCTGGGAATTCTCATCGGATCACTTTGCGATTGCCTCTAGCGTCGTGGGCCGGAATGCGCCACCGGCTGATGTGACCCGAGCGGGATGGCAGCCAGATCTATCCAGCGGTTGTTGCCGCCTTCACGAACAAACGTAAGATCGCGAACTTCGATGCAACGGCTGCCCTCGTACTCCGCCCAGCGTATCCGCGCCATGCGATAAGCGTGCTGCGCCTGGTCTTCCGCGCCCATTTTTACAATCGTAAGATGCGGCATGTAGGGCCATTCTTCCTTCGTGGCCAGGCCATTGACGTTAAGCAAATCGTGGAGTTCGCGCATACGGTACGCCGCATGAGCGACCCGAACGAAAACTGTCGGCGTTACGGGAATGAAGGTTTCGATCTCACCCAGCGAAACTTCAAAAGGTTCAATCTGACGACACAAGGCCTGCAGTGTCTTAATCGCGTCTTCTTCTGAACCCTGAAGACAGCGCGGCGGAAGCAACGTTACATGGGCCTCTAGATGTGGCAGTTCCGGATGGAGTTCTTTGCGCAGTTTTTCGACGAACTCTCCAACCTGGTTCTTTACGTAAGCCACTAAGGCGTAACGCTGCGGGGGCATGCCAGAACGCATTATAAACACTGCGCAGAAGCAGCGTCACGGAGCGGTGGTCTAAGTTGGAGTGAAGCCTTAATGGCCCTGGCTCTTGAAGAGTTCTGCCGCCCGCTTAAGCGTATCCGATTCTTCGGGCAGCTTGTCGGGTCGCAAGCGCACAATGCGCGGGAACCGCAGGGCATAGCCGCTGTCATGGCGATCAGATTTCATGATGTTGTTGAACGCCACCTCCAGCACTATGTTCGGCTCTACGAGGCGCCGGAAGCCCTGGTCTTCGATTGTGTGATCAAGAAACCACTTCGTCATGTCGGCAATTTCGGCGTCAGTCAATCCAGAGTAGGCTTTGCCGATGTTCAGCAGGCGGTCGCCGTCGCGCACCGCAAAGGTATAGTCGCTCAGCACGCCGATACGCTTGCCGTGCCCGTACTCGGCTGCCGTCACGACAACATCCAGCGTTGCAAGCTCGCGCTTCAGCTTGAGCCACGACTTGCCTCGACGGCCTGGGGTGTAAGAAGACTCAGGATCTTTGATCATGAGGCCTTCGTTGCCGCGGGCCTGAGCGGCGTCGAACAGTATGTCGAGTTCCTCAGGTGAAGAGGCTTGGAAGACCGGGGCGCGGATGAGACGCGTCGTCGGGCCTAGCTCGTCGGTTGTAAGTGACCCCGGTTGCGCCTCCGTCCCAGGACCGAAAGTCATTTTGCTTTGGACATGTTCAGCAAATGGCGCATGTCTCTGTGCCTCCGTGTCTCTGTCGCGACGCGGTTTCCGCTCTGCCAAAAGCCTTTCCAAAATCTTGCCTCGTTCGTGCAGAGGCTTCTCTATCAGCAGTTCGCCGCCGGCGTAGAGGACGTCGAAGACGATGTATGCGGCCGGAACATCGCGCATCAGTTTGTCGCCAACCTTCTTCCGCCCCAGGCGTTGTTGCAGCGCGCTGAAGGGAAGAGCGCGGCCTCCCACGGGCGGCAGCCCCGAAGGGGCGGACGAGCTTAGCCCAGCGCGTAAGCGCTGGGTAGTTAGAGAAGGTTGATCCAAGTCCCGTAGGGACGGCCCAGATTCTGTCGCTGCACACTCATGGTTCTCCGAGTCTTGTTCCGCAGCAACTTCGCCCAGCCAGTTCCATGCCACGATCTCGCCGTCCAGAATTGCATCCTGCGGCAGGCCAGTTAGCGCATCTGGTAGCTCCGGAAAAGACTCTGTGATCTCGTCGCGCGTACGAGAAAAGAAACGCGCCATATTGCCGGAGCAGTGAGCTTGCGCGCGGATACCATCGTATTTGTCTTCGACCCAGGCGTTGCCGAAATAAGCGAGCGCGTCTTCCCCGTTTTCAGCCGGGCTGGCAAGCATGAACCCGATCGGGTGGAATAAGCGCATTTTTGCCTCAGATAGCCGCCCTTCCGCTGCAAGCTTAAGGCTCTCTCCGACATCTCCCAGCAGCATGTTGGCGCGCTGGACGTCCCTTACGGGTGCGGCGAATGCTTTCGCAATGGCTTCTTCGACCAGACTTTCTTTCAGTCCGATCCGCAGATCGCCGGTCATGATCTTGATGATGTACTTGGCTTCGAGCGGCGAAATCTCGCTCACTAAGCGACGAACGATGGCGCTCTTTGCGGCGGGTCCTCGCGCTGCCGCTAACTCGCGGAATTGTTTTTGAATCGCGCTGGGCGACCAATCTCCCTGCTTGCGATTCGTCAGCACCGTTCGCGCGACCGTCCCCAGGTCGCCGTGCTTACGATAAGCGGCGGTCAGCTCTGCCTCGGTATGCCCGGACAGTTCGGCCAGCACGCGCCACAGCATACTTCCGCCCACCTGAAGAGTCGTTTCCTCCCAGACAGGGAATGGCCGTCCCGAGAAGAAAAGGGCAGCTATCGCCGCCTCTTCGACCGGTACCGACCTGAAATACTCCGCCAGCACGGCGGTCTTCTCCAGCTTTTTTGTAGTTGCTGCAATTCGGTCAGCGGTTTGGGCGAAGTAAAGCATGGATCAACTCAACGGAGCCTGGGAACTCAATAATCTTGCACGAACGGGAAGGGCACGGCTCCAGCCGTGCCGGTAAATTGTCACCTTGACAGCATAGCGGGATGGTTCGCGTTCCGAATCATCCCGCGAAAAAGTTTGGGCACCGGATGCCCTTCCCGACCAGAAATGACTGTTCGGTCGCTAAACTGTTGTTTCGTCTTCAGCCTCGACCCCTGTGCTACCCTATTTCTGGAACAATTCTGTCTGTAGGAACATCCAATATCTATGCAGTTTTTCCGGACATTGTGGCGCTTTCTTATAGCCATTCAGCTTCTGCCGGCGCTCGAAGGCGGCGAGGAAACCCTCGTGGGCGGCCAAGCCGTGCTCGAGGGCGTTATGATGCGCAGCCCGCACGCCTGGGCCATCACCTGCCGCAAGCCGACGGGGGAGCTTTCGACACTGAGCGAACCGCTGGAGCGCTTATCAGAAAAACATAAATGGATGGGATGGCCGGTGGTCCGCGGAGTGATGACTCTGGGCCACGCAATGACGCTCGGCTTCCGTGCGCTACGTTTTTCCGCCAACCTGCAGCTCGATGAAATTCAAAAAGATGAGGCTGGCAACGCGCCGGAAAAGAAATTCGAAATCGGCGGCTGGGTGGCGGCGGTGAACATCGCCATCTCCGTCGGGTTCTTCATCTTCATGTACAAGTACCTGCCGCTGCTGGCCGCGACCGAGCTGAAGAAATCGCATCCGGCGCTGGGCGGGCAGATCACATTCAATCTCGTCGATGGCCTGATTCGATTGGCGCTGTTCCTGCTGTTCATCTGGGGAACCTCGCTGCTGAAAGATATACGACGGGTATACGAATACCATGGCGCGGAGCACAAGACAGTTTTCGCCTTCGAAAATGGCGATCCGCTCGACACCGCAGCCGTGCAGAAGTATCCGACTTTTCATCCGCGTTGCGGCACCAGCTTTCTGATGACGGTGATGATCATCTCGATGTTCGTTTACATGCTGGTCCCGGTCACAACCTTCTGGGCACGGTTTGGGATTCGCATCGCGCTGCTACCGGTGATCACCGGCGTCTCGTACGAAATCATTCGCTTCGCCGCCAAACACCGCAAGTCTTTGTTCGCGGTGATGACCGCCCCCGGCCTGTGGCTGCAACGCATCACGACGCAGCCCCCATCCGACGAGCAGGCCATCTGCGCGATTACGGCGCTCGAGTCCGCAATGGCGCTTGAGCAACAGCGTGGTGGCGAGCTCATAATTGCCTAGCGGCCCGCCGCGAAAATATCTCGCTTTTTCCGCCCATTTACCACAAAATTTATGAAAGCGACTGGCCACTGACAACTGGCCACTGACCACTATGTTTGAAAGATTAGACCAAATCGAAGCCCGTTACGAAGAGCTGACGCAGGCGCTCGCCTCGCCGGAGATTATCGGTGACTCGGCGAAGTACCAGAAGGCTGCGAAGGCCCACAGCGAGATCGCTGACATCGTCGAGAAGTATCGTGAACTCAAGGATCTGAAAAAGGGGATCGCCGAGAGCAAGGCAATGCTCGCCGACGAAAAAGATCCAGAGATGCGCGCCTACGCGCAAGAAGAACTCAATAAACTCGAACCCCGCATTAGCGCAATCGAAGAAGAACTCAAAGTCCTGCTGCTGCCGAAAGATCCCAATGACGAAAAGAACGTCATCCTCGAAATTCGCGCGGGAACGGGTGGCGATGAGGCGACCTTGTTTGCGGCTGAAATGTTCCGCATGTACGACCGCTACGCCGAATCTCAAAGATGGAAAGTGGAAGTGCTTTCCACGTCGGAGTCAGGGGTTGGCGGATTGAAAGAGATCATCGCGCTGATTGAAGGCAAGGGCGTCTATTCGCGGTTGAAGTACGAAAGCGGCGTGCATCGCGTGCAGCGGGTACCTGCGACGGAGCAGCAAGGGCGGGTCCACACTTCGGCAATTACGGTCGCCGTGCTTCCTGAAGCTGAAGATGTCGACATCAAAATCGAAGCCAAAGACCTGCGCATTGATACGTTTTGCTCCTCGGGTCCCGGCGGACAGTCAGTCAATACAACCTATTCGGCTGTGCGCATCACGCATATTCCTACCAACACGGTCGTCAGCTGCCAGGATGAGAAGTCGCAGATCAAGAATCGTGAAAAGGGCATGCGGGTATTGCGCTCGCGTCTGTATGAGATCGAGATGCAGAAGCAGCAGGAGGCGCTGGCGAAGGAGCGCAAGTCCATGGTGGGCAGTGGCGACCGCAGCGAAAAAGTTCGGACATACAATTTCCCGCAGAACCGCATTACCGACCACCGCATCGGACTCACAATTCACCAGTTACCCGAGATTATGGACGGCAAACTCCAGCCCGTTATTGATGCGCTCATTACTCACTTCCAGGCTGAACGCATGAAAGGCGAGAACGGGATGGTGATGTGAGACAACAGCGTCGTTCCGCGTAGGTCGTTCGCCAGAATCGAAAAGCACCGCCATCGGCTTGCCCTGCCCGACTTCAACACCTCTGCGCCGGTTGCTTTTGCGAACGAGGTACTAAGTGCGCCTTAAAGTAAGAATAGTGCGGCAACGCGATTTTGCGAACGACGTACAACGATCTATGTTGCCGCCGAGGACTCCTGCATCCGCGCCAACCTCGCCAGCGACTCTCCATACGGTGCCTTCGCAATCCCTCGCTCCGTAACGATGGCCGTCACATACTTCGCAGGCGTGACATCGAACGCCGGATTCTCAATCTGCACACCTACCGGCGTCATCAGTTTGCCCGCAATCGTCGTCACTTCGGCTGGATTGCGCTGCTCGATTGGAATTTTGCTCCCGTCCGGAGTTTCGAGATCAACCGTAGAAATCGGCGCGGCAACGTAAAACGGAATGCCGTGCTCTTTTGCCAGCACCGCGACAGTATAGGTTCCGATTTTGTTGGCGACATCGCCATTCGCGGCAATGCGGTCCGCGCCGACAATCACTGCTCCAATTTTCCCCTGGCGCATCATCGCGCCGGACATATTGTCCGAGATCACCGTCGTCGGAATGCCATCTTTCACCAGTTCCCACGCAGTCAGTCGCGAGCCTTGAAGAAAAGGGCGGGTTTCATCGGCATAGACGTGAATTTTCTTGCCGGCTTCAACCGCAGCGCGGATCACTCCGAGCGCCGTGCCGTATCCGGCCGTGGCCAGCGCGCCCGCGTTGCAATGCGTCAGCACACTCCCGCTCGCCGGCATCAACGCTGCGCCGTGTTTGCCCATTGCTTGATTGATCGCGATATCTTCCGCGTGCATGCGCTTGGCTTCTTCAACGATAGATTCTTTGATCTCTGCGACCGGTCGCGCGCGCAAAGTTTCGAACTTCCCCTGCATACGACGGATGGCCCAGAACAGATTTACGGCGGTCGGTCGGGTCTTGCCGATGACATCGCAGATTTGATCAAGATCGCGTTTCAGATCACCAGCAGTTTCGGCTTTAGAATTCTTAACACCCAGGGCGATACCCAGCGCCGCGGCTACGCCGATTGCCGGCGCCCCGCGCACCACCATGTTGCGGATCACGTCGGCGACTTCCTGGTAGGTGGTGCAGTTGACGTACGTTTCTTCGGTCGGCAGCTTCGTCTGGTCGATGAAGCGCACGCCGTTATCAGTCCATTCAAGGGTTTGAATCATAAGTTGGTTAATGCGGCTGTCAGTTCGGGACAGTCAGACCTTGTGACTCTCACACCGATTTCTGGGATTGTTCGTGACTGCAGGTCGTCCACATAGTTCGCACGCGGCCGCAACCGCAAATACCGTCGGACCCGCGATGTTAGTGTCTACATGCTCCCGCCTGACATCATTCGCGGTAAATACCGACACAAACGGCGCGGGGGCTGCGGCTTTCTCAACATTTATGCGTCCGCCCGCTTCTTCGCGCTCGACTAAACACATTACACCAACAACTTCGAATCCAAACTCGCGCGCGGCATCAATTGCCTGAACCGTCGAGCCGCCCGTGGTGCAGACATCGTCAACGACGATTACCCGTGCGCCTTTTTCCCGGAAACCTTCAATGCGCTGTCCGGTGCCGTGCTGCTTCTCGGCCTTGCGCACGAGAAATCCATTCAGCAATCCGCTGGTCACGGCAACGGCTATAACGATCGGATCTGCGCCCATGGTCAGGCCGCCGATGGCCTGCGCGGCCCAGCAGCGCTCGCGAATCTCGTCGAGAAAAACTTGTCCTGTGAGCTGCGCGCCGCGCGCATCAAGCGTTGTAGCACGGCAGTCGATGTAATAGTCGCTCGTGCCACCCGAAGCTAACTTGAATTCGCCGAGCCGAAACGACTTGGTGGCAAGCAAGCGCAGCAGTTCCTGACGCGGTGAAAGCATGAATGTATAGAGTAGCAGAGCTGTTTAATGCGAGAGGCGGTCGAGATGTCGAAATCCGCCGGTTGCGATGATCGCGGCCAAAGACGTGAATCCGTTATATGCCATGTGTACGAGCACACCAGCAGCCACCGATTTCTTTGCTGCCCTGACCACAGTCAGCGCCAATCCAATAATAAAAATCAGCAGCACGGCGCCCCATGAAGCTGAGAGCGGCATATGCGGATCGGCCAGCTGCGGAACATGGATAGCCGTGAAACTCACTGCCGTAAACAGCACGGCAAAGATTACGCCCAATCTTCGCGCGACAACCGGGTAGAGAAACCCGCGGAAAAACAATTCTTCCATCAGCGGCACGAATGTCATGGCAGCGATTGAAAGAATCCATGCCCGGAGCGCAGTTCTAAAGAACGTCTCCATGGGAATATCTTTTGGCATGGGTACAAATTTGGCGAGAATCTGCAGCCCGATCGCGAACGCGACTCCCAGTCCCAGGTAAGCCATCCATGTGCGCGGCCAGTTCCACCGCACTGCGGCCCCAAAGCTACTGCTGCCATGGTGCGTGGCGGTTGTGAACATGAAGCCAAGCGTCACCACGTACGAGCACATCTGCGCAGAGAAAGCGACCAGCGGAAAGCTCATCACTTGAAAAAAGGCAACATTCGGGTACCCCACCCGCTTGACCAGAATCGTGATTCCAATAAGACAGATCAGCAGGCTGGCAAACATCACCATGACCATGTAGAGAATGTCCCAGCCTGTCCACGGCGGGTTCTCCGTGGCGACCTTACTCCCGGGAGCAATGTCCTCGCTGCTGCGATTGACTTCGCCGGATAGGGTTTCAGCCGTCTCTGACGACTGTGGATCTGAAGGCATGATTTGAATTTACACGAACGCGGTTAGTGATTGCGCTTTTGTGTTCCGATCACGACACTGATTCAAGGGGTATAGTGCCGCGACCGGCTGCAAAGTACTCCGCCAACGCCTGTCCGGTGTAAGACTTCTTGTTCTTCGAAACCTGTTCGGGCGTGCCTTGCGCGACAATGCGGCCACCGTCTTCTCCGCCTTCTGGACCAAGATCAATGATCCAATCGGCATTTCGAATCACATCCAAATTGTGCTCGATGATGATGATGGTATTGCCAAGATCGGTAAGTCGGTGCAGCACGTCGAGCAGCTTGCGCACGTCGTCGAAGTGCAGCCCGGTCGTGGGTTCATCGAGTAGATACAAAGTGCGCCCGGTCTGGCGTTTGCTCAATTCTCGCGCCAGCTTGATACGTTGCGCTTCGCCGCCGGACAGCGTAACGGCCGATTGTCCGAGGTGCAGATAACCAAGCCCGACGTCAACCAGAGTCTGCAATCTTTGACGGACCTGCGGAATGTTCTCGAGAACAGGCAATGCCTCTGATACCGGAGTTTCCAGCAGATCCGCGATGGAGCATCCCTTGTATTTCACCGCCAGGGTTTCCTGGTTGTAACGCCGTCCCCCACAGATTTCGCAGACAACATACACATCCGGCAGAAAGTTCATCTCAATTCGCCGCTGGCCCTCTCCCTGGCACCCCTCGCAGCGTCCGCCGGCCACGTTGAAAGAAAAGCGCCCGGGTTTGTAGCCGCGTTCACGAGATTCCGGCAGCATGGCGTAAAGATCGCGGATGTGCGTGAACACCTGGGTGTAGGTTGCGGGATTCGAGCGCGGAGTGCGGCCGATGGGCGACTGATCGATGCGGATAACCTTATCGATGTTCTCCGCGCCTGAAATCGCCTTGTGCTCTCCCGCTTGCTCGCGCGAGCGATAGAGAGCCTTAGCCAGTGCACGATACAAAATATCGTTCACCAGCGTAGATTTTCCTGAGCCTGAAACTCCGGTGACCACGTTAATCAGGCCCAGAGGGAAGGTTGCGTCCACGTTCTTGAGGTTGTTTTCACGCGCTCCCAGGATCGTAATGGCGTTTCCGTTCACGCGCCGGCGCTCGGAACGCATCTCGATCTTGTTTTTCCCAGCCATGTAAGCGCCGGTGAGCGATGCCGGGGACCGCATGATTTCATCCGGGGTGCCGTGAGCGACGACATCGCCGCCATGGCGTCCGGCGCCCGGGCCGAGATCGACAACATAGTCAGCCCGGCGGATAGTTTCTTCATCGTGCTCGACCACGAGCACGGTATTACCAAGGTCGCGCAACTCTTCGAGTGCGTTCAGCAGCCGGCCATTGTCGCGGTGATGCAGCCCAATCGAGGGCTCATCAAGCACGTAGAGCACGCCCCGCAATTTCGAGCCGATCTGTGTGGCGAGACGAATCCGCTGGCCTTCTCCGCCGGATAGCGTTGCCGCCGAGCGGGCAAGCGAAATGTAGCCGAGACCGACTGCACTCAGAAACTGCAGGCGCTCGACGATCTCGTGCATAATGCGTCCAGCAATTTGCTCATCACGTCCGGTCAGCTTGATGGCTCTTGCTTTTTCGAGTGAGCGCGTGACCGGCATGGCTGTGAAATCGGCAATGGACATGCCTTCGACGAGCACCGCGAGACTTTCCGGACGGAGCCGCTTGCCGTGGCACAGCGGACAGTCGCTAGCGGACATGTGTTCCATCAGCCAGTCGCTGTAGCCTTCCGAACTCGACTCGTCGAGCGCGCTCTTCAGATAGCCAAAGATCCCCAGAAAACCTGTCTTGCCACGCTTTTCAGGTTCGCCATAGAAGAACAAGTTCTGAATTTTCTCCGGCAGCTTCTCGAAAGGCGTCTTCAGATCAATGCCACACGCGGCGCTGACGATCTTGATCTGGTTGATCAGATTCTGCGAAGCCGAGCCCGGCCCAAGCGCACCGTCAAGCAGCGGCTTCGACCAATCATTGATAACTTTGGCGGGATCGAAATCGTAGGTGCTGCCCAGGCCGTGGCACTCCGGGCACGCTCCATAGGTGCTGTTGAACGAGAATGACCGCGGCTCGAGTTTGGGGACGTCAATGCCGCAATCCGGACACGCTAGCCGTTCGGAATAGAGCTGCTCGTCACCGCCAACGATTGCGACTTGAACCAGCCCGCCGGCAAGCTTCATCGCCAACCCCACCGACATTTCGAGGCGCTGCTCAATGCCGGGTTTTACGAGCAGCCGGTCAACGACGACCTCGATCGTGTGATTCTTGCGCTTGTCGAGTGCAATCTCGTCTTCAAAGTTAACCAGTTCGCCGTCAATGCGGGCACGAGTAAATCCGTGCTGGGCAAGCTTTTCAATCTCCTGCTTGAATTCCCCCTTGCGGCCGCGAACGATTGGCGCCAAAACCATGACGCGGTCTTCGGGCTTGAGCGCCATGACGCGCTGCACGATTTGCGAGGCAGTCTGCCGCGAAATTGCCCGCCCGCACTTCGGACAGTGCGGCACACCGATTGACGCATACAGCAGCCGCAGGTAGTCGTAAATTTCAGTGATTGTGCCTACCGTCGAGCGCGGGCTGCGGCTGGTGGTCTTCTGCTCGATCGAAATGGACGGGCTCAGGCCGTCGATCGAATCCACATCAGGCCGTTCCATTTGATCCAGAAACTGGCGCGCGTAGGCCGACAGCGTTTCGACGTACCGGCGTTGCCCTTCCGCATAAATAGTGTCAAACGCCAGCGAGGACTTCCCCGACCCGCTGAGCCCGGTGATGACGGTCAGCGTGTTGCGCGGGATCACAACATCAACATTCTTAAGGTTATGCTGACGTGCGCCCCGTACTGTGATTTCCCGGATGGCCATAATTGAGCGAGCACTGCTACCTTCGTAACGTGGACGGGGCCACAGAAATGTTGGAGAGTGGGTGTGCGCGGCTTTACTCACGTATCTTAGTTATAAACAGCGGCAAGCGTCAACGCGGGTACAGTAGAGCGCACCGGACGAACAAACCTTCTGCTTCGCCCAGCGCGGTTTGCGGGTAGTCGGTTAACCGGAAAGCAATCCGTTGGTTGCCAGCCGCTGGATCCACGGGAAAGTGGGCCGAACGTGGGTAGTCTGCTCGTTGCTTCAGTTCTGACCTTTACAGTTGCGGGATCCGTGGCTTTAGGAATCACGCTCGCCTACACCGGTGTTATTGCCCTGTTGCACGCCTTGGCCGATCGCGCACACAAGCCTCGTCCAGCGCTCGTTCTGGTGCACAGCCAGGGCCACGCCAGCGGCGACTAGGCTTCGACCTCGCTCCTGATCCTTCCAGAGATCGCTACTCACTTACTGCGGCGGCGGCTGTCCATTCTGCTGCTGCTGTTGTTGTTGTTGCTGCTGTTGCAGTTCGCGCAATAATTCCTCGGGTGTTTTAATCGTGGGTGTGCCTTGCCCCTGGGGCGGCTGGTCGGGCTGCTCTGCCTGCTCTGGCTGTTCCTGCTGCTGTTGCTCCTCTTCCGGTGGCGCAACATCCGGCGGGATTTCCCCCGTATTGTCTTCGGGCTGGTCCGTCTGCACCTCAGGCACGGCCTCAAGGCCCTGCTGGAACGCTCCTGGCTGGCTTTGCTGAGGAGGAGCGGCTGGCTCCGGGCCATTTGCCCTGGCCATCAGCACAATCTTATTCAACGCTCCCGGGTCCGACGGCGAACCCATCAAAACGTAATCGTAGTGGGAACCGTTCAGGAGCTGCGCCATCACATCACGCGGAGCGCCAGGGCCAAACTGCCCAACCACGCGTTCACTCGAAGAGGCAGGCATGTCAACCGCCGCGCCTGTCTTTTGTTTGACCGCGTTTAGCACGTCTCCGAGAGTGGAGTTACGGGCGGTGATCGTCAGTTGTCCACCTTTGAACGTGACATCAGGCGGAGACGACGGCCCATGCTCGGGAGTTGCAGGAGGCTCGGGCTGCGCTTGAGCAGGTGCAGGAGGCGCAACCTGCTGTTGCAGCGCTTGTTTGTGCGCGTTTTTCAGCGCAGGCTTCTTTGGCTTCTGCGAGCTCGCAAAGGTCACGCCCGCCGAACACCACATAAAGAAAACAATTGTGAAAAAGAGTCGTGACAGGTGCAATCGGCTCTTGCAGTTAGAAGCTCCGCCCATACCAGAAGAACGCCGGAAACCTTTGTCCTTGCGTGAACTCTGCATGATTGCTACTGCGATTTTAGCACCGCGTGGAGAGCCGCCGTTTACTGATGCGGGGCGAAGTAGCCTCTGCGGGCGCGGACCTGAAGGTCCTTCTTCAAGGCGGTTATTTCGATAGAACGGAAGCGACCATCAGCGTCGAAATTAGCGGGATGATACGAGATGATGTACTGGCTCCGCAGTTCATCTTCAATCGCTGAGAAAGAACTCTTGATGTCCTTCATTTTGAACGGGAAGAATGCACGTCCACCGGTCGCGTCGGCGAGCTGTTGCAGGATTTTATCGCCGCGCAGAATCAAGCCACTGTCGTCGGTCGAGATCGTGTAGATAATTGCCTGCGCCCGCTGGGCCATTTCAATGGCTTGCGCGCGAGTGTGGTCGCTTTGATTGTCCTCACCGTCGCTAACAACGATGATGGCGCGGCGTTTCGGCCGGTCCGAGTTGTCATTGAGCAAGTGGTCTTTGCAGGCGTTGTAGATCGCGTCGTACATGGCGGTTCCACCGCCACTTTGCATGTGCTCAATACCTGTCGCCAGCAGCGTCACATTATCCGTAGATTCCTGGGCAAGACGCGCCCGCGTGTTGAACCCTTCGACAAAAGCGTGATCGTAGTGCGCTCGAATTGTATGTTGCAGAAATCCGATCGCGGCTTCCTGTTCAAATTGAAAGCGGCTGTGTATCGAGCCACTGGTGTCGATCAGCAGCCCCAGTTCCAGCGGAAGATCTGTTTGTTGTGAAAAGCGCACGATCTGCTGCGGCGGTTTGTGGTCATCAAGAACGTTGAAGTCCTGCGCCTGCAGATCGCGAACAAACTTGCCGTGCTTGTCCATCGCGATGAATAGAACGTTAACTTCATCAACCCGTTTTTGTATGGTGATGACCGATGCCGGATCATTTGTTTCTACAAGAGCGCTGGTTGGAGAGGTTAAGGTCAGGCCTGGAGCCACATAGGACTGGCTTTGAGCAGTGGCTTGATGGCCCGAAAGCCCCAGCCCTGCAATCAGGCAAAAAATCAGTCCTGTGTACTTCATTCCCATACCATCCAAAAATTGCACAAATAGCCACGGCCAGAGGCTGCCTGACTTCATTAGATGCACGTGGCCTGCCGAAGACTTCGCCACGATTCCCCTGGCGCACACCGGCTACAGACCTGACTGTAGGCGTCTTTTCAAGAGTTAGCCAAGTTACAAAAGGAGCACGCAAAGGGTCATACCTTGAGCGGAACTGAGGGCTGCTTCCCGCGCGGAGAACAGAGTTCTCCGCCGGAGTAAAATGATGCGGCACACATACAACCTCAGGAGAAATGCAACCATGAAGAGATTCTTGTCTGTCCTGCTGTCGCTGAGTTGCGCGCTTCCGGCCTTCGCCGCCCGAAATGAAAAAGAAGTTAATCGGGTGAAGGATGCCGGCGTCGTTCTCAAGGAGATCCTCGACATCCCCGACGACATTCCTAAAGACATTCTCGATCGCGCCGAATGCGTGATCGTTCTTCCTTCGGTATTGAAGGCAGCCATCGGGATCGGTGGCAGTTTCGGCCGTGGCGTTATGGTTTGCCGAGGCGGTGAACATTTCACGGGCGCATGGGGCGCCCCTGCGATGTATGCGCTTGAAGGTGCGAACATCGGGTTCCAGCTCGGGGGCCAAGCCACGGATTTTGTTCTGTTGGTCATGAATCCGCGAGGCGCGGAATCTCTCATGGACAGCAAAGTGAAACTCGGAGCTGATGCCGCTGCCGCAGCCGGTCCGAAAGGGCGCACCGCGACCGCAGCCACGGACGTTGTGATGCGCGCCGAAATTCTTTCCTATTCGCGCTCTCGTGGACTATTTGCCGGGATTTCTCTGGAAGGCTCGACTCTGCGCCCCGACAATGGCGCAAACGAAAAGTTGTATGGAAAAAAGCTCACTGCAAAAGAAATATTGCGGGAAGGCAAAGTAGGACGGCCCGCAGCCGCCAGTACTCTCGATGCCGAACTGGCGAAAACCTCCCCGAGGAATTTGTCCGATCCAAAATCGTTGCAATAACGAGAACGTACTTCGGTGGCACGTCGTTCCCAGCACGTGTCCGTCAGGCGGTGGCCTTGTCCAGCGACTACACGGAACGTTAAAGGTGGACGACGTGCGACCTGCGACGGGTTTTACACCTTCGTAACCGAACAGTATCTTCCCTGGTGAGATTTCTCGCCGTATTCTCTTGCTGAGCGGTTCTGTTTCCCCTGGGGTTTCAGTCGAAAATGTCAGTTCTACGTATCTACACTGTGCTCGCCGGCATAGCGGGAGCAATCTTTGCTGCTTACCTGGTTTTTGGCCGAAAGAAGAAGACAGCGGCAGAAATTGAACGCGAGCGCCGCGACTGGCTCAATCAGATCGGCCGCATCACTGATGGCACGGTTATTGACGTTCAGGAAGTTGTGCCCAACGGCCATCCCGCAGCCACCATGTTGATCTTTCAATATGACGTAGGCGGCGTTTCCTACGAGGCGTCGCAAGATGTCACGCATCTGCGGCAGTGGATCAATCTGCATTCGTGCCGACTGGGACTGCCAACTTCTGTGCGCTACGATCCGCAAAATCCGGGCAATTCGATTGTCGTTTCAGAGAAATGGATGGGCTTGAGGCAGTAGCGCTGCGAGCCGAAACCTAACGCTCCATGCCCCATCGCTAAAGCGCGCTTCTTGAATCCCTTCTTTTGCCCCTCTAAACTGGAATTGTGCACGTCCACTCTCATGGCGGGAATGAACGGACTTCGCGGGTGCTGCGGGTTTCGCTCGCCGTAACTGCCGCCTACATAGTTTTATTGGTTGTTGCCGGCATCAAAGCGCATTCGCTCGCGCTGCTTTCAGAGGCCGGCCATAACCTCACAGATTTCGTGGCTTTATTGCTCTCGCTGGTCGCGGTGTATTTACAATCCCGGCCCCCAAGCGCAACCCACACCTACGGATACCACCGGGCAGGAGTGCTGGCTGCGCTGGTCAACGCGGCCACGCTGGTGATCATTTCGTTTCTCATCTTTTACGAGGGTGTGAAACGAATTCAGCAGCCGCAACCGGTACATGCGGGAACCATGATGTGGATCGCCGCCATCGGTGTCGTAATGAATGGCGCGATCGCTCTCATGCTGGTGCGCACTAACCGCGACGTGAATATCCGCAGCGCGCTGCTGCACGAAATCGGCGACACGCTTTCGACCGCTGCTGTCATCGGTGGTGGCTGGGCGATTCTGGCCACGGGTCAAACCTGGATCGATCCCGCGCTCTCGCTGGCGATCGGCGCGTTGATTCTGTGGTCAAGTTTCGGCATCATGCGTGAAACGCTGAACATTTTGCTCGAAGGCACGCCCCGCGGCATGAAATTGGACCGCGTGGAAGCAGCGATCCGTGAGATCGATGGCGTGAACGACGTTCACGACCTGCACGTGTGGAGCATTGGCTCCGAGACCAGCGCGCTCTCATGTCACATTTCGATTGCTGATATCCCGCCTTCAATCAGCGAACGCATCTTGCGCGACGTGAAGGAATGCCTGCACCATGACTTCAGCATCAATCACACCACCATCCAGTTTGAGCACGCAATTTGCGAAGTCGCTCACGGCTGCGTGATTCCGGTGCAGGAAGAGCACAGCCATTGAGGCGGCTATACATTGAGAACGCCACACGGCGCGCGGTTTCGGAAGTACTCTGTTCTTGAATGTAATCGCAAATTGCGGTGAGATCGTGGACTGCGGCATCGGTCCAGCGAATCCGCATCAGCCGGGATACCGCTGGTTGATCAACTTCCCGACCTCGTCACGCTCAACCAATTCATCTCGTTCAGCGGCAGCGATTCCTTCCTCCACTTCGCTGAGAAAGTAGCTGTCGAAATTGACCATGCGCTCTATTGCTTCCATGGCGAGGGATTCACTGGCGCGTCCCTGTTGAGAAGCGAGGCGGTTAAGTTTGGCTTGTAAGTCGGGAGTAAGAGGCACTTCCATAAGCACAAGCGTAGGCAGTGAGCCCTGAGAAATCAACTAGTCGGTTAGGACAAAAGCCGTCGCATCCCATCTTCATCGACAATGTCCACTCCCAGCTCTTTTGCCTTATCCAGCTTCGATCCCGCATCGTCACCGGCCACCACGTAGTCCGTCTTCTTGCTGACTGAACCCGTGACTTTGCCGCCCGCATCTTCGATCATCTTTTTGGCTTCGTCGCGCGAATACGTTGGCAACGTGCCCGTGAGCACGAATGTTTTGCCCGCGAGCTTTGTCCCACGCTCCTTCTTTCTGCCGCGCATGGTCAGTCCCGCCGCGCAGAGTTCATCGACTAGTTCACGGTTTTTCGGTTCCGCAAAAAACTCGACGATGCTCTTTGCGATGCGTGGGCCTACTTCTTCCACCTGCTGCAACTCTTCTTCACCAGCTTTTTCGATTGCGCTCATCTCTCCGAAATGTTCGGCCAGGAATTGCGCCGTACGCTCACCCACAAAACGGATTCCCAATCCGTAGATCACCCGCTCCAGCGGCAACTTCTTCGAGTTGGCGATCTCCCGCAGAACATTTTCTGCCGACTTTTCTCCCATGCGTTCAAGCTTGAGTAGATCCGCTTTGGTCAGCTTATAAATATCGGCCACGTCTTTTACCACGCCACGATCAGTCAGCTGATTGACCAGCGCATCCCCCATGCCGTCAATGTTCATCACTCCGCGAGATGCAAAGTGCAGAATTGTTTCACGCAGCTTGGCCGGACATTTCTGATTGACGCAGCGATGGTCGGCCTCACCCTCTGCCCGGACAACATGACCGCCGCACACCGGGCACCTTTCCGGCATGTGAAATGATTTGCGTCCGCGTGGATGGTCTTTGTCCTCGATGACCTTCGTGACTTTGGGGATCACGTCGCCGCCGCGTTCAACTTCCACCCAGTCGCCGATTTTCACCCCGAGGCGCTCGATCTCATCCATGTTGTGCAGCGTGGCGCGGCTGACGGTGGTGCCCCCGATCGGCACCGGCTTCAATGCTGCGACCGGCGTGAGCTTGCCCGTACGGCCGACCTGGATGAGAATGTCTTCGATTTGAGTGGTTCCGCCGCGCGCCGCGTATTTGTAAGCGATCGCCCAGCGCGGAGCTTTGCCCGTAAATCCGAGCTGCCGTTGGAGCGCGACATCATTGACCTTGATCACCACGCCGTCAATCTCGTACGGCAGTGACTCGCGCTTCTCTTCCCACTCGCCGATAAATCTCCAGACTTCATCAAAGTTGCTCGCCAGAGCGCGGCGCGGGTTGACTTTGAAGCCCGAGGCCTCGAGTGCATTAAGCGCATCCCACTGGGACGATGTGGGGCGGGCGCCCCCGCCCGCCGAATTCGCAATCAAGATGTAAGCGAAAAAATCCAGCCGGCGTTGCGCTGTAATGCTGGGCTCCAGCTGGCGCACAGTTCCAGCTGTGGCGTTCCGCGGATTCGCAAACACCGACAGCCCGTGTTTCTCGCGCTCCTCGTTCATCTTCTTGAACGATGCGATTGGCATGAGCATTTCGCCACGTACCTCAAAATCCGCCGGTATGCCCGCTCTCTTCAACTTTTCTAGGGAGATCGAAAGCGGCACTGAGCGCACAGTGCGTACGTTCGAAGTCACGTCCTCGCCAGTGGTCCCGTCTCCACGGGTGATGCCGCGCACTAGCTTGCCACCTTCGTACCGCAATGCCAGGGACATGCCATCAAGCTTGAGTTCGCAGACGAATTCAACATCCTTGCGGCCGACTGCTTCGTGAACCCGTCCTTCCCAGGCGCGTAGTTCTTCCTCGTTGTAAGCATTGTCGAGCGACAACATCGCGACCGAATGCGGAGCTTTGACGAACCCTGCGCGCGGCTTTCCTCCAACACGTTGCGTCGGGGAGTCAGGCGTCACTGCGTCCGGATGCTCGGCCTCGAGCTTTTTCAGCTCGTTCATCAGGCGGTCGAATTCCGCGTCGCTGATCTCCGGATCATCGAGTACGTAATAGCGGTACTCGTGATGCCGTATCTTTTCGCGGAGAGAGTCGAGTTTTGCTTGGATGTCTTTGGTCGCAGTAGCCATGAATCTAATCACCGCAGAAGCTGCCGAGATCGCTGAAGGATCTTTAGCCTGTTGTGTCTACAATCTCTGCGCTCGGCGGTTGCCATTCCTACGTTCCCGGCTTTCCCTCGAACAGCGGCCACAACCTGTCCCCGATCACGCGATAAACGGCGTACGCCGTTCCCGAATCCCAGGTTTCACGAAACAGCAACTCGCCGCGACCATCGCCATCGGCATCGACCACGTCGATGAAATCGTATCTCGGCAACACATCCAGGTGCTTGTTGTCGCTGATATGCGCAAAAACTTTATGCAGTTCACCATAGATATCTTCGCGCGCTACGAACGCGATCAGATACTGCACGTCACTCCCAGGAAGACTAGCCGTCGTCGTCAGCACCAGCACCGCTTCGTTGGTGTTGGAAATGTC
>Ga0136846_1235112_pt1 | contig 19893 bp, 18 predicted proteins | sample HopSoiMetagenom2_FD_96841 | JGI IMG/M metagenome (GOLD analysis project Ga0136846, IMG submission 96841) | Grasslands soil microbial communities from Hopland, California, USA - 2 Assembly 2016 (version 4) | ecosystem: Environmental > Terrestrial > Soil > Grasslands | place: USA: Hopland...
CTCGACGCGGAGCTGGTCAAGTCCGTGTTCGACGTGGACTGCCGGGTCATCCCCGATCCGGAGACCGGCACCCCGCTGGTCATCCCCAAAGGCAGCGCGGTGCGGCACACCGCCGCGACCGCCTGACACACCCGTCACCGCCCCCTTACCGCGCCCACACATCGACAAAAGGACCTGCCCCCTCATGCGCAACACCCCTTCCCTGCCCGGAATGAGCCGGTTCGGCCGCCTCGGGCGCCTCATGGCCCTGCTTCTCGCCGTCGTCCTCGGCACCGCCGTGCTCGCCGCCTGCGGCAGCGGCAGCTCCGACGACAAGGGCACGGACACGGCGGCGAAGGCCGGCGCCGACACCGCCGGATTCCCGCGCACCCTCAAGACCGTCATGGGCGACGTGAAGATCCCCGCCAAGCCCAAGCGGGTCGTCGTGCTCGACACCGGCGAGCTGGACGACGTCACCCTGCTCGGCGTCGACCCGGTCGGCGCGGTCGCCCCGCACTTCAAGTCCGAGGGCGGCTTCCCGACCTACCTGAAGGGCGAGTTGAGCGGCACGAAGGACGTCGGTCCGCTGCTGGAACCGAACCTGGAGCTGATCGCCTCGCTCAAGCCCGACCTGATCCTTTCGTCGAAGGTCCGCCACGAGGCGGTCTACAGCAAGCTCAGCGCGATCGCGCCGACCGTCTTCACGGCGACCACCGGCGGTGTCTGGAAGCAGAACCTGAAGGTGCACGCCGAGGCCCTCGGCCTGGAGACCGAGGCCGCCGCCAAGCTCAAGGAGTACGAGACGCGGGCCAAGGCCCTCGGTGAGGCCATCAAGGCGAAGGACAAGGGCACCATGCCGACCGCGTCCGTCGTCCGCTTCATCGCCGGTCCGACCCGCCTCTACCAGTCCAACTCCTACAGCGGTGTCGTCCTGGGCGACATCGGCCTGGTCCGCCCGAAGTCGCAGGTCTCGACCGACGCCGAGGTCACGATGAAGGACGTCAGCCCGGAGCAGATCGATCAGGCCGACGCCGACCTGATCTTCGTCACCGCCGCCGACACCGAGGACAAGACGCAGAAGCAGCAGGTCGTCACCAACCCGGTCTGGAAGAGCCTGCCCGCCGTCAAGAACGGCAAGGTCTTCGAGGTCCCGGACGAGATCTGGATGTCCGGCATCGGCGTCCAGGCCGCCGAGCAGATGCTCGCCGACGTGGCGAAGGCCACCGGGGTGGAGCTCCCCAAGAAGTAACTCCCGCCGTACGGGGGCGGGGCGCGCCCTTCTGCACGCGCCCCGCCCCCGGGCCCTCCGACTCGGGCCCCAACCCCCCACCCGCTAGCGGAAGTTGCTGCCCACGCCATGCGCCTGTACCTGCTCGCCCTCAACCCCACCGACTCTGTCACCGAGGGCTTCCTCCCCGCTGCCGCCGCTCTCGGCCTCGATGTCACCGTCCTCACCGACCAGCCCGAAGCCCACCGCGCGGTGTACCCGGACGTCGAGATCATGGAGTGCGACGTCCGTGACTTCCGGGCCGTCGTCACCCGGATCTCCACGCATCACCGGCCTGACGCCGTGTTCAGCAACAGCGACCACCTCCAGACCCAGGCGGCCCTGGCCGCCGGCTACTTCGGACTGCCCGGCAAGGACTGGCGGGCCACGCTGGCCTGCAAGGACAAGGCCGAGATGCGACGCCGGCTGGCCGCCGCGGGCGTGGACACCGTGTGGTCCGCCGAGCTGACCGGGCCCGGCGGCGTGGAACCCGTCGCCCTGGCGGCGCCGTACCCGTGTGTCCTCAAGCCGCGCGAGGGCGTGGCCAGCGAGGACGTCGTCCTCGTCGACGGCCCCGACGAGCTGCGGACCCGCGCCGAGGAGTTCTTCACGCGGCGGCCCGATGCCGTCCTGGTCGTCGAGGAGTACCTGCCCGGGGAGTTGTACACCCTGGAGACGCTCGGCGACGGCACCCTGCGGCACGTACTCGGCGGATTCCACACCGAGTTGTCGGCGCCGCCGTACTTCATCGAGGAGCGGCTCGTCTTCGTGCCGGCCCCGCCGGAGCCGGTCGTCGCCCAGATACAGGCCCAACTGGACGCACTGGGAGTCGGATTCGGCGCCTGTCACACCGAGTTCGTGGTGCACGAGGGGCGCGCCCGGATCATCGAGGTCAACTACCGCGCCATCGGCGACCAGGTCGACCTGCTGCTGGCCCGGCTCCTGGAGATCCCCCTCTTCGAGCACATCCTGCGCACCCACCTGGGCGAGCCCCTCCCGGCCGACCTCGGCGCCCGCCAGGGCGGTGCGGCCCGGTTGGAGTACCCCTGCGCCGACCGCGCGGGCACCCTGACCTCGGCTCCCCCGGCCACCGAACTCACCGTGGACGACGTCCGTCTGACGTACCGTCCGCTGCGCGCCGTGGGTGAACGGCACGAGCTGTACCGCACCAACCGCGACTACCTGGGCGTGCTGCGGGCCACCGGCAGCGACCAGCCGACGGTCGACCGGGTGTCGGCGCAGTTCCTGGCGGCACACCGCTGGGAGGTCCAGCCGTGACCGCTGCCGCTCCCGCTCCCGCCCGCGTGACGACCGACGCCGCCGAGGCCGAGCTGCTCACCCGCGTCCTCAGCGCGCTGCTGCGCGAGGACGTGGTCGGCCTGCGCACCCGTGGCACGCTCTCCCACCGCCCGGACGGCCTCTGGCTGCGGCTGCCGACCGGCGGCGCCGACGCCCTGCTGCTGCCGCTGGCCGAGGACGGCTTCCAGTGCGTGTACGCGGCCCGACTGCCGCTGCTGGTACGCGAGTCGGACGGGGCCGAGCTGACCTCGTACGACACCGTGCTCGCCGCGCTGCGCGCGCTGGCCGACCCCGTGGACCGCGACGGCTTCGGCGCCTTCGCCGAGGAGTGCCGGCAGACCCTGGCCACCCTGCGGCTGCACGCCGCCACCGGCGTGGAAGCCGCCGAACACCTGACGAACTGTCATGGCGGCGACCCGGCCGCCTGGACGGGCCTGACGGCCTCCCTGGCGTACGACGCCCTCGCGGCCCGCGTCGACCATCCCGTGTATCCGACCGCACGTGGCCGCTCCGGGCTCACAAAGGAGCAACTGCGGGCGTACGCACCGGAGTTCCACCCTCGTTTCGCGCTGCGCTGGCTCGCCGTGCCCCGGGAGTCGGTGACCCTCGCGGGCGCGCTGCCCGAGGGCTGGCCGACGCCCGCGACACTCGGTATGGCGGATCTGGAGGGCACGCATCTCGCCCTGCCCGTGCACCCGTTGACCGTCGGCGCCCCGCTCGACGAGGCGCTGCGGGTCACCGGCCTCGCGGGACGCGCCCGGCTCGCCGACCACGGGTGTCTCGACGTGGTCCCGACCCTGTCGATGCGGAGCGTGGCGGTAGCCGCCGATCCCACGCTGCACCTCAAACTCCCGCTCGCCACCGCCACGTTGGGGCTGCGCAACCGGCGCTCCATCAAGCCGGGCACGCTGGTCGACGGCGCCGCCGGGCAGCGGCTGGTCGAGCGGGTCGTCGAGCGCGAGCCCCGCTTCCGGGACACCGTCCTGCACGCCGACGAGACCACGTACGCACACGCCGGACACGAGCTCCTCGCCGTCCTGTGCCGCCGCTACCCGGCCGGCCTCGACGATGCCGCCGTCGTCCCGCTGGCCGCCCTGCTGGCCGAGGCACCCGGCGGACGGCTGGTGATCGACCATCTCGCCGACCGCTTCCACGCCGGCGACCCGCTCGCCCTGCTGGACGCCTGCCTGGCCCTCCTCTTCGACTGGCACACCACCCTCTTCGGCCACGGCATCGCCCTGGAGTCGCACCAGCAGAACGTCTCGCTGGTCCTCGGGCCCGAACCGGGCCGGGTGCGGCTGCTGTTCAAGGACAACGACGGTCCGCGCATCAACACCGACCGGCTCGCCGCCGTCCTGCCGGGGCCGTGGGGCTTCGACGACGAGCGGACCTACGGCACCGAGGACGATCCGGTCGCCGACGTGTTCACCACCATCACCGTCCATCTGTGCGCGGGCGCCTACGCGTTCGGGCTCGCCCGGCACGGCCGCGCCCCGCTGCCCACCGTGCTGAGGCTGGTCCGCGACCGGCTCGGCGAGGCCGTCGACCGGCTCGGGGGCACCCCGGCCGCCGTACTGCGCAGCCGGATCCTCGACGCGCCGCACCTGCCCGTGAAGGCGATGGTCAGCGCCGGAACCCTGCTCAGCAAAGACCGTTCGGGCGCCGCCGACATCAACAAGCACTACACCACCGGCCCCAACTACCTGCTCCATGCGGGCGAACACACCGGGGACGCCGTATGAGCGCCACAGCATGGCGCCTGCCGAGGCGCTCCTCGTTCGGCCGCGGTCATGTGCACGCGGTGGCCGGCTGCTACTTCGTCGCGTCGTTCGCCGCCCTCGGCCTGCCGCCCTATCTCACCGCGATCCTCCCGGAGTTCGGCGACCACGCCGCACGCTGGGCGGGGGTGCTGTACGTGGTCCCGACGGTGTTCGGCGCGCTCGGCGCACCCTTCTGGGGCCGGCTCGCCGACCGCTTCGGCCGCAAACGGCTGCTGCTGCGCGCCCAGTTGGGCCTCGCCGTCGCCTTCCTGCTGGCCGGCTGGGCGGACTCGCTGGCCACGTTCACCCTCGCGCTGATCCTCCAGGGCGTCCTCGGCGGTACCTTCGCCGCGTCCAACGGCTATCTGGGCGCCGCGCTGGAGGGGGCCGCCCTGTCGAAGGCGCTCACCCTGATGCAGGGCAGCGCCCGGGCCGCTCTGGTCGTCGCGCCGATCGTCGTCGGTTCGCTGTCGGGCTGGCTGTCACCGCACCGCCAGTACGCGCTGCTGGCCGTACTCCCGCTGACGGCCGCCCTGTTGCTCGCCGCGCTGCCCGAACCGAGCGAGGAGCGGGCCTCGGAGTCCATACCCGAGACCACCGCGCCCGTGTCCGCGCCGGTGGTCTCCCTGCGCACCCTGTACGCCCTGGAGTTCGCGTTCGTGTTCTCCACCGTCATCTCCTTCCCCTATCTGATCTCCCTGGTCGAGGACCAGTTGCCGGGCACGTCGGCGACCTTGTCCGGCGTCCTGTTCGCCCTCCCCCATCTGGTCTACCTGGTGTCGGCGCTCGCGGTGCACACCGCGGTCCGCGACCGGCCCCGGACCGGGATCGTCCTGGGCTTCGCCTGTATCGCGCTCGGTCTGGCCGGACACGGCGTCGCCGGTTCGCTGTCCGCGCTGATCGCCGTACGGCTGCTCCTCGGGGTGGGGCTCACGCTCGGCCTGGTGTCGCTGTCCGTACTGGCCGCCGACTGCGCCAAGGGCCGTGCGCCCGGCGGGATGTTCGGGTCGCTGGAGTTCTTCTCCAAGGCCGGCGCGGTCGCCGCCGGTCTCGCCGCGGCGGCGGGCAGCGCCCGGTTCGGCCCGGCCGCGCCGGTGCTGACCGGCAGCGCGGCCGCCGTCCTCACCGTGCTCGTCTCCCTCTTCCTCCTCAACCCCCGTTCGCACCGCGCCCGTTGGAGCCGTTGATGCCCTCGCTGACCGACTCGCCCGACACCACCGCCGCCGAGCTCGCCACGGTCGAACTCCCCACCGCCGACGACGTGGTGACCCACACGCTGCTCAACTGCCTGCTGCGCGAGGTGTCGGGCCCGGAACGCCAGACCGTCGTGGACGACGGCCACCTGCTGCTGCGCCTGCCCCGCCGCGGGGTGCTCCTGCGGGTCAGCCTGCGCCGTACGTCGCTGCTGGGCGCCCACCGCTTCACCGGCCCGGTGAGCGAGCGGGCCGGCGACGGCTGGACCGTGGTGGACTGGCGCCGCCTGGCCGAGTACACGCGCGACGAGCTGTCCCTGCGGACCGGGCAGCCCAATGACGAGTTCCTGGAACAGATCGCCTCCAGCCACCAGGCCGTGACGGCCGCCCTCGCCGGTGAGCGTCCCGCCGGACCGGCGGACGACCACCTCTCCGCCTATCTCGCCTCCGAACAGTCCCTGCTGTTCGGCCACCGCTTCCACCCCACACCCAAGGCCCGCACCGGCGACCCGAGCGCCTGGGCGGCGTACGCGCCGGAGACCGGGGCCGTCTTCCCGCTGCGGCACCTCGCCGTACGCCACGAGCTGATCGCCGAGGAGTGCGCCGCCCCCTGGGCCGCCGCCGCGCTGGACGGTCAGCGCACGGATGTCCCCGACGGTTACCGGCTACTGCCCACACACCCCTGGCAGTACGACACCCTGCGCGAACACCCCCTGCTGCGGGCCGCGTTGGAGCGCGGCGACATCCTGGACCTCGGACTCGGCGGCCGGCCCTTCGCCGCCACCGCGTCCGTGCGCACCCTGTACGACGGCGAGACGTTCCTCAAGTTCAGCCTGAATGTGCGGATCACCAACTGCCTCCGCAAGAACAGCAGTTACGAACTGTCCGGCGCCGTCGCCCTCACCCGCGCCCTCGCCCCGGCGCTCACCGACCTGGCTGGGCGTTTCCCCGGCAGCGCGGTGCTGCGCGAGCCCGCCTACCGCACGCTCGCCCTGCCCGGCCCCGACGGCACCCCGGACCGTGAGCTCTTCGAGGGCTTCGGCGTGATCGTCCGCGAGGGCCTCCCCCGGCACCTCGCTCCGGGGTCGACTCCCTTGCTGGCGGCGGCGGTTGCCGACGAGTACCCGTCGAGCGCCGCGCACGTGTCCCGGCTGCTGGCCGACGCGGACCCTGACACGGCCCTCGACTGGTGGTCGGCGTACCTCGACCTGCTCGTCCCGCCCGTCCTGGCCGCCTACTTCGACCACGGGCTGGTCCTGGAGCCGCATCTGCAGAACGTGCTGATCTGCGTCGGCGCCGACGGCCGCCCCGTCCAGGTGCTCTTCCGGGACCTCGAGGGCACCAAGCTGGTCCCCGAGCACCACCACGACACGCTGGCCGCAGTACCGGCCGAGGTCGCGGGCCCGATGACGTACGACGCTCAGCGCGGCTGGGACCGGGTCGTCTACTGCCTGCTCGTCAACCACATCGCCGAGCTGCTCGCCGCCCTGGCCGATCTGCACCCGCGGGCCGAAGCCGCCCTGTGGGGTCGGGTGCGCGACACGCTGAAGTCCTACGCCGACCGTTCCGGCTGCCCGCCCCGTCTCGCCGCGCTGCTCGCCGGGGTGCCGCTGCCCGCGAAGGCCAATCTGCTCACCCGCTGGGAGCGGAAGGCGGACCGCGAGGCAGGATACGTCCGGCTGGCGTCCCCGCTCGCCGAGGACATCCTGCGCGACACCACCCGGAGCACCCGATGACTCTTGCCGTGCGCGACCACGCACTGTCCCTGCCCGCCGCCGAACTCCCGGCTTACGTATATGACTTGACCGAACTGCGCGCTCACGCGGCGATGGTCAGGGCGGCGCTGCCCGAGCGGGTCGAGCTGTACTACGCGGCCAAGGCCAACCCGGAGCCGGAGATCCTGGCCGCGCTGTCGCCGTACGTCGACGGCTACGAGGTCTCCTCGGGCGGTGAACTCGCCCATGTCGCCGACGCGGTGCCGGGCCGGCCGCTGGCGTTCGGCGGGCCGGGCAAGACGCCGGACGAGCTGCGAGCCGCGCTGAAGCTGGGCGTCGAGCGGTTCCACGTCGAGAGTGAGCACGAGCTGCGGATGCTCGCCGAGCTGACACGCCAGGCCGGGATCGAGCGCCGGGTGGCGGTGCTGGTACGCGTGAACATTCCGGTGTCCGACGGCTCGCTGGCGGGCAGCTCGCTGACGATGGGCGGCCGTCCGACCCCCTTCGGGCTCGACCCGGCCGGGGCCGCCCCGGTGCTCAGGGCGCTGACGGACGGGACGTATCCGCAGCTCGAACTGCGCGGAATCCACGCCCATCTGGCGAGCGGGCTCGACGCCCGGGAACAGCTGGCGGTGGCGGAGTCCGTGGCCACCTGGGCGGCGTCGCTCGGGGTGTGCGTCACCGAGGTCAACGTCGGCGGCGGGATGGCCGTCGACTACGCCGCGCCGGACCGCCGTTTCGACTGGGCGGCGTTCGGCAGGGGCCTGGGGTGGCTGACCGAGGCGTACCCGGAACTGACCCTGCGCATCGAGCCGGGCCGGGCGCTGACCGCGTACTGCGGCTGGTACGCCACCGAGGTGCTGGACGTGAAGCGCAGCCACGGAGAGGAGTTCGCGGTCGTCCGGGGCGGCACCCACCATCTGCGCACCCCGGCGACGAAGGGCCACGACCAGCCCTGCGCGGTGCTGCCGGTGGACACCTGGCCGCACCCGTGGCCCCGCCCGGCGGCCGAGGACTCGCAGGTCACGCTGGCCGGCCAGCTGTGCACGCCGAAGGACGTCCTGGCCCGGGGTGTGGCCGCGCCCGGTCTGCGGGCGGGCGACCGTGTGCTGTTCTCCCTGGCGGGCGCCTACGCGTGGAACATCTCCCACCACGACTTCCTGATGCACCCCAGGCCTGGCTTCCACTTCCTGGGCAAGGAGCCGGTGACGGCGAACCGACCGGGATAGCACACACGTACGACACACCTGTGGGCCGCCCGGTCCGGCCGGGCGGCCCACCTATCCGGATACGTACGTCCGTATACGTATGTCCGTCAGGCCTCGATACCGGGCAGCAGGCCGGTCACGGGGGCGGCCATGTCGGTCAGCTGGTGCAGCTGCTGGAGGTCGCTCAGGTGGTTGAGCTGGGTCAGCTGGCTGGAGACCCGGGGCATGTCCTCGTGGTACTGGGCGGGAACCTCGCTCACGGCGAGCGAGTCGAGCTGGGCGATCGGGTTCAGCTTGCCCGCGTTCTGGTCGACGGCGGGAGCCGCACCGGCCAGCGGGGCGGCGAGGCCGGTGACGCCGGCGGCGAGAGCAACGGCGGCGGCGATTCGTCGTGTTGAGATCATGTCCTCATGAACGGCGCGCGCCCCGCACCGGACACGGGCACCCCACCCCGCTCACTCGTCAGGCTCATCCTCTCTCTGCGTTTGCCGAGGTTCCCCGAACGGAGGACGCTCAGGAGGAGAGGTCCCCCGCGGCCCGCTCCTATCGGGCCGCGCCCCTCGGAGGAGGTCACCATGGGCACCGCGGCAAGCTCCACCTTCGACACCGAAGCACTGCGCCGGGGTATAGAAGGCCAGGACGCGACAGCACTGCTGTCGCTCTACGCCGACGACGCCGAAGTGCGTGTCGTCGACCACAAGACCCAGCCCAGCCACCCGATGGTCATGCACGGGCGCGGAGAGATCAGCGCCATGCTGAACGATGTCTACAGCAGGGACATGACCCACAAGCTGGAACAGGTCGTCGTCCAGGGCGACCAGGTCGCCTACACCGAATCCTGTCTGTACCCGGACGGGGTCCGCGTCCTCGCCGGATCGATGATGTCCCTGCGCGACGGCAAGATCGTCAACCAGACCATGCTGCAGGCATGGGACGAGGAAGGCGGGTGAATCCCTGGTTCGAGTGGGGTACGGCCCGAGGACGTGATCAGCGCATCCAGGCGCTGTACTCCATGACATCGCCCGCCTTCAGGCCCCACTGGGGCTCCGCCACGGCGGCGGTGTTCTCCAGGCCGAGCACGGCACCGGTGACCGGGTCCATGATCAGCATCAGTCGGTAGCCACGTCCGTCACACACATACGCCTGACCGGGCCGCCCGAGCCGGTCCGTGACCCGGCCGACGGGCCGCAGTCCCCCGGCGTCCGCCAGCATCCGGGCGACGGCCGCGTTCTCGCGAGCTCCGAGGGTCCAGTGGTTGAGCAACACCTGGACCGCGTCCAGGAGTTCGGGCGTGGTCAGTGCGGTGTCCTGGTGCCGTGCCTCCTGAAGGTAGGCCTTCAGCCGTTGTGGGTCGTGCGGCGGCGACTCGGGCGGGGCGTCACTCCAGCTCGGCCCGAACGTCTGCTCGCTGATGACGTGGCCGTCCTCGACCAGCCGGGGTTCGTCGCCTCCCTCGCTGAGGACGAGCCGACCGGGGTGCTGCGGATCGGTCGCGACCACCAGTTCCGAATGACTCGCGTCGGCCGATCGTCACACCCGTTTCCGAGCAGCAGGAGTTGACCCGCCAGTGACCACGAGAGACGACGACCGTCAGGTGGACCTGCCGACCCTGGTCAACGAGATCGAGGGCCACCTGCTCATCGCGGCGACCCGTCAGGAGGGACAGGAGGCAGCCGCCCGTTTCTCCGCTCGACTCGATTGGCTGATGAGCCATCAGCAAGCCGAGGTGGAAAGGCAGTTCGCGGCGGAGCATCTCGCTCTCGCCCGCGCCTCCTGGCAGCGCACCGCAGCCCGCGGCGCGGAGTTGCGGGCCGAGTACGAGGCGAAGTACCGGCGCCTGAAGGGCCGGTTGACAGCCGTATGCCTGACACTCGTGGCTACGACGGTGCCGCTCACCCTGCTTGTCCTCGCTCCGCTACGACGCTAGCCGCTCCGCGGGACAGGCGGTTCGTCCACGGCGGGCCGGTGGGGGCTGGCCGCGCAGTTCCCCGCGCCCCTTCAGGGTGCACCCCGGTCCGGGCGGCCCCGGGGACGTCAGGAGCTGCCAGCGCCCTCGGTGCCGCCCTCGTCCACTGCCGGCCGGTGGGGGCTGATCGCGCAGTTCCCCGCGCCCCTTCAGGGCGCCCCCGGTCCGGACCGGGCAGCCCCGGGAGCGTCAGGAACCGCTGGCGCCCTCGGCAGCTGCTGGGCCCGGGGGCAGCCAGCCCGCCGGGCGCAGGATGCCTAGCAGCATCCGCACCAGCTCGTCCACCACCTCGTCGAGCGTGGCGTCCACCCAACCGGCGCTCCAGTCGTGCAGCAGACCGTTGACGCCGCCGATGAACGCGGTCGCGGCGAGCCGGTAGTCGCGCGGCGCCGCCTCTCCCCAGGCGACGGCGGCCTCCGCCTCCATGCGGATGAGGGTCACCCAGCGGGAGCGGCGGGCGAGGCGCTGTTTCTCCAGACGGTCGCTGACGCCGATGATCTCGACGAAGGTGATCCGGATACGGCGCGGGTCGGCGGTGACGTTGGCGGCGTAGGCGCGGAAGATCGCGGCGGCGCGTTCGGCGAGGGGCAGGCCGTCGGCGGCGGCCAGCGCGGTGAGCGCCGCCTCCTCGGCCCAGTCGTTGACCTGGAGGTGAAGGGCCGCCAGTACGTCCTCCAGGGTGCGGAACTCCTCGTAGAACTGGCGGGTGGACAGGCCGGCCGCCTCACTGAGCGCGGCGACGCTCGTCGAGCGGTAGCCCGGCGTGTCGCCGAACAGCTGGAGTGCGGCGTCCAGGAATCGTCGGCGCCTCTCGGCCTGCCGTTCTTCGGCCGTCTTGCCCGCGTAACGGCCGGTCGACGCCCTGAGTCTGCCCGCCACTGAACCCTCCCTCATCGTCCGGGGGCCAAGTTTGTCCTGCACGGAGTCTTGTGGAGAAGGGCACCCCCTCCTTACTTTCCAGTAAGTCCAATCTGAATGTGACCGTGTTCAGTTTTCTGACCTCAGCCACGTTCTCCCCATTTGCCCTACATGTCATGCACCCGCCACGCTCCGTCCGCCCACCTCCCGGAGGGGAGAGCACTCATGCCCGCTTCCAGATCCAGGTACTTCTGTGCCATGGCCGCCGCCCTCGTCCTGACCGTCACCGCCCCCGCGACCGCCGCCGTCGCGGGGACCGGCTCCGACAACGCGGCCGGCGCCGCGAGCCTGCGCGAGGTGATGTTCGTCGGCAACAACTGGGAAGGCACCGCGGACGTCATCAAGTCGAGCGGCGACTTCGCCAGGATCGGCCGGATCAACGTCGTGCCGGACAAGGCGGCGCGGATGGCCGCGATCAACGGCGACCTCATCAAGTGGATCTACTTCATGGCCATCCGCAACGGCGTCGGCGAGGGCCACGACCAGTTGGTCGACGACATGTACTCCACCCCGGACGGCAAGTCGGTGGTGGTGTCCCGGCCGAGCTTCGCCGACGTCGTGTCGATCAACCTCGCCACCGGGGCGATCAACTGGCGTTTCCCCGTGTCGGGCTACCGCTCCGACCACATGGCCGTCTCCCCCGACGGGACACGGGTCGCGGTCTCCGCCTCGATCGCCAACACCGTCCACGTGCTGAACATCGACACCGGGGCGCAGATCGGTTCGTTCTCCACCGGCGACAAGCCGCACGAGAACATCTTCACCAACGACGGCAAGTACATCTGGAACATGTCCATCGGTGACGTCAACACCTCGACGGACGCCCCGTGGCAGGACTTCACGAAGGGCGACCGGAAGATCACAGTCGTCGACGCGGCCACCTTCAAGCCGGTGAAGGTGATCGACATGCGGCAGCGGCTCGACGCCATCGGGCTCAAGGACTACTCGGACGCGGTCCGCCCGGCGGCCTTCTCCCCCGACGAGTCGAAGCTGTACTTCCAGGTCTCGTTCTTCAACGGCTTCTTCGAGTACGACGTCGCCACCGACAAGATCACCCGGACGAAGACCCTGCCGAAGAACCCGGCGACCAGCGACGACCGCACCACGTTCGTCAACGACTCGCGCCACCACGGCATCTCGATGAAGCCGGACGGCACGAAGCTGTGCGTGGCGGGCACGATGGACGACTACGCGACGGTCGTCGACCGCGCGACCCTCCAGGAGGGCCCACTCGTCCCCGCGTCGAAGCCCTACTGGGCCACGGTGAGCGGCGACGGCAAGTCCTGCGTGATCTCCGAGAGCGGCGCCGACCAGGTCACGGCCATCGACTTCGCCACCGGGCAGAAGACGGTGTCCGTACCGGTCGGCGACCACCCCCAGCGAGTCCGCCTCGGCCATGCCGAGGCGGACTGGACGGGCCCGGCGGCCCACTGACGTACCCGGTGGGGGCTTGGCGCGCACCCGCGCGACAAGCCCCCACCGGACCGGCAACCGGCAACCGGCCTAGCTGAACTTCTGCGCCGCCCAAGAGGCCAGCTCGGCCCGCGCGGCAGTGAGCAGAGTCGCCGAGGGAGCCGTCGCCCCGTTGGTCACCAGCGCGTAGTGCAGGGCCCCCGAGTCCGGCGCGGTGAGCAGCAGGCGGCGGCTTCCCGTGTTGCCGGGATCGGTGCCCGCCGCGACCGGCGTCGTGGCGGTGTAGGCCGGCGGCCCGTACACCGTGCCGAGGTCGGAGACGACCGTGGTGGTGGCCGTCGGGAAGGACGCCGGCAGATGCAGCTCGGTCGGCGCCGAGATGCCCTTCGACCGCCACACCAGCACCCCGTACTGCCCCGAGCCCACCAGCTGGGACACCTTCGGCAGTGAACTCGGCACCGGGTTCCAGGTCAGGGTGGTGGACCCGTCCCGGGAGCGGTCCTCGTAGGTGAAGGCGAGCGTCGTCCCGGCCGTGGCGCCCGGATAGACGCGGTCCAGCATCCGGGCGTCCTGCCGCAGCACCGCCGTACCGGAGTCGTCGAGGCGTACGGCGGACAGGTCCTCGTCGTTCCAGGCGTCACCGCCCGTGATCACCTTGCCGGCATTGTCGTTCATCAGTTCCTTGTGGCGGCCGTTGTAGATGTCCCACTGCCACTGACTGCCGGACAGCACCGGGCCCGAGCCGCTCGCGTTGGCCCACCAGTTCGCCCCCTTCACACGGGAGTCGAGGGCCTGGTACATCGCCTTGAGGACCGTCGGGGCCTTGTCGGAGACCGAGCCGACCAGCGGGTGGCCGAACTCGCTGACGATCCCCGTCGTCCCGGTGGCGGCGGCCCGGTCGCGGACCGTCCCGAAGTCGGTGACGTACTGGCCGTCACCGGCCTTGCCCCACATGAAGATGCCGGAGATCGCCTTCTGGTCGTAGAAGTGCGTGTTGAAGACGTAGCGCGGACCCATGGTCCCGGCGTCGAGCAGTCCGCCTTCCTGTCGCTGGAAGTCGATGTTGCCGTTCCAGAACATGTTCGGTTCCACGAAGGCGGGCTTGTCCTGCCAGCCCGCCGCGTCCATCCGCGCCCGGAATTTGACGAAGAACGGCCACATGACGTCCTTCTCCCAGGCCCGGCTGGTCTGGCCCGAGTCGTAGTTCCCCGCATGCGGTTCGTTGTACGGGTCGAAGCCGACGACACCGGCGAACTGGTCGCCCGTCAGGTTCTGCCTGATGTACGTCATCGTCTTCTGGGCGGTGTCGAGGAACGAGTCCTGGAGCCCGTACGCGTTGTGCCAGAAGTCGTACGTCGCGTTCTTCACGGCCGCGTTCTGGGTGATGTTCTGCCCCCAGAGGATGCAGATCCCGCAGAACTCGTCCGGGTAGTTGCCGATGTCGACAGCCCACTTGGGGGCGCCGTCGCCGGTGTACCAGCTGTCCGGGTCGAAGAGCCAGCGGGAGTAGAGGTCCTGGTGGAAGTCGGGGTAGACGCGGATGCCCGCGTCCAGGAAGGCACCCATCTGGGCGGTGGCGGCGGCCAGGTAGCTGCCGCTCACCGAGCCCCGGACGGGCTCCGCGTACGCCCAGGAGAGCAGGAAGCGGACGCTGTTGCCGCCGCCGAGCGCTCGCAGCGCGGTCGCGGACTTCTTGGCGTCGGCCACCGAGGCGAAGGGCAGGCCGTTGTTCTCCTTGAGCTTCGTCTCGCTGGAGACGTTGTAGCCCCGCAGGACGACCTCGCGGCCCAGAGCGTCGGTGAACCGACCGTTCTGAACGGTGAGGGTGGTGGAGGTGGGGGAGTCGAACCAGAGGGTGTCGGCCCGAGCGGGCTGGGAGCCGACGGTGGTCAGGAAACCCGTGACCAGGACCAGGACGCCGAGCAGATGCACGCGCAACTTCGACATGTCCACTACAGTCCCGCGCGCATCAGGAGTCGTCAATACTACTGACTCCTGAGTAATCTTCAGCTTTTGCCCCTCATGAGCGATCATCAAGTCACATGGGCGGCAAAAGGAGCGATTCGCGCGTGACATCCTCCCCACGCTCGGGCGCTGGTACGCGGCGGGCGAACCGTTCGGACTCGCCACCGTCGTCTCGGTGAGCCGCAGCGCACCCCGTGACCCCGGCGCCGCGATGGCCGTGGGGCCCCGCGACGAGGTGGTGGGCAGTGTGTCCGGGGGATGCGTCGAGGGCGCGGTGTTCGAGCTGGCCCAGGAGGTCGTGGCGAGCGGCGAGGCCCGTCTGGAGACCTTCGGCTACAGCGACGAGGACGCCTACGCGGTGGGGCTGACCTGCGGCGGCGAGATCACCCTCCTCGTACGGCCGGTGAGCGCGGCCCTCGATCCGTCGTTCGCGGCGGTCGCGGAGACGGTGGCGGCGGGCCGGCCGGTGACCGTGGCCACCGTGACCGACGGTCCGGCGGCGGGCGGCGCCACCCTCGCCGTCTGGCCCGACCGGGTGTCGGGCACCCTCGGCACGACCGGCCTGGACGTGGCTGTCACCGCCGACGCGCGCGATGAACTCGCCCTGGGGGCAACGGGGTCGCGGCACTACGGGCCGCACGGGGAGCGGCGCGAGGACGCCGACACCACAGCGACGGCCACCTCGACCGGGAGGAGTTCACCCGTCTGCGCCACGCCCTGGGCAACCCCGCCGACAATGCCCGCGCGGCGTTCGACGCGCTGGACGAGGACGGCGACGGCCGCATCGACCGTGACGCCTGCCTGGCCCAGATCCGTTCCTTCGTCACCGAGGGCTCCTCGTCCATGGCCCAGGCTCTCCACACTCACCACAACTGACGTTCCTGGGTCCGGCGGGGCGGCAGCCTGTGCAGTACCACGTCGGTGAGCTGCCCGCCGTCCGTCACCGTCGCCGTCAGGTACGTGCAGTGCGGCTGGCGGCGCCGGTCCGTCGGCGAGCCGGGGTTCAGCAGCCGCAGGCCGGTGTCCGCCCTGCTGTCCCACGGGATGTGGCTGTGGCCGAACACCAGGACGTCGACGTCGGGGAAACGGGCGGCGCAGCGGGCCTCGCGGCCCTGGGCGGGGCCCGTCTCGTGGACCACCGCAAAGCGCAGGCCGCCCAGGTCGGCGTAGGCCACCTCGGGGAGTCTGGCCCGCAGGTCGGGGCCGTCGTTGTTGCCGTACACGCCGACCAGACTGCGACAGCGGGTCTCCAGCAGGTCGAGCGTCGCCGTGTCGACCCAGTCGCCGGCGTGGAACACGACGTCGGCGTGCGGGAGTTCGTCGAGAAGGGGGGCGGGGAGCTCGCGGGCGCGTTTGGGGAGGTGGGTGTCGGAGAGGAGCAGGAGGTGCACGGTCGTGAGCGTAGGCGCTCCCCTGCGGGTGCCGCTCGGTGTCGGGCGGCTGCGGCGCCGTCGTGGCCGGTCGCGCTCGCGCGGCGGAGCCGCACATCAGACACAGCCCCGCGCCTCTTCAGGGCGCCCCGCGCGCCGCGCCCCGGCAGGTGGCTGAGGGGCGTGCGAGGTTAGTATCAGGCAGCCCGGTCCGCGCCGTCGCGGGAACGGGGAGTAGAGCCAAAAGGGAGCTTCCAGCCGTATGCCGGTCAAGGTCAGCGTCATCGTTCCGGTGTACAACCCGGGACCGTACATCGAGGACTGCGTCGCGTCGCTGCTGCGGCAGTCGCTGCCCGCCGACGAGTACGAAGTGATCTTCGTCAACGACGGTTCCACCGACGAGACCCCGGCCCGGCTGGACCAGCTCGCCGCCGAGGAACCGCGTTTCCGGGTCATCCACCAGGAGAACTCGGGCTGGTCGGGTAAGCCGCGCAACGTCGGTATCGAGGCCTCGCAGGGCGAGTTCGTGATGTTCGTCGACAACGACGACTACCTCGGCGACGAAGCCCTCGAGCGGATGTACGAGTACGGCGTGGCCAACGGCGCCGATGTGATCGTCGGCAAAATGGCCGGCAAGGGCCGCCCGGTGCCGGTCGAACTGTTCCGGCGCAACCACCCCAAGGCCACGGTCGAGAACGCTCCGCTGATCGACAGCCTCACCCCGCACAAGATGCTCCGCCGCGCGTTCCTCGACCGCATCGGCCTGCGCTTCCCCGAGGGCCGGCGGCGCCTCGAGGACCATGTCTTCGTGACCGAGGCGTATCTGCGCGCGGACAACGTCTCCGTGCTCAGCGACTACGTCTGCTACTACCACGTCAAGCGTGACGACGCCTCGAACGCGGGATTCCAGCGCTTCGACCCGGTCGGCTACTTCGGCAACCTGCGCGAGGCCCTCGACGTCGTCGAGCGCTACACCGAGCCGGGCACGGTGCGCGACCGTCTCTACCGGCGCTGGCTGCGCAACGAGATGGTCGAGCGCATGCGCTCCAACCGGCTCCTCAAGCTGCCGGAGGACTACCGCAAGGAGATGTTCGACGAGATCCGCAAGGTCGTCGTCGAGCGCTTCGGCCCGGGTGTCGCGAACGGCATGCAGGAGGCGCAGCGGATCGTGGCGGCGCTGATCGCCGCCGACCGTCTTGACGACGTGGTGGCGTTCGCCGAGTGGGAGGCGTCCCTCGCCCCCTCGGCCACCCCGCTGAGCGTGGAGTGGCGCGACGGTGTTCTGCACGTCGGCTTCACCGCCGAGTTCACTTCGCGCGGCAAGCCGATGACGTTCCCCGCCGACGACGACAGCGACGGCGCCGACCTGGACGGCACGCCCACCGACGCCGACGACGCGATCGCCCGGGTGGGCGCGTCCACGGTCGCCCGGTTCTGGAGCGCGACGGCGGACTTCCTGGTGCGTGAGCGGTCCACGGCCGCCCAGTTCTTCCAGCCGGTGGAGGTCACCGGCGAGACCCTCCCGGCCGACGAGGACGGGCAGCAGGTGCGGCTGGTGCTGCGCGGCACGGCCACCGTCGACCCCGGCACTGCGGCGGGCGGCGTTCCGCTCGGCGGCGGACTGTTCGACGTGTTCGTCCGGATCAAGCTGGGCGGCTGGACCCGTGAGTGCCGTCTCGGCCCGGTCAAGCTGGACCCCCGTCCGGTGCCGCCGGCCGGTGTGGTCGCCGGCCGTGTGGTCCTGCCGTACTGGACGGCGAAGCAGGCCACGCTGTCCCTCGACGTCGACCGCGCGATCAAGGGCGTGGGCCTCGGCCGCCTCAGGCCCGACGATGTCACCGTCACGGGTGACCGTCTGCGCGTGGCACTGCCCCTGCACGTGAGCGGCGAGACCAAGACGCTGCTGCGGCTGGCCTCGTCGGCCGGCGCCGCGCCGGTGGAGGTGTCCGGCACGCTGTCGGCGGCCTCCGACGGTTCTGGGGCGTTCGTCGAGGCGACGCTGCCCTCCGGCGCGTTGGCCGACGGGACGTGGAAGCCGTCGCTGTGCCTGGCCCCGGAGGCCGATGAGCCGCGGTTCCTGGCGATGTCCGTCAGCCTCAGTGCCAAGGGCGGCCGTCTCCAGGTCGTGCGGCCCGCCAGGCCGGCCGGGCCGAGCACCGGGCAGCGACTGGTCCGCAAGGTGCGGCGCACTCTCGGGAAGATCGCGCGCAAGGCCGGGCTGCGACGCGGAAACGGAGCCTGACACATGCGAGCACTGGACATCGAAGGCGCCTGGGTACTGGAGCCGAAGATCTTCCCGGACGACCGGGGCACCTTCCACGAGTGGTACCGGGGCGAGGAGTTCCGCGAGGCCACCGGCTACGACCTCTCCCTCGCGCAGGCGAACTGCTCGGTCTCACGCCGGGGCGTCGTACGCGGGGTGCACTTCTCCGACGTGCCGCCGAGCCAGGCGAAGTACGTGACGTGCGTGCGCGGCGCGGTCCTGGACGTCGTGGTGGACATCCGGGTCGGCTCGCCCACGTACGGGCGGTGGGAGGCGGTGCGGCTCGACGACGAGACCCGGCACGCGGTGTTCCTCGCGGAGGGGCTCGGGCACGCCTTCATGGCGCTCACCGACGACGCCACCGTGGTCTACCTGTGTTCGACGGGCTACGCGCCGGGGCATGAGCACGGGATCAATCCGCTCGACCCGGAGCTGGGCATCGCCTGGCCCGAGGGCATCGAGCCGGTGCTGTCGCAGAAGGACGCCGAGGCGCCGACGCTGGCCGAGGCGGAGGCGGCCGGGCTGCTGCCGTCGTACGAGGTGTGCGCGGCCTACTACGCGGGGCTGCGCGCCGACCGCTGACGCCCGTAGGGGACGAGTACAGGAAAAGGCCTGCGGCCCGGCTGCTGATCAGCAGCCGGGCCGCAGGCCTTTGTCCGGTTCCGCGTCAGCGGGTGGTACTCAGCGGCTTCAGGCTGCGCCGCAGCTGCTCCAGGCCGCGCGAGCGCTTGGTGCCGCGGTTGCGGGACCTGACGAGCGGGGCCCAGAAGCCGGCCTCGATCAGGGTCTCCGGCTTGATCGCGGGCGTCCGCTCCAGGACGCTCTCGGGCACCTTCTGCGGGTCCGGGACCTCGAACTCCGCGATGATCTCGTCGTACTTGTCCTTCAACACGGTGTTGTCGGGGTCGGCGCCGAAGACGATGAGCTGTCCGGTGGGCGCGGTGTCCACGAGGACCGTGGTCAGGTCGGGGCGGTACCGGGTGAGGATCTCGATCAGCTTGTAGACGTCGCCGGTCCAGGCGTTGGTGTGCCGGTCGCGGGCGGCCTCGTCGATGCTGCGCGGCAGCATGTCGTCGAGGACGATGACGCTGGCCCAGTCCGAGTGCTTCTCGACGTTGATGAAGTCGCGCAGCGCGTACTCGAACAGGTGCATGCCGTCGATGAACGACAGGTCGAGCGTGGTGCGCTGCCAGTAGCCGAACGGGCTGCGGTTGCGGGCCAGGTTGCGCAGCGGGTGCCGGCCGCCCGTGAGGTGGGCGAGGGGGTTCTGCCGGGCGAAGAAGTCGTCGCTGGTGGCCTTCGCGAGATGGACGTCGGCGCGGATCTCCGCGACCACCTTGAACGCGGGGTCGATCGCGATGCTCGGTACCCGGGACAGGGTCAGGCTTCGGCCGTCGTTGACGCCGATCTCCAGGTAGTTCCTGTTCGCGCTGACCTTGTGGAGCTCCCGGAGGAACTCATGGCGTTTCACGAGGAAATCTCCTTGCGGATGTGTGGCAGTGCTTCGTGCAGGGCGGTACGCCAGTCGCGGAGCGGTCGCAGACCGGTCTGCTGCCAGCGGCTGTGGCCGAGGGCGC
>Ga0136846_1221783_pt1 | contig 19882 bp, 17 predicted proteins | sample HopSoiMetagenom2_FD_96841 | JGI IMG/M metagenome (GOLD analysis project Ga0136846, IMG submission 96841) | Grasslands soil microbial communities from Hopland, California, USA - 2 Assembly 2016 (version 4) | ecosystem: Environmental > Terrestrial > Soil > Grasslands | place: USA: Hopland...
AGATGAGCCCCATATAGTCCCGATCCACGACTTTGGTGTCAACAAATATGACGGCCCGCGGAAGGATGGTGTTGCCGCGGCGGTTGTCAGCACCACCTCAGATACCCGCGCCTCCGCACGCTCATCGTGACCGGCCGGCACGGTTGTTGGTGAATCCTCGAACCACATGCGAGCGCACAAAGTCGGCGACGATCGCCTCATCGTCCATGTTCAACGTCGACGACGGTGTGCTGAACAACGAGAAGAGCATTCGCGCGAACCACTCACCGGCGGCTACGACGTCAAGATCTTTACGCACTTCTCCCGTCAGCTTCGCCGCCGTCAGATAGGGCGCGAGGAAGTCGCCGCACTCGCTCAACAGCACCGCGGCGTTCTTCGTGAGCAGCAGACTCACTTCGTCTGCATCGAAGTACATTTCGGGCTCGACAAACCTCCGCGCCCTCGTCACGAAGACCGCCGCGAGAGCCAGCTTCTCCTCGAGTGACTCACCTCGACCCATCGCCCTGGCCATCTCGCGGTAGAACCGCTGCGACGAATGCTCTGCGCAGGCCTCAACGATCTCGGCCTTGTCGCGGAAGTACTCGTAGACCGTGCTCCGCGAAATGTCAGCTGCCCGTGCGATGTCGACGATTGTCGTCTTGTTAAGACCCTGCCTGCGGAAGCAGTCGAAGGCGGACTCGACGATGAGCTCACGTGTGTCGGTAACAGTCGTTTCGGTGCTCATGGCATCAACCTCAGTCCACCGGGGCGAGGATGAGCGCACTCGTTGGCACCCCTGTTCCCGAGGTGACCAGCACGTGCTCAACGTCTTCGACCTGATTGCAGGAGGTTCCACGCACTTGGCGAACACCTTCGGTGATGCCGTTCATGCCGTGGATGTATGCCTCGCCGAGGAGGCCGCCGTTCGTGTTGATCGGCAGCGACCCGCCCAGCGAGAGCCTCTCCACGGTCGCGAAGTCTTTCGCCTCACCGCGACCGCAGAAGCCGAGCTCTTCGAGCTGTGCGAACACGAACGGTGTGAAGTGGTCGTAGAGGAACGCGGTCTGGATATCGGAGGGCTTGAGACCGGAGTCGCGCCAAAGCTTTTCGGCGACTACACCCATCTCCGGTAGACCGGTGATGTCGTTGCGGTAATAGCTCGTCATAACCTCGCCGTCGTACGCCGCGCCCTGCACCGCCGCGGTGATCACCGCCGGCGGCCGGGGAAGGTCTCGTGCTCGCTCCGCGCTGGTGACGACCATCGCAACGCCGCCGTCGCTTTCCTGGCAGCAATCGAGAAGCCGCAGGACGGGCTCGATGACCCACCGTGAGTTCTGGTGGTCCTGCAGCGTGATCGGGCGCTGGTAGAACCACGCGTCCGGGTTGCGCGCCGCATGGGCACGGTCGACGACGGAGATCCGGCCGAAGTCCTCGTTCGTGACCCCGTACGTGGACATGTAGCGCTGGGCATGCAGTGCGACCCATGCTGCCGGTGTCAGCAAGCCGAACGGCGCGTACGGCGCAAGCCACAGCGGCGTGTCACCGGACGACCGCGCCGTCGCCCCGCCGAAGCGGAAACCGGAGCGTTCGTTGAAGGCGCGGTAGCACACGACCGCGTTGGCCGTGCCCGTCGCCACCGCCATCGCGGCCTGCACCACGGTGCCTGCCGCCGCTCCGCCGCCGTGGGGCACGCGGCTGAAGAACGTGAGGTCGCCGATGCCGACGCTGCGGGCGACCTCGATCTCCTCGTTGGCATCCATGGTGAAGGTGACCATGCCATCTATGTCGGCAGGTCGCAGACCGGCATCGTCGATCGCGGCTTTGACTGCCTCGCAAGCGAGTTGGAGCTCACTTCGCCCAGACTCCTTTGAGAACTCCGTCTGGCCGATACCCGCGATGGCCGCCTTTCCGCCCAGCGAACTCATGCGACGATTCTGTCTTCGAGCAGGCTGATGGTCGCGGTCCCCGACACGTGGTCACCGAGGCTGTTCGTGCCCCTGAACGCGATGTCGACGAGCCCCTCGCCGTCGGCGCCCTCGGACTTTCCGGTGACACTGCCGGTGAACCGCAATGGATCGTTGGGGAACGCGGGCACGCCCAACCGGATCGCCAGTTTCGTCACCATGGTTTCGGGGCCGGCCCAGTCGGTGAGGAAGCGCACGCACAGCCCGTTGGTGGTGAGGATGTTCATGAATATGTTGGGCGACCCTTGCTTCCTCGCGAATTCGGGATCGTTGTGCACCGGCATGAAGTCACGTGACGCGATCGCGCCCGCGATGATCACGGTTGCGGTGACCGGCATCTCGAGTGGTGTGACCTCATCACCGACCTTGATGTCACGCCAGTCCAGGGTCGTGGCGCGAGACGTTCGCGAATTCACAGTGGTCATCGCTCCTTACCGTTCTGAGTAAGCGGCGCCGAGCCGCGCCAACTGCGCTGAGGCCGGACCGAGGGTCAACTCGTTGTGTTTGGCCCATAAGAAGTAACGGAACAGGGGATAGGTGGTGTCGATGCCGATGCCTCCGTGGACCTGTTGGGCCGTCGCCGCGACGCGCGCCCCCGCTTCGGCTGCCCAGAACTTCGCGATGCTGGCCTCCCGCAGGGCACTTCGGCCGTCACCGAGGAGCCAGGCGGCCTGCCACATGGTCCACCGGATCGCCTCGACGTCGATGAACGCATCGGCCATCCGCTGCTGCACGGCCTGGAAGCTGCCGATCGGCCGGCCGAACTGCTCACGTTCGGTGGTGTACGTGGCTGCGATGCGCAGCGCACGCTCGGTCACGCCGAGCTGGATCGCGCACAGCCCGACGAGTGCACGGGAGTAGAGAGTCTCAATCATCTCGGTGCCGTTGCCGAGAAGTCGGTCGTCATCGGAAACGGCTGCACCGTTGAGGAAGACATCAGCGTGCGGCTCACCATTGGTGGTCGTCGCGGGCCGAACGTCGACGCCATCGGCGTTCAGATCGACCAGGAAAAGGCCGATGTCACCGTCATCGACAGTGGCGGGGATGACGATGGTGTGGGCGATCTGAGCCGCCGGAACCAGCTCCTTGCTTCCGTCGACGCGCCAGCCGTCGCCGTCATGGCGCGCGGTGGTTGCGGGCGCGGTCGGGTCGGAGCGCCCGGGTTCGCTCAATCCCGCGGTGAGCAGCCGGTCGCCGCTCAGGACGTCGGGCAGGTACCGCTGCTGTTGGTCCCGGTCGCCATGGCGGGCGATGGTATCGGCGCCAAGGAGAAGCGTGGCGTAAACCGGCACCGGCGCGACGCTCCATCCTACCTCTGCGAGAAGCAGCGCCAGTTCGAGGAAACCGTGGCCACTGCCACCGACGTTCTCGGGCAACGCAATTCCGAGGAGGTCCGCGGTCGCGAGCTCGCGCCAGAGCGCGGCGTCGTGGCGCACGTCACCCGCTTCGAGCTCGGTGAGGTGTTCGGGGGTGGCGCGGTGTTCGAACAGCTGACGCGCAACCTTGGCGATCGTCTCTTGTTCCTCGGTGAAGGTGAAGTCCATTGCCTTTCCGCTTCGTCTAACGGCCCGGGCGGAACTGGTGCAGTACGAGGTCGTCGCCATCGATGGCGTCGAACATCTCGTAGAAAACCTCGACCGGCATGCCGACTTCGACGTCGTCGGGCGCGATGTCGCGCAGGTTCGACACCAGCCGCACGCCTTCGTCGAGTTCGATCAGCGCGACGATGTACGGGTACTCCATGAACGGCATGGGGGGATGCTGCGGCATCACGTAGCTGTACACAGTGCCGCGGCCAGAGGATTCGACCGTGTCCCAGTCGAGTGAGTTGCACGCCGGGCACATCGGCCGCGGCGGCTGTCGCAACGCCTGACACCCTGTGCACCGCTGGATCAACAGCTTGTGGTCGCGCAGCCCGTTCCAGAAGAACTCGGTGTCTGGGCTCAACGTCGGCGCCAGTCTCGTCGCCATCAGCTATTTGCCTTGAATCGGAAGACCCGGAAACGTTGACGGCCAAGCACTTCTCCATGTTGGTCCGTGTAGGTCGACAACCAGGTGATGAAGTAACCCGTGCCCAGCGAGGTCTTCTTCTCGTCGGAGATGTCCTCGAATACCTGCGTCACCGAGATCACGTCGCCGAGGCGCGGATAGCGTTCGATCTCGAACTCCGAGTTTGTCGCCACAATGCCGGTGAAGCCGGCTTCTTCGATGAAGGCCGCCGGGTTCTTACCCATCTCGATCGGAACACCGCCGCGTTCAGCGATCCCCTCGATCTTGGGGGCGGGCATCGTCCACGCCTGAAGCATGACTGGTGGCGACACTATGCCGCCGAACCTCGACTTCTCGGCGAAATCGGCATCGAGGTAGACGGGATTCATGTCGCTGAGTGCATGGGCCCAGTGCCGAATCATCGGCTGATTCACGGGGTCCGGTGCAACGGTTGGCTTTCCGGATCCGCCAGTGGGCTGGCCGATGAGCGCGTCGAGTTTCTCCCGAAATTCGCTCTTGTCTGTCACTGGGAACCCCCATTCTGTGTTGCCGAAGCCCTAAGGTCACGGGGTGCGCGCGGCATGAGAAGTCCTGCCATCGCGATGATGTCGCGCTGGAGTTCGTTGGCGCCGCCGCCGAAGGTGTTGATCACTGCGATCCGGTACGCCGACTCAAGGGCCCCGCGAAGCGGCGCGTCCTCGCCCTTGCGGGTGCCGCAGCGGTCGAGCACCTCGAGCAGTTCGCGGGCGACCTGCTGCGTCAGCTCGGTGCCGAAAACCTTTACCGCCGAGGCTTCGCCCATTCCCAGGGTGCCTTTGGTCATCGCCGCGTTGACCCGCAGGTTCATGATCTTGTATGCCGCTACTTGCGCCTCGACCCGCGCCAGCGCCAGCTTGACCCACGGTTGGTCGATGACGCGACCGCCGTCGAGATCAGTCGTCTTCGCCCAGTGCAGCGTCTTCTCGAACAACGGCTCGAGGGCACCCATGTTGCCCAGTGCGGCGCGCTCGAAGTTCAGCTGAGTGGTCATCAGCCTCCAGCCCTCGTTCTCACCGGCGACGATCGAACTGGCAGGCACGCGTACGTCGTCGTAGAAGGTGTAGAAGGTGGACACGCCCGGCATGGTGTGCAACGGTTTCCAGGAGAAACCGGGCGAGGATGTCGGCACGATGAAAATCGAGATGCCCTTGTGCTTCTTCACTCCTGGGTCGGTGCGGGCAGCTAGCCAGATGTAATCGGCGTATGCCGCACCACTGGTGAACATCTTCTGTCCGTTGATGATGTAGTCGTCGCCGTCGCGTACGGCGGTTGTCCGAAGGGACGCCAGATCGCTTCCGGCGGATGGCTCCGAATAGCCGATCGAGAACTCGACCGTGCCGTTCAGGATCGCGGGCAAGAACGTGTTCTTCTGCTCATCTGTTCCGTACACCATAAGGGTGGGGCCGACGGTGTTGAGCGTGACGAGGGGGATGGGGGCGTTCACCCGCTGCGCCTCTTCAAAGAAGATGAACTGCTCGATCGCTGAGAAGCCTTGTCCACCATATTCTTTGGGCCAGCCAGCGCCAAGCAGATGAGCGGCGCCGAGGGCTTGCACACACTCCTTGACGGCGCCGCCGCCCTCCATCCGGCCGGCGACAGCGGCGATGCGTTCGGGCGTCATTACCGCCTCGAGCGAGGCGCGGATTTCGGCGCGCAACTTTTTCTGTTCGGGGGTGAAGTCCAGATGCATGGCTCAGCGTCCCGTTCCGAGCCGTACGGGCATGCGCTTGACACCGGGCACCATCGTCGCCCGCATCCGGTCGACGCTGCCTGCCAGTTCGAGCTTGGGATACCGCCCGAGCAATACTTCGAAGAAGACGCGGGCTTCGAGGCGGGCCAGTTGAGAGCCGATACAGGAGTGCTCGCCACAGCCGAATGCGATGTGCGGATTTGGATGACGAGTGACCTTGAAATCCTCTGCGTCGGAACCGAAGACCTCCTCGTCGCGATTGGCGGAGCCATACAGCATCACGACCGTGTCGCCCTCGCGGATCCGCTGCCCGCGGATTTCGACATCCGTCGTTGCCGCCCGCGCCATATGCGTCACCGGGCTGGTCCAGCGCAGCATCTCCTCCACCGCGTCCGGGATCAGCGTCGGCTCCTCGACGAGTTTGGTGGTTTCCTCCGGATGCTCGATGAGCGCCAATGTTCCCAGCGCGATCAGGTTCCGAGTGGTTTCGTTGCCCGCAACAAGAAGCAGGAAGGCGAAGTTCAACAGGTCCTCGTCGGTCAGCTTGGCGCCGTCGACCTCCGCGGTGGTCAACACCGACAACATGTCGTTTCTCGGTTCGGCCCGGCGCGCGGCGATCAGCTCCTGGAAATAAGCGAACAGCTCGCCGACGGCCACCAACGAATCCAGCTCGATTTCGGGATCGGCGTTTCCGGTGCACGCATCAGACCACCTGCGAAACTTCTCCCAATCGTCGGGCGGCGCGCCGAGAAGCTCCGCGATCATCCTGGTGGGCAACGGCGCCGCGATGTCTTCGGCGAACTCGTGGGTGGACCCCGGCCCGACGTCGTCGAGGACTCCGTAGACGATTTCGCGCACTTTTGGCTCGAGGATGGCCACCTGCCGCCGGGTGAACCCCGTGTTGATCAGCTTGCGCAGCTGACGGTGCCGGGGCGGGTCAGTGAAGATGAGGTTGCCCTCCTGAACCGGGTTCGACATCACGGGGTCGGGGATAGTGATGCCCTTCGTCGACGAGAACTTGTCCGGATTTGTGGAAACGTAGCGAATGTCCTCGTATTTCAGCAGGGCCCAGAACTTCGTCACGTCGTTCCAGCAGACCGGCGCGGCCGCGCGCAACTCCTTGTACGCCGGGTATGGGTCGCCCGCGAAGAAGTCCGGGGAATGTAGAGGGATCGTCGTCTGAACGGCTGCCTCCCTCGACGCGAGTGGTATCGGACAGTAAGGCACAGTCTGTCTGATTTCTACTGTGTCTACTCGGCGCGGATGTTGCTGTCAAGATTCGTGATCGCTTTGCTTACCAACGGCATTAGGCAAGGACCATTGACGAAGCGCCTCCGACAGGTGTACACCAAGTGTTTGATCCACTGATCTCGGTGAGGAACGACATGGCTGGTCAGCGCTCCCTTGTCGATACCTACTCGCTCTACATCGACGGCCGGTGGATCGAGCCACGCAGCGGCCGATACGACGACATCTCGCCATCCACCGAAGCCACGATCGCCCAAGCGCCCGATGCCGGCCTTGACGACGTCGACGCCGCAATCGATGCCGCGCGGGGTGCGTTCGACTCCGGGCCATGGGCCGCCGCCGGGCCCGAGGACCGAGCTCGGTGTCTCACCCAGTTGGGCAATGCGCTGTTGGAGCGCGCCGACGAGTTTTTCGCGTTGTCCCAGGCCGAATGGGGATGTGTCGCGAACGAGCGACTGATACAGATCGACGGGCCCGCGTTCATGGCTCTGCATGCCGGTGAGCTCGCAGCCCAATTGACCGACCAGCCCATCGACGCCTACGGCGCCCCAGGAACCACCCTGCTGTGTCACGAGCCGCTCGGTGTCGTATCGGTTCTCACGCCGTGGAACTTCCCGCACAGCCTCAACGTGATGAAGGTGAGCAACGCGTTGGCCGCAGGCAACACCGTCGTTCTCAAGCCTTCGCCGTTGACGCCGCTTGCGGGCCTCGCGCTGGCTCGAATCATCCATGAGCACACCGACATTCCAGCTGGCGTCGTCAACGTGATCACGCCAAGGAGCATCGAGGCCAGCAAGATGTTGGCCACCGATCCGCGAATCGACATGGTCAGCTTCACCGGAAGCTCGGCGGTTGGCAGGGAGATAATGGCAGCTGCGGGCAAAACGATGAAGCGGATACTGCTCGAGTGCGGCGGGATTTCGGCAGGCATCGTTCTCGACGACGTCGAAGTGAACGACGAACTGCTGCAAAAGATCCTGTACGACGGCTGCTCACTGCACGCGGGGCAGGCCTGCATCCTTCAAAGCCGCTTGCTCCTTCCACAGGCGATGCACGACGAGGTGGTGGATCGGCTGGTCGAGGTGGCAGGGCGGGTAAAGGTCGGCGACCCAACCGATCCCGACGTGCAGATGGGCCCGCTCATCAGCAGGGCGCAGCTGGACCGCGTCGAGGCGCACGTCGGTGCGGCGCTCGACGACGGTGCCACGTTGGCCGCGGGAGGTCGGCGTCCCGGCGATCTGGATACCGGCTTCTACTTCGAACCGACAATCCTGACCGATGTCACGCCCGATGCCGGTATCGCCCAAGAGGAAGTGTTCGGACCGGTGCTGACCGTCCTCCGCTACAGCGGCGACGACGAGGCGGTGGCAATCGCGAACAACTCTCAGTACGGCCTCTCCGGCGCGGTGTGGGGTACCGACGTCGAACGCGCCGTCGCCGTCGCCCGAAGGGTACGGACCGGACAGATCGCCGTAAACGGTTGCATCCCAGGCGATGCGCCGTTCGGCGGATTCAAGCAGAGTGGGTTGGGCCGCGAGGGCGGCGGACTTCCCGGCCTGCACCGGTACATGGAGCCGAAAGCAATCGGAATCCCGGCGTGACGGCGGCACTGTCTGGATTGCGCATCGTCGAGATCGGGAGCGAGATCGCGGGCCCGTACTGCACCAAGCTGCTCGTTGACCTCGGCGCCGAGGTCACCAAGATCGAGTCGCCGGCCGGGGACTCCATGCGCGGCTGGGGACCGTTTCCCGGCGGCGTACCCGATCCGGATTGCTCGGGTTTGTTCGAGTATCTCAACGCCGGAAAGCACGGAGCCACTCTCGATCTCACGTGTGCGGGCGGCCTTTCGAGAGTCCGCCGGCTGATCGCAGACGCCCACGTGCTCGTCGAGGCCCTTCCGCCGGGAACGCTCGATCATTGGGGGCTCGACACCAACGCGCTAGAGGCGCTGAGTCCCGGCATTGTCGTCGTTCGCATCTCGGACTTCGGCCAGTATGGACCCCTGCGCGACCGCGTTGCCACGCCACTGACCATGCAGGCGGCATCGGGCTGGGTCAACAGGAGGGATTCCGATCGACCGCCGGTGCAGGCAGGCGCGAGGATTTCCGAGTACGTCGTCGGTGCTTACGCCACGCTCGGCGCGCTCACCGCGTTGAGGAACCGGTCAGCCGATCCGGGTCGAGTCGTCGAAGTGGATGTCTCTGTGCTCGAATCGCTGCTGTCGACGCTGCCGTACCCGATGCTCATGGCCGAAAAGATGCGAAGCCTTGGCCTGCCAGCCAATACCCGCTCGGCGCCGATGATGGGCATTGTCCGTGCGGCCGACGGTTGGCTCGGGATCAACTGTCTGACGGGGCAGCATTGGTTCGACACGTGCGCGATGCTCGGCCTGCCGGAATATGCAGAGCAGCAGATCGCGATCATGCTCGGCGGACCCGAGCGGGCCGAGTTCTTCGAGAAGGCTCAGCCGTGGCTTTCGGAGAGAACCGTGGCTGAGATCGTCGAACTGAGTCAGGCGATGCGTATTCCCGCCGCGCCCGTCAACGATGGCGCGACCGTGCTGGATTCTCCCCAATATCTCGAACGCGAATTTTTCGTCGACGCCGCCAGCGCCGGCTTTTCGTTTCGCCGGCCGGGGGCACCGTTTCGCCTGTCGAAGACGCCGGTGCTGGCGCCACGTCCCGCGCCGGTTCGTGGCGCCTCCGCGGCGAGCGCAACGATCGCGGAGGGCGATCGTTGGCAACCCGGCACGGCGTCGGACCCGGCCATGCCGTTCGCCGACGTCAAAGTCCTTGACCTCTCGACGTTCTGGGCTGGTGCCTACCTGACGTGTTACCTCGGCGCGTTCGGCGCCGAGATTGTGAAGGTCGAATCGATACAACGACCCGATGGGCACCGGTATTCGGGGGCCTGGGCCTACGAGGGCGACCGCTGGTATGAGCGCAGCGCGATGTGGCAGGGCACCAATCTCAACAAGCGCGACATCACCCTTGATCTCGCGTCCGACCACGGTCAGGAATTGATTCGCCGACTCGTCCGCGGAGCCGATGTCGTCGTCGAGAATTTCTCCCCTCGGGTGATCGAGCAATTCGGGCTCGATTACGAGTCGCTGGTGGAGCTGAATCCCAACGTCATCTTTGTCCGGATGCCCGGCTTCGGTCTGCACGGGCCCTGGCGCGACTTCGTCGGCTGGGCCCTCAATTTCGAACAGACGTCGGGCATGTCGGCGGTCACCGGCTACGCCGAGGGACCTCCGTGCAACCTGCAGGGACCCGCCGACCCCATCATCGGCGTGCATGCCGGCGTCGCGCTGCTCGCCGCACTCGAACATCGGCGCCACACCGGCGAAGGCCAACTCATCGAAGTCGCCCAGATAGAGGTCGCAGCGTGTGTTGCCGCCGAGCCGGTGATCGAATACTCGATGAACTCGCTTGTCCAGCCGCGCGAGGGCAATCGCCGCCGGGGTCAGACGCAGGGTGTGTACCCGACCGTCGCGGACGATGCATGGGTGGCGCTGTGTGTGCGCGACGATGCCGACTGGGCGCGCATTGTCGAGGTGATGGGGCGACCCGACCTGCGCGAGCGGATTCTCGCCCACGACGAGTTCGACGCGGTGGTTGCTGATTGGACGCGAGCCCAAACCGCGACGGAGATCCTCAACTTACTTGGCGCACATAATGTTCCGGCAGAACGGGTGCTGACGCCCGACGGAATGTATGACATACCCCAGCTAGACGCGCGCGGATATTACGAAGAGGTCGAGCACCCGGTCACGGGGCCGCACCGCTACCCGGGTTGGCCGTTCAGGATTACGCCCGGCCCCGGCCGCCACCACCGGTTCGCGCCGCCGACGCTTGGTCAGCACAACGAGGAGATCCTGCGGGGTCTCGGACTTACCGACGACGAGCTCGCCGACCTGCGCGCCCGAAAGGTTATCGGCGAGACCGCACTCAAGGCTTAGACGTCAGGCGGCGTTACTCGTTTGTCCTTCCGACCCTCCTTGCGGGGTCGAGGTGCCAGGCGTGGCGTCATCGGGCGCCGTCGGTGTCGATGACGCCGGCGGCTTGTTGCCGCCGAAGAATCCGGTAAACGTGTCCGCCAGCTGCGTCAACAAGTTCTTCTTTCGTGATGTGGTCGTGGTGGAGGTGTTCGGGGTGGCCTTGTTGCCGTCGTCGGTCACCTTCCCAAGGGTTGGCCCCGAGTTCGACAGGGGGGACACCGGTGTCTGGGTCGGGGAGGTGCCCGAACCGGCCGGCGTCTGCGGCGGTGCCGGGTTTGTCACGGTGGCAGGAGTCGGGTCGTTGTTCACTTGCGACTCCTGTGGCTCCTGCGGAAGCGACCTCGCATTGATCGAGGGTGAGTTCGTCGGCGCGACGGTGGGAGCCAGCGGCGCGGGGATCGAGGTCGGAATCGAGCCGACGCCGGTGGCGAAGTTGGTCACCCCTTGGCCCAGTGCGCCCGGCACCCCGGCGATGGTCTCGAGGATTCGTCCCGGCGGTGTGATCAGTGAGAACTGGACGGGCTTTTCGGGATTCAGATTCTGGCGATCGGTGTAGCCCATGTCCACGAGCAGTCGCAGCAGCGGCTCGACCGCACCCAACACCGGCTCGGTGAGCGGCGTCAGGCCTACGGCGCCGAAGAGTTGTCGCCCCGGAGCGAGCAGCGGCAGATGCGCTGCCGGAACAAACACATAAGTGTCGGTCCCGCTTCCGCTGTGCGGCACGGTTTTCACCAAGACAGGCGTGGTGCCGGTGCCGCTCAGGGGGTCATAGTCAACGCTGTCGTAGTACTGGTCGGGGTGGACGTAAACAACCGCCAGAAGCGTGTTCGCGAGCGACAACGGGTTGAAGTAGGCGGGGAAATCGGCATACGGGTCGTACTCATTCGTCACATATGTGGTGTCGTAGGGCGACGGTTGGGCGGCACCGTTCGACGTGACGATGAACGGAATCGCCAAGCCCGGGAATCGCGCGAAGATGCCGCCGTTCGGGACATTTGGTGATGCGATCATCACGAACAGCAGTGCATCCCTCGGTGGCGCGTTGGGGTCTTCGGGGTCGAGGTTGCGTCGTACCTTCTCGGCGACGATCGTGCCTTCGGAATAGCCGACGACCAGCAGCGGGTCCTGGCCCGAATTGGTCCTGATCGCGTTATCCAGCACGGGGACACCCGCGGCGACGCTGTTGTCGATGTCGAATCCGGCCGGGTACTGAACGGGCACGTAGGTGAAACCGTTCGGAAGCACGTGGCGGTTCAGTTTGTTCGGGATGTTGGCCGCGTTTGGGTCACCGCGTCCACCGATGCCGATGGTCGCGGCCGCGAGTTGCAGCCGCGGACTGTCAACCGTGTTGTTGGTCGTATGACCGAACACGAGGACGGTCGACATGGTTGCCGCGGTGGTGCTGAGGAGCAGCAATGACGGCGATCGCCGTCTCGAGGAAACTCGACGATTCTTGGGCTGCCGATGCTTTGCCACAACCTGCTCCTTACCGTCGCCCCAACAACCGGCGTGCGTCGAACGTTAGCGCATGGTGCGGAGCTTGGCGGAAAAATAAGTCCGAATCGTCGAATAGCATCTCTTAGCTGAAGCGGTCGCCCGCACTTAGCTCAACCGGCGTGGCGCCTATCGCCAGCGACCGGTACATCTGTTCGACGAGGAGACTGCGGCCTGTTCGTCCACAGATGCCCTCTCAACGTCCTAGGGTCCAAAGAGACCCGAGCGCAAGGAGCTGCGAATGGCCAGGTTGAGGTTCGGATACTTCATCGCACCGTTTCACCGGGCGGGTACCAACCCGACGTTGGCGCTGCAGCGAGACCTCGAATTCGCCGAACATCTCGACGCGCTGGGATACGACGAGATCTGGTACGGCGAGCACCACTCCGCGGGCAGCGAGATCATCAGTTCACCCGAGATCTTCATCGCCGCAGCCGCCGAGCGGGCGAAGCGGATCCGTTTCGGCACGGGCGTCATCTCGCTCGCGTACCACAACCCGCTCTGGGTCGCCGATCGCTTGATGCTGCTCGATCACCTCACCCATGGCCGCATTATCGGCGGGATGGGGCCGGGCTCACTGCCCAGCGATTCCGCGATGATCGGCCTGACCCCGACCGATACCCGAGAACTGCTCGAGACCAACCTCGACATCGTCGTACGCCTACTGGCGGGAGAGACCGTGACGGCGAAAACCGCCACGCACCAATTGTTGGACGCGCGTTTACAACTCGAGCCGTACTCCGACGGAGGCATTCCGCTGGCCGTGGCAGCGGTCGCCTCACCGACGGGTGCACGGCTGGCGGGTAAGCACGGCATCGGCCTGCTCTCGATCGGGGCGACCCTGGTCGTCGAGGGCTTCGACGCGCTCGCCTATCACTGGGGCATCGTCGAAGAGCGGGCGGCCGCATTCGGCACGAAAGTGGACCGCAACGACTGGACCCTGGTCGGCCCGATGCACATCGCCGAGACGGAGGAGCAGGCGCGCGCCGACGTGCGATTCGGGATCGAGCCCTGGTTCCGGTACTTCCAGAAGGTGGCCGCGTTCCCGCAGATGACCATCCCAGGAGAGCAGATCGACGAGATGATCAACATCATCAACGACGCGGGAGCCGGCGTGATCGGCACGCCAGAAAAGGCGCGTGCCCAAGTGCAGCGGATGTGGGATCAGTCCGGCGGGTTCGGTTGCATGCTGCAGATGGGCCACGAGTGGGCCAACCCGGCGGCGACCAAGCGGTCTGCGGAACTCTTCGCCGCCGAGGTCATGCCCCACTTCCAGGGCCAGGCGCAACCGACCGTCGACGCGGCGGCTCGTGCGAGCGAGGTGCGCGACGACCTTGCGCAGACGCAGCTTCAGGCCATCGACCACATGACGAAGAAGTATCAGGACGAAGTCGACTCGAAGTGAGCTTCGACCTTAGTGGCTGGCCGCCGCGATCATGTCGAGAATCTGTCTTGGGCCAAGTGGTGAGCCAGAGACTTTGATACCGAGGGGCGCCAACGCGTCGGCGACGGCATTGACGACGGCGGCGGGCGACGCAATCGCGCCGCCTTCTCCCATTCCCTTGACGCCCAATGGGTTTGGGGCCGGTGACTCGATATGGCAGACCTCAATGGTCGGAACCTCGCATGCGGTTGGCAGTAGATAGTCGACGAAGGTGCTGGCGAGCGGATTGCCGTCGTCGTCGTAGACCATGTGCTCGTAGAGCACGCCGCCGATTCCCTGGACCACTCCGCCGAAGATCTGTCCTTCCACGACCTTTGGATTGATCATTCGTCCGCAGTCCTCGCTGACGACGTAGCGCAGGATCCTCACGCGGCCCGTGTCGACATCGACCTCACAGGTGCAGATGTGGCACGCGTTGGAGAACGTGAATGGCGGCGCCTTGAAGCGGTGTGACGCCTCGAGGCCCGGTGTGGTGCCCGGTGCGAGCATGTCCGGGCTGTGGTAGGCCAACTTGCCGAGATCCGCGAAACTCATTCCCTTGGTGGCGGTGCCGCGGACGAACACGCGACTGTTGTCGATCTCGAGGTCCTCGACCGCGGCCTCCAGCGCATCCGCGGCGATGTCCAATAGTTTGGACCGCAGTTCGGTGCTGGCCGCCGCGACCGCGTTGCCGATTATCACCGCGCTGCGACTGCCCCCCGTTCCGGCCCCCCAGGGCGTGGCGGCCGTGTCGCCTTGGATGACGTTGACATCGTCCGGGGCGCAGCCAAGGTGTTCTGCGACCACCTGCTTCATGGTCGTCACGACACTCATCCCGGTGCTCGAACTGCCCAGCGCCACCGTCACCATGCCGGTGTAGTCCATCCGGATTTCCGCCGCCTCGGTAGCCATTGAGCCGACTCCGATTGCCGATGGCTCCACGCACAGGCTGATTCCGATGCCAAGGTAGCGGCCCTGCTCAAGGGCAGCCTGCTGCTCGCCCCGGAAGCCGTCGTAGTCGATGATCGACGCCGCCTGGTCGAGCGTCTCGGCGGGGGTGATCGCTTCCAAGCACAGCGTGCTGGGCAACGTGTACGGCAGGTCGTCGGCCCGAATCACGTTGCGGCGGCGCAGTTCAAGCGGGTCGACACCGATTTGGCGAGCCGCTGTCTCCATCAATTGCTCGATGCCGACCGCGTACATCAGGAAGGGGCCCCGGTACGGGGCCTTGCCGCAGGTATTGGTGTACACCGCCCGACTCGCAAAGCCGACCTTGGGAATCTTGTACGCGTTCGTCAGAAACGGCGCGATAAAGGCGCCCATGCCGCTGGATCCCATCGCCTGATAGGCGCCGATGTTCTCGATGTATTCGCCTCGGATGGCAGTGATGGTGCCGTCGCCGTCGAAGGCCATCGAGAGGTCCATCCGCTCATCGCGGGCGTGGGCTGCCGCGGTCAGGTTCTCGCGTCGGTCCTCGATCCAGCGCACCGGACGGCCTAGCAGCCTCGCGGCCAGCACCACGGCCCACTCATCGCGCATGATCGCCATCTTCTGGCCGAATCCGCCGCCGACGTCTGGTTGCACCACCCGTATTTGGTTGGTGCCGATGCCGAGCAGCCCGGCGAGCATGCCTTGTACCCCGTGCACGCTTTGGGTCCCGCTCCACACGGTGAGCTCGTCGCTGTAAGGATCCCAGTCGGCGACGATGCCCCGGCACTCCATCGGTGCTTGCACGTAGCGGTGCATGACGATGGTGTCACGGACCACGTGCCCGGCGTCGGCGAAGGCTTGCTCGAGATCGGGGTCGCCGAACTGTGGAATGACCTGAGGAGTGTTGGTGCCGATTTCCGGATGGACCACGGCGCCGTCGCCGTTGCGGGCCGCGTCGACGTCGAGCACCGGCTCCTGCGGGTCGATGTCGATATCGATCAGCTCGACGGCGTCCTCGGCGAGGTAGCGATTCTCGGCGACCACGATGGCGATCGGGTCGCCGACGTAGCGGACGTCGTTCTCGGCGAGACAATACTTCGGCGGATACGGCCCCTCCGGCAAGCCGGCCATCGTTGTCTCGTGCACCAGCGGGTTGAGGTCGCCGGCGGTGTATACCGCCCGTACGCCGGGCGCCGACCGGGCCTCCTCTGTGTCGATGTTGACGATGCGCCCCCGCGCCACTTCGCTGCGCAGGAATGCCGCGTCCGAGGCGCCGGGCACCACGACATCGGCGATGTAGCGGCCGCGTCCGGTCAGCAGTCGCGGGTCTTCCGAGCGCGCGATAGCCTGCCCCATGAACCTGCCGGCGGTCATGACGAACTCCCGTTGCTCGCGGCCCGCTTCACGGCGGCGATGATCCCTTGGTATCCGGTGCAGCGGCAAAGGTTTCCCGAGAGCGCATCGCGGATCTCCTCATCGGAGGGATTCGGGTGATCGGCGAGGAACGCGTGCACTGAGACAACGAAACCCGGGGTGCAATACCCACATTGGAGTCCGTGTTCGGCTTGGAAGGCGGCTTGGATGGGTGTCAGGCTGCCGTCTCGCTCCGAAAGGCCCTCGATCGTCCTCACTTCGGCACCGGCGGCTTGCACGGCGAACATCAAGCAGGAGCGGACCGCGTCGCCGTTGAGCAACACTGTGCACGCGCCGCAGACCCCGTGCTCACAGCCCAGATGTGTGCCCGTCAAACTCAGATCGTCACGCAAGAAATCAGCAAGAGTGCGCCGCGCCTCCACGGTGCGGGTAAGCCGTTCACCGTTGACGGTCACCGTCAGCGCAACATCACGCATGGCTCGCCTCTTTAATTGCAGTTGCAAGAACCCGTGACACAAGTACTTTGGCCATACTTCTGCGCTGCTTGCCGGACGCGTGAATGTCGTCAGGAGGATCGAGACCTGCCGCTACCTCCGCCCCGATATCCGGCAGATCGAGATCGGCCACTGCGACGCCGGCCAAGGCCGTTTCGGCGGTGCGGGCTCGCATTGGTGCGTTGCCGACACCGAACAGAGCCAATGCCACCCGGGCCAGTCGTTGGCCGTCGAGTTGGACGCCACAGGCCGCCCCGCACATCGCGAAATCACCGGCGCGGCGAGCCAGCTCTTCGACTGCCCAGCCACAACTGCCCGACCAGACGGGAAAGTACGCTCCCGTCAAAATCTCGTCGGGCTCCATGGCGGTAACCCACGTCGATACGAAGAACTCGTCAGCTGGGATGCGGCGTCGGCCGGTTGGGCCCGCGACCTCAAGTGAAGCGTCGACGACCAGCGCGGCAGCTGGATACTCCGCGGCGGGGTCGGCATGTGCCAGTGACCCGCCCAGCGTGCCCCGGTTGCGAATCTGATGGTGGCCGATGTGCGATGTCGCCTTGGCGAGCAAGGGCACGGCAGCCGCGGCCTCGCTGCGCGCGACGTCGGCCTGGGTGGTCATCGCCCCCACGCGGACCGAGCCGTCGATGGCCGTGACGCCGCGGAGTTCCTCGATGGCCCGCAGGTCTATCAGGTGTTCGAACCGTGAAAGACGTAGTGACAGAAGAGGAATCAGACTCTGGCCGCCCGCGAGCACCTTTGCGTCGTCCTGATGGCGCTGCAGTAGTGCGATCGCCTCGGTGAGCTCGCCCGGGGAGTGGTAATCGAAGGGCGCGGGCTTCACCGGGCCGCCCTATTGCTCGCCGGCAGGCATCCCGCCTTGTCACGGACGAAGGTCTGCATTTGGCCCCCCGACCACTGATTCTGTTCACACCCCAGGGTGAGCATCGCACATCTGCGCAGCACGAGTTTGCAGATTACGAAGCTGAGGAAGAATCGGTGTTAGCGAGGTGCCGCCGTCACTTCGGTCACGATGCCGGGTTCTTCCTCTTTGTGCCGCCTGGTCGCAAGCACGCAACCGGCGAGAATGAGGGCCAACGCGGCCACGTTCCACAGCGTCAGCGGCTCGCGCAACACGATCACCCCGGCCGCCAGCGCCACCGCGGGGTTGATGTACGTGAACACCAGCGCGCGGGCCGCACCGATTTCGCGGATGAGCGCGAAGAACACGCTGAACGCCAGCGCCGTACAGATCACCGCCAGCCCACCCAACGCCAAAAGCACTTGTGCGGAAGGCATCTCGGTCGGCCAGGTTGCCGCTGCGGGAACGGCGTATACGAGCGCTGCGAAGCCGAGGCACACCGCCGTCATCGGCAGGGCCGGGACGTCGGCCAGGTACCGCGCGGCGATCAGCGGCGCGATCGCATAGCACGTCGCCACCATCAGCACCTCGATGATCGGCCAGGTGCTCCCTCCGATGTGCGGGCCGGCCAGCACCGCGACCCCGCACATGCCGATCGCCAGGCCGATGATGCGTTTGTAACCCAGTCGCTCGCCGCCGGTGAAGCGGTCGAGGACCGCAGCGATGATGGGCGCTGCAGCGATGAGCAGACCGGTCATCGAACTGGTCAGATGGCGCTCGGCGTCGGAGAGCAGCCACCACGCGGCGATGATCTCGAAGAACGCGAAGCCCAGCAGCGCCTTCCAGTGGTTGCGGACGATCGTCAGGGTCTGCCGGGAGAACGCCAGTGGCAACAGCACCGCAGCGCCGACAGCGGTGCGGGCGAGCACCAGCACCGGCACGGACACGCCCTCGACGGCGACCTTGATCATCAGATAGGGGATGCCCCAGATGATGCTCATCGCGAGGAACAGGATCCATCCGCGCGAGCTCACGTACCTACCCTACGAAACGTGGACAAACGAAATTCCCCGGTAGCCGCGGCGGGCACGCCGGATCCGGTGATTTATCCACGTTGTCGCTGTGTACGTGGGCAAAAAGCACAATGCACTTCGAAACGCGGCCGCGTTGGCTACGCCTTCGTCAGCTCCGCGTAGCGCGCGAGGTGGTAATCCGTCGAGCCGAATTCGTACTGTAAAGCGGTGAGCCGCTTGAAGTAGTGGCCGATCGCCAGCTCCTCGGTCATGCCCATCCCGCCATGCAGCTGGACCGCCTGCTGGCCCACAAAACGTGCGGCCCTGCCGACCGTCGCCTTCGCCGCTGAAACCGCACGCGAACGTACGTCAGGCGACGCCTCGAGGTTCAACACCGCGAGATACACCGCCGCTACGGCCTGCTCGACTTCCATGTACATGTCGACCATCCGGTGCTGCAGCACCTGGAAGCTGCCGATCGGCTGCCCGAACTGCTGGCGCTGTTTGCAGTATTCGACAGTGTCGGCCAACACCTTCCGCATACAGCCGACCGCTTCCGAGCAGATCGCCGCCGCGCCCTCGTCCCGCGCCTGCTCAAGCGACGGCCGCGCCTGGCCCTCCTCGCCAAGCAGAGTGCCCCGCACACCGTCGAACACAAGGTCGGAGGCGCGGCGATCGTCGACGGTCCGGTAGTGATGGCGTTCGATTGCAGACGAGTCGGCGTCGACCACAAACAGCGACAGCCCGCGCGGCGTTCGCGCCGCGATCAACAGATGCGTAGCTATAGGCGCGCTCATCGCAACGATCTTCGACCCCCGCAACACCCACTGGTCGCCGACGCGGTCGGCGACGGACGACATGTTCTGCCACCGCTCACCGGATCCGGGCTCCGCCGCGGCGAACGCCACGATCGCGGTACCGTCAACGACCTTCTCCAGCAGTGCCGTCGCCGCCGGGCCGCCCGCCCGCTGCAACAACCCACCGGCGATCACGACCGTGTCGACGTACGGTTCGACCACAAGCGCATGACCCAGCGCCTCGGCGATCACCATGACTTCGACTGGGCCACCGCCAATTCCGCCCACCTCTTCGGGCAGCGCGGCGCCCAGAATGCCCAGTTCGTCGGCGAATCCACGCCAAATGTCGGGTTGCCAACCCGCCCCGGTCTTGGCCGCGGAGCGACTCTTCTCGAGGTCGTACCGTGTCGACAGGAACTTACCCAGGCCGTCGCGCAGTAGTTCTTGTTCCTTGCTCAGGTTGAAGTCCATCTAAAGCCCCAAAGCAGCTTTGGCGAGAATGTTCCGCTGAATTTCGTTGCTGCCCGCGTAGATCGAGCCGGCCCTGTCGTTGAAGTAGCGCAAGGGTGCGACCGCCTGCCACGGCTCA
>Ga0136846_1233703_pt1 | contig 19882 bp, 14 predicted proteins | sample HopSoiMetagenom2_FD_96841 | JGI IMG/M metagenome (GOLD analysis project Ga0136846, IMG submission 96841) | Grasslands soil microbial communities from Hopland, California, USA - 2 Assembly 2016 (version 4) | ecosystem: Environmental > Terrestrial > Soil > Grasslands | place: USA: Hopland...
AGCAGCAGCATTCAATCGCAATGCTCGTCGCGGCCGCGCTTCCCGCCCGAACCAGGACTCTATGTTGACGACCAGATCGAACTCAGATTCCGGCCAGTTGCCCTGGCAGAAATCGAGCCGCCCATAAACATTACTCTCGTCAATCCCGGCATAGGCGGCATCCAGAAAGAACTGTTTGCCATGCATCGCGCTGTCGTGACGGTCGGCGGTGTAATGGGCGGCTCCCATCCACTCGAAATACCGGACCATGTCGCCGCTGATGCTGGGATGAATGTAGGCAGTCTGCGGAACGGATATCAGACGTACCTCCCCCCCGCTGATCGGCTGGGCAAGATAGTCGGGTGGGGTGGCACCCAGCGCCTGATACACGTTCGACAGATGCTTTCGATAAAGCTCGTCAAAATCGCGGTCGTTGGCGGAGTGATGTTCCGGACCGTACCACCAGTTCCAGTCACTACCTTCGGCGATCAGCAGCTCTTCGAAGGCCAGTTTCGCTTGTTCCGCCGAGGCGCGCACAGCATTCAGCGCATAGAATTCGCGAGCATGGTTAAGATAATCCCATGCGCGGTTGTCTTCCGGCGCCCCGATCCACACATTGAAGTTGGCGTGGATCCACGAGCCCGGCACCAGTGATGTCAATTGGCTCTTTTCACGATGCCGGGTAATTGCCTCCGACATCGTGACCGCCTCTACTCCAGGGGTGGAGCCAAGAGCATCGTAGAAGCGGCGCAGGAATTCCCGACCCGATGCAGGATAATATTCCCAGGCATTTTCTCCATCCAGGATCACCGGAACTACAGCGTCATGTCCCGCGCTAAGCACCGGCTCTGCGGCATTCCGAATGCTTTGCATCAGGTGATCGGCGGCATCTTGCGCGGGCATTCCGGAGTAGACAAATCCGATCAGGTCGGAAATCGTGTGATCACGAAACAGCAGGTGCATCTGCACGCCGCCGTTCTCATAGCGATGGATGGTGTACAGCTTCGACGCTGAATCCCCGCCTAGCCGCCCTGAGCCGTCGCGAGAAAAATTGATGCCCAACGTCCGGGCCAGTACTCCTTCGTCTGTCGCCATCCAATCGATGCCCAGACTGTGGGCGATCCCCAAGACCTCCTCCGAAACACTGCCCTCCGATGGCCATACGCCCTTGGGACGAACCCCGAATACCTTTTGGTGCAGATCGAGACCGCGAAGCAATTGTTCGCGCGCGTCCTCCGGATGATGAAACCGGCTTTGCGGTAAAGCCAGTCCCGGGGTTGAGGCCGCGCCCTGGTTGGTATCGCAGATCAGCGGGAGAATCGGATGGTAAAAAGGCGAGGTCGAGATCTCGATACTTCCTCGCTTCGCTGATTCCGCATGAGCCGGCAAAACTTTGCCTATCAATTCGCGCTCGCGCGCGATAGTAAACTTCTGTTCTTCCAAAGAATAATTCCGGCCTTTCCTGATTAAGTTTTCAATTTCAGGCTCAGCCAGAAAGAATTCATCAAACCAGGCGATCTGAGACAGAACCTGCAGGTCGGTGAAATCCTGCGCCTGGAAATATTTCTCAGCGCGTTCAGGCGAGTCGCCGCCCGCGCTGCGGAACTTCTCCCAAAGCTCGCGATATCGCGGATAGCGCCCGATCAGGTGTATCGGATTCGCTTGAAAGAGATATTGCAACGCAAATTGCCGGTCGCTGAATGTGAGTTCTGCAGCTGGCTTCGCCGCCACCGCCAGGAATGGGTCCTGGGCAGATCCGGCTGCATAGTCCTGGATCTGAACAATCAGGCTGGGAACCAAATTGAAGGTCTGGTGCACGTTGGGAAACTCATCGAGCAGCTTCACCATGCCGTAGTAATCCTTAATCGCGTGCAGGCGGACCCACGGTAAGCGATATTCGCCGGTTACCAGGTCCTTGTAGTACGGCTGATGTTGATGCCAAAGCAGAACGACGCGCAGAGTAGGCATGCTGGAAACCTCAGTCTAGCATGCAGTTAGAGTCCCACTTTACTGCGCCTGAATCCGGTACACTAGGCCTGCACTATGGCCCCCGAACTTCTGACCAGCGCAAATCCTACCCTGCTCAGTGCCCAGGACCTGCACCTCTTTAATGAAGGCACGCACTATCGCATTTACCAAAGGCTGGGCTCCCACATCAGCCGGGTGGACGGCGAGGATGGCACGACCTTTGCGGTGTGGGCCCCGAACGCGCGCGAAGTTTCGATCGTAGGCAGCTTCAACGGATGGGACCCGCGCTCCCACATCCTGCAGCCTCGCGGCAGCTCCGGCATCTGGGAAACGTTTGTCCCAGGAATTGGCAAGGGCGCGCTTTACAAATTTCATATCGTGTCGAATCACAACGGCTACGTCGTCGATAAAGCCGATCCCTTCGGAGTTCTGCATGAGGAGCCGCCGCGGACCGCGTCTGTGGTCTGGGATCTTGATTACCAATGGTCAGACGCGGACTGGATGAAAAATCGTGCTGGGCGCAATTCCCTGCGCTCACCCATTTCCATTTACGAAGTGCATCTGGGTTCCTGGCGGCGCGTCCCAGAGAACAACGATCGCTGGCTGAGTTATCGCGAAGTCGCTCCCCAACTCGCGGACTATATGCAGCGCATGAACTTCACCCACGTGGAACTTCTCCCCATCATGGAGCACCCTTTTTTCGCGTCATGGGGCTATCAGACCACCGGCTACTTCGCGCCTACTGCCCGATTCGGCAAGCCGCAGGATTTCATGTTCTTGGTCGACTATCTTCACCAGCGCGGCCTGGGCGTAATCCTTGATTGGGTGCCTTCGCATTTCCCTTCCGACGAGCACGGGCTGGCATATTTCGACGGCACGCATCTTTTCGAGCACGCCGACTCCCGCCAGGGATTTCATCCGGATTGGAACACTTACATTTTTAATTACGGCCGCAATGAGGTGAAGAGCTTTCTGCTTTCAAGCGGCATGTTCTGGCTGGACAAATATCACATTGACGGACTACGGGTGGATGCCGTTGCTTCCATGCTTTATCTGGATTATTCGCGCAAAGAAGGTGAATGGATTCCAAACCGCTTCGGCGGGCGCGAGAACCTGGAAGCAATCGAGTTTCTACGCGAGTTCAACCAGCACGCCTACGGCGAGCACCCTGACATTCAGACGGTGGCGGAGGAATCAACTGCCTGGCCCATGGTTTCTCGGCCGGTTTACGTTGGCGGTCTTGGTTTTGGACTGAAGTGGGACATGGGCTGGATGCACGATACGCTTTCGTATTTTTCGCATGATCCAATCCACCGCAAATTTCACCACAACCAGCTGACCTTCCGCATGCTATATGGCTTCACCGAGAATTTTGTGCTGCCGCTTTCACATGACGAAGTGGTGCATGGCAAAGGATCTTTGCTGAACAAAATGCCGGGCGAGCAATGGCAGAAGTTCGCCAACCTGCGCCTGCTGTTCGGATACATGTATGCCCAGGCCGGAAAAAAGCTTTTATTCATGGGCGGAGAAATCGGCCAGTGGCACGAGTGGTCACACGACCACAGCTTGGACTGGCACCTGCTTGAAAATCCCTTGCACCGCGGACTGCAGAACTGGATGGCTCAACTCAATCGTACCTATAAGGAACAACCTGCGCTGCACGAGCTCGACACCGATCCTGCGGGATTTGAATGGGTGGACTGCAATGATTCTGCCGGGAGCGTAATTTCATTGCTGCGGAAGGGAAAATCCGGAAAAGACACCATGCTGGTAGTTTGCAATTTCACTCCCGTTCCACGCGAGAATTACCAGGTGGGGGTACCTTTCGGAGGCTATTGGCGCGAGTTGCTGAACAGCGACGCCAGCGAATACGGCGGTGGCGGCATGGGAAATATGGGCGGCTGCGAAGCGAGTGACATTTCAGTGCACGGCAGAGCACATTCTTTGAAACTGACGCTTCCGCCGCTCGGAGCGTTGTTCTTGAAAGCCGACTAACACTGCTCATCACTCCGAGCCGTTCGCAGCCGAAGGCGAGAAGGGGAGCGAATCTGCAGTCGCGCCCAGAGTCCCAGGCATTCATTCCAAAAAGCGCTCTTGGACTGAAGCGTCCGGTAAAGGGCAGCTCTGATACTGACCAAACAATCGGTATCGATTTCTTGCGATCCGGTTATAAATCCAATCCCGCAAGCTCTCGGGTAAGAACCCGAACACCGCTGCCAGCGTACTCCAGCCTCCGCCCAGCTCACGGCCAATAAATAATGCTGCATCTGACCGTGAAAGTAGCCGTTCGCCTGAGTTCAGAACGACGTACATGGTATCCAGCGATCCCGGACTCTCTCCATGAAGCCGCAGGATGGCTTGCGCGGTCCGCCCTTGTAGCGCCGCGAATTTGAATACCTTCCTCTTATCATGTCGCAGGACGAACTTGACCATCGAATTGCACAACCCACACACGCCGTCATAGAGCACCACAGGCCCGCTGAGGTTCTCAGTCGCCCCGCTCATTTTTATCCCGACCCGTCTTATATTCAGCAGGCAACACCCCGTGCCGGGGCGCGGGCATTGGCACATCTCCCTTGCGATCCCGCCACAGGACCCGATTCAGTGTTGCTGCATTGACGGCATCGGGCCGTGAAAAATCCATTTTCTCGGATTCTTCTGCTCCCCTACCCTTCGCCGGATTCATCTGATAAATGAGCCCGTTCTCGAGATTGCTCGAGTCCGCGCTGTAGGGCGGCTGATTGCCCGGTCCGGAAAATAGCGGCGCCATCACCGGCGCGTACGCGTCATTCTGGTTCATGGGCGGCAACCCGAGGAGTGCCTCCATGGTGTGAATCATGTTCACGGTCGTATAAAAACGGCTGTCCACGAAGGGCCTGTCTTTTGAGCCCGGTGAGTACTTGCTGATCACAAAAGCAATTGAGCGATGCGCATCCACATGGTCGGCGGCGTCTTGCGCGTCATCCTCAATCACAAATATGGCCGTATCATCCCAATACGGACTGCGCGACACCGCTTCCACCACGCGTCCCAGAGCCAGATCGTTGTCCGCCACCGAAGCCGCCGGTCGGGGATGCCCGGGCGCAGTTCCGTGAGTGTGGTCGTCGGGTAAATACAACAGCACGAAGCCGGGGAGCTCCGTCCCCCTTCCCTCATTGCGCGCGCGCACAAAGCCCTCAAACTCGTTCAGAAACTCATCGGCCCTTAATTGATCAGGATAATCGGTGTTGAAGTCGGGAAACTTCGGATCGAAGTGCTCCTTCAATGCTGCCTTGGTTGCCCGCGTATGGCTCACCAGAGGCACTGCCCACGGCCATGGACTAGCCGACCCGTGCGGCTGCCCGACATTCACCGGCAGTGCTTCTCCCTTGTGGATGGCCGCGCGCGGACATTCTGAAGTGAACGGTGAGGGCGTGCCTTCCTTCGGTATGCTGCCTTTTCTACGCTGTTCCTTGCACCAAAACGTAGTGATGAACTCGCCATAGTAGCGATAGGAAACGTTATGCTGTGCGAGGTTGTCCCACATATATCCGGTTGCCGGGTCATCCACATCTGCTATGCCGTGATCCTCTGGAAACTCGTCGGCTACGCTGCCGCCGAAGTCATAGGTACGCTCATTGCTGCGATAAGCTATCTGCCAGGTTTTCTCGTTGTAGTCGGTGGTTATTGCCGCGTTTGACCAGATGTGCCCGTCGCCTGAGACCTCGCCACTGTCGTAGAAATTGTCCAGCACGCCAAACTGCAGCGCCAGCCTGTGCTGATTAGGAGTGATATCCGCGCCGTACATGGTTAACGACGAGTCGCCGTTGCCGACTTTCAAATCGCCCAGAACCTGATCGTAAGTTCGATTTTCCTTGAGTACATAAATCACATGCTTGATCGGATTCCCACCGCCCTTAAACTCTATTTTGCCGGGATCCGAAAGAAACAGATTGTCACGCTGCACTTGCTCCGTGTAATTATTCAGTTTCGCCTCAAGACCACTGATCTTGAGGCGCGCCACTGATCCGTACAGCAGGGTGGGGATGTAGGCGTTCTCCCGATGGCGCCGCTCACTTGCGGTATGCCCCGGAAAATTATTTGGCCCGCTGCCCTGCCCTTTGGCAGTAGCCGCGATCAGGTCGTCGCCCCTTACCGCCAGCGCGCTCGGATACCATTCCGCTGGAATAAATCCCATCGCCTTCCGGTCATTCGTATTCTCCGGAGAAATGTTTGAGGTATCGAATACCGCGATTGCATTCAGCGACGAAACGGCAACAAACAACCGCTTGCCATCGTCAGACAAGGCCAGGGCGGTCGGATATGTCCCGCTTTCCTTCTGGTCCGGAAGTTTGGTGTCGAACGTGCCGATCACGCTCAGGTGATCGGTCGATAGCACTGCCACCCGGTCGACATTCGACAACGCGACGTAAAGGAGACGCTCGTCGGGACTCAGCGTGAGTGCGGTCGGGTGTGAACCAGGGCTCTTCGGATCGCGCGGCGCAAGCAGTTGAATCCAGTTTCCGACACTTCCCTTCTCCAGATTCAGTTCCACCAGCTTAGACGCATTCCACAAGCTGACCCAGGCACGCTTCCCATCCCGGCTTGCGATCACCCCGTAAGGGAATGACGACGGCACCAGCTTGTTAGTACCGAGGTCAAATTGCGAACTCACCTCGCCTGATCTCGCGTCCAGCAGAATCACGCTGTCGGAGAGATTATTTGCTACCAGCAATTTATCGCCGGTTTCTCCGCTTACGACCGCCAAGCCGGCGGGATAAGGAATGGCGGTGCCGGCCGGGGCTTTCCGTAATCCTCTGGCTACCCTATTCCCTGCGGCCAATCTCTGGGGTGCGATCCTGATGAATCTTTCTGGAGTGACCTTGCCTGCTTCGAATGTATAAACCGCTATGCCGTTGCCCAGGTTTCCGCGCTTGGCACCCATCGGATCACTGATTGATCCCACAGATGCATACAGGTGCGCACCATCGGAACTGAAACTCAGCCCGATGAAATAACTCTGCTTGGCATCCTCAGGAAACCGATCGTCAGGGAAATCAGTGATTTCATAGTTTCCTAAATTAAGAATAGAGATCGATTGCCGCGCGAGCGCCTTCTGCGTTCCGTATCCGTCATTCAGAAAGGCCGCAAACTTTCCGTCAGGACTTAGCGCAACGGTCGCGGGGAAGCTGTTCAGCGACCCTAGCCAGCCGGGAGTTGGGACGTGAAGGACCTTGCTGGTGGGCAATGAAATCTGTTTCTGGTTCTGATTCTCATCTTGCGAATGGGCCAGGGGAAACATCGTCAGGGCGAGAAAAAACGTCGTTGCAAGTTTCACGTTTCCTCCGGAACAGAGCTAAGAACTTGTAGCATTTCGCGGGCGCAAAAGAAAAGGCGTGACGGCTAGTCACGCCTTAGAGAATAAGTCGTTCAGAGCGGCTTACCGGCTGGTGTCTATCTAATCCTATCCGCCGCGAGGACCTACGTTTCGCGAACCACTGAGTACGTTAATGCGATTCCGTGACCGCCGGCGCAGGCTGCGGCTCCTGCTGCACGTTGTGCCGCACATCGGCACCCCGCACCCAGAAGATCACGTCTTCGGCGATATTCGTAGCGTGGTCGGCCACTCGCTCCAGGTTTCTCGCCACCAGCAGCGTATCCAGCGCCTGTCGTGTCAGCTCGGGGTGCTCGTTCATTGCCTTGACCAGCGAGATGAACGCTTCATCGCGCATGCGGTCGATTACATTGTCCATTTCGAGCACCGCCTGAGCAAGTTCAGCTTTGCCTTCTATGAATGACTCCAGCGCACGCCTTACCATTGCCGCCACCGCCGCCGCCATGCGTGGAATATCTACTGGCAAGTCCACCTTCGGCAGTTCCACCAAATCCATCACTCGTTCACTGATGTTTACCGCCTGATCGCCAACCCGTTCCAGGTCGGCATTAATCTTGGTGACCGCCAGAATAAAGCGCAAGTCCACCGCCATGGGTTGCTGCATGGCGAGCAGATCGAAAGCCAACTCGTCGATTTCCCGCTCCATCGAGTTGATGCGCAGCTCTCCTTCTAGCACCAGATGGCAGAGCTTAAGGTCACGATCATGATATGCCTGGCAGGCGCGATCCACCGCTTGTTCTGCTAAGCCGCCCATCCGCAGCAATCGCGCCCGAAGATTGTCGAGTTCCTGTATGAAACGGGTGCGCATTATCCGAACCTGCCTGTGATGTAGTCTTCCGTTCGCTTGTCTGACGGATTGGTAAAAATTTTCTCAGTCTTATCAAACTCAATCAGTTTGCCCAGCAGAAAGAACCCGGTAAACTCCGCCACCCGGGAGGCCTGCTGCATGTTGTGGGTCACGATGACGATTGTAAACTCTTCTTTCAGCTGAAAGATCAGTTCTTCGATTTTGCCGGTCGAGATCGGGTCTAAAGCGGAACAAGGCTCGTCCATCAGCAATACTTCCGGTTCGACGGCCAGTGCCCGCGCAATGCACAAGCGCTGTTGCTGTCCGCCTGAGAGGCTGGCTCCCGATTTTTTGTGCATGGTGTCTTTCACTTCTTCCCACAATGCGGAATATTCCAGCGACCGCTGTACCACCTCATCCAACTTGTGGCGATCGCGAAAGCCATTCAGCTTCAGCCCGGCCGCAACGTTGTCATAGATCGACATAGTCGGGAACGGGTTCGGCTTCTGGAAAACCATGCCGATCCGACGTCTGATCTGCACCGCCGAAGTGCCGTTATAGACATCGAGTTCTCCAATTTGGACCCGCCCCGTAGCTCTCGCCTCAGGAATGGTCTCGTGCATGCGGTTTAAACAACGCACAAAGGTCGATTTCCCGCAGCCCGATGGTCCAATAACGGCCGTGGCATGGTTGGCAGAAACGTCCATGTCAATGTCATGCAGTGCCTGGGTCTTGCCGAACCAGGCATTCAATTTCTCTACCTTCACTCCTACGCCCATCAGTTCGCTCCCCGCAGCATTCCACGGCCCGCTGCCACGCGCACCGCTGTAACCGAAACTACGATCAGAATGATCAAAATCAATGCTCCCCCCCAAGCCTGCCGATGCCACTCGTCAAAGGGTGAAATCGCATAGCTGAAGATTTGGAGCGAAAGTGCTGCCGTTGGCTGGTTCGCCTTCCAATTCCAGTATTGGTTTCCGAAGGCGGTAAATAACAGCGGCGCTGTTTCTCCCGCCACGCGCGCAAACGCCAGCATCACTCCCGTGATCACACCTGAGGTCGCGGTGCGCAGAGTAATGGAAAGTGTGGTGCGCCAGCGCGAAACTCCTAAACCATAAGCCGCTTCTCGCACCTGAATCGGAACCAGCAAGAGCATCGCTTCGGTAGTGCGAGCGATGGTCGGGATCATCATGATGGCCAACGCCACACCGCCTGCCAGGGCCGAAAAGTGCCCCTGGGTCAACACGACTAATCCGTACGCGACGATACCAACAATGATGGAAGGAACCCCGTTCAGAACGTCAGCCGTGAAACGTACGAAGTTTCCAAAGTGGTTGCGCCCGTATTCGGAAAGAAAGATCCCGGCTCCAATTCCCAGTGGCACACCCATCGCGCTGGCAATCAACAGAATGTAAACCGACCCCCCAATGGCATTGGCCATTCCACCACCGGGTTCACCTACCGGTTTGGGAGTTTGGGTCAGGAACGCCCAATTGACAGAGCCAATTCCTTTGTAAACCAGATATGCAAAGATCGCGCCCAGTGGCAGCAAAACCAGAAACACCGCGAGCCCGGCAGCGCCTACCACCAGCGAGTTTACAGCCCGCCGGTAGAAGCTGATCTCGTGCGGTAAATTCAGCGATTTAGGTTTGCTATCCATTTCTTGTCGGCATTCCGCGAGTGACGCTCCAAACCAGTACCTGCGCCAAGCTATTCACGATGATGGTCACCAGGAACAACGCCAATCCCACTTCCACCAGCGCGCTCAGATATGTATCTCCGGTGGCTTCGCTGAATTCGTTGGCAATCACGCTGGCCATGGTGTAGCCGGGCGCAAACAGCGACTTAGCAATTTCCGGGCGATTGCCAATCACCATAGTGACCGCCATCGTCTCTCCCAGCGCGCGGCCCAAACCCAGAATGATTCCTCCTAGAATTCCGGCGCGTGCATTGCGCAACACTCCTATTCGGATCATTTCCCAGCGGGTTGCGCCCAGTGCCAGAACCGCTTCCCGCTGCTGCTGCGACACTGCCGTCATTACTTCGCGGGTGATCGACGAGATAATCGGCAGAATCATGATCGCCAGGATGATTCCGGCGGCCAACATGCCGATCCCATAAGGCGGACCTTCAAACAGGGTCGTCCATCCAAAATACTTCGTGAGCCAAGGCTGCAAGTACTGTCTGAGGATTGGAACCAGAACGAAAATCGCCCACAAGCCGTAAATCACGCTGGGGATCGCTGCCAGCAACTCAGTAGTGAACGCAAGCGGGGTTCGTAACCAGCGCGGCGACAACTCCGTCACAAAAACAGCCGTTCCGATGGCCAGCGGTACCGCTATCAGCAACGATAAAAAAGACGAAACTATGGTTCCATAAACGAACGGTAGCGCACCGTACTTATCGTTGACCGGGTCCCAGTCGCTGGCAAAAAAGAATTTGAAACCGAAGGCATGCCATGACAGGCTTGATTTGGTGATCAGTTCGTACACAATCAGGACGACGAGAGCAAGAATGCTCGCCCCACAGGCCAGCATCAAATAATAAAAAATCTGGTCCGCAATGCGGCTGTCGCCGGCTCGCAGCAAGCTTTGCCGGCGGGCGGAAACCAGCGCTATTCCGGGCTTCGCAAGCGGTTGAGATCTAGGCAGATGAGGCGCTCCCAGGGCTCCGTTGGACATCGCCCACCGACCGTATCAGACGCGTGTTACAACAGTGTTAAAATGCTTTGCGCACAACTTTCACTTCATGCCGGCCACCCCGCTTCAGATCCGCGAACTCTTCAGCAAGCTTGAGAGACGGCTAGCCAGCTTCGCGCGTAATCCAACGCCACAGAACGTTCACGGATTCCGCACTTCGAGCCGCAGGGTGGAAGCCCTGATCCGCGAGCTGGCCCCTAAGCGAACCAGCAATGACAAGAAACTGCTGAAGCGTTTGTCACGGCTTCGGAAAAAGGCCGGCATGGTGAGAGATATTGACGCCCAACTTGCCGCGCTTCGCAGTCTTACTTTCCCGCAGGAAGCACGACGCAAAGCCCGTCTGGTTCATGCCTTGAGCGAGTCTCGGGTTCGCAGCCAGAAACGCTTGCAGAAAGATCTCGACAAGAAGCTCATCACCGAAACCCGCCGCCGGGCTCGCCGGGCTGCCAAACAGTTTGAACTCGCGCCCGATGCCGTTCTCGCCACCATTGCTAAACGGATAATGAACGCACTCGGCGGCTCTGATCCTCACGATGAGAAGTCGCTGCATCACTATCGCATCGCGGGCAAGCGAGCCCGCTACGTTGCCGAACTGGCCATAGGGGAGCCTGAGGCTAAACTTCTGCTCGAGCAGTTGAAACAGATGCAGGACCGCATCGGCGACTGGCACGATTGGCTGCAGCTCACCGCACGTGCCCAGAAACTTCTGGGGGGCCCTAGTGATTCGGCTCTGGTGGCCGCGCTCCGCAACATCACCCGCGCCAAATATCGGCTGGCGGTGGAAGGTATCAAACTTGCCCGGCCCGGCTGGTCAGACCGCAAGAAGCCAGAATCCGGCCGTTCGTTCTCCGGCGCGGCTGCTGCGGCCTGATCGCGTCTTTCAGATCTCCGCCTCGCATTTCTTCGCGATAAACTGTTCCCCAGCTCATGCCGACCTTTGCCGCGATCGATATCGGTTCCAACTCCGTTCGCCTGAAGATTTCCCGCCTGGTCGGCCGCCGCTTGCAGGAAATTCATGAAGACCGCGCCGTCACCCGGCTCGGAGAATCGGTGTTCCGCGGTGGATTTCTCTCTCCTCAAGCCATGGAAATCACTGTCAAAGTTCTGCGCCGCTTTCATCGCGCGGCACAGAAGCATGCTGCTGATATCGTCCGCGTGGTGGCTACCAGTGCTCTGCGTGACGCGCGAAACTCCGCAGCCTTCCTGGAATGGGTGCGTTCCGCTACCGGCTGGCAGGTCGAAATCATCTCTGGCCTTGAAGAAGCACGCCTGATTCACCTCGGGATCGTCTTCAGTTCCCGCATTAACGCTTCGCCGGTGCTGATGGTTGACCTGGGCGGCGGCAGCTGTGAACTCACAATTTCCGTTAAAGGCCACATCAGCGAAACTGTCAGTTTGCCTCTCGGCGCTGTACGCCTGACCAATGAATTTTTCCACGGCGATCCGCCCAGGAAGTCTGAACTTCGGCAGTTGCATGGTTTTGTGCAACGCGAGATTCGGCGAATATCGGAACGCATTGTGCGCTCCCGTCCGAAGGTTGTGATCGCTACTTCGGGCACCGCCGCTGCGCTCGCCGCGGTTTGTTATGGGCTATACAAAAAGCGTGGCGTATCCAGGAACTCCGTCTCGCGTGTTCACATGCGCCGCATAGCAAAGATCCTGTCGCGCCTCAAGCTGGATGAGCGGAAAAAACTGTCCGGTGTCGGCCCTCGCCGCGCCGAGATCATCACCGCCGGCGCGGTGGTTTACGCCGAGCTGCTCGAATCCTGCAAGCTGCCTTGGTTCCGCTATTCACCCCTTGGACTACGCGACGGTCTGCTGGCGCAGATGGCGGCCGAACACGATCGCACCACCCGTTCCCGCAAACAGATCGAATCCGAACGCTGGCAGTCTTTGCGGGCCGCTGTCGAGCACTACCACATCGATATGAATCATGCTCTGGCGGTGCGTGAGGCCGCCTTGGATCTGTTCCGCAGTTTGCGCTCACTCCACCGGCTGCACCAGGAATATTCCGAATGGCTTTCCGCGGCCGCTATGCTCTACGAAGTTGGTGATTATGTGAACCGCAACGGCCGCCACCGCCACGCCCACTACATCATCGCTCATTCGGAAATTCTTGGTTACACGCCTGCTCAGCGAAGAATTATCGCCGCCATCGCCCGCTATCTGGGCAAATCACGGCCTGAAGCTGGCGATCCCGCTATGAAACCGCTCACCCCGGCGGAGCGCGCCTGCGTCACCAAGGCCTCGCTGCTGTTACGGCTGGCGCGCGCGCTTAATCTCAGTCGTAGCGGCGCGGTTGGCCGCGCGCGTGCCCGGGTCCAGTCCGGCAGTGTTCGATTGAGACTCATGGCCCGGCCGCGAACCAGCGTGGACCTGGAACTGTGGGCGGTAGAAAAAGAAACCGGCTATTTTCGTGAGGTCTTTGGCCGCGAACTTTCCGCAGAAGCATCATGAAGCGAGCGCACCATCTTGGGCGTCATGCACCAGTGCAGGGTGCCGCCGCTGCGGCTTACCTCCACCCTTGCCACTGCGCCTTTCTTCAAGTCGATGCTGGCTTCACAGCCGTCGTCGCTGATGCACCGGCTCAGGAATTCGCTCAGGCTCGGGTTATGACCAACCACCATGATATTTTCCTGACGCGCGTATTTCCCTAAGAGTCGCCGGAAGTCTGCGAAATCGGCATTCGGCCTGAGGGAATCATCGAACTGGATCTTGCCCTCAAATCCCATCTCGTTGGCAACTAATGAGGTGGTCTGGGCAGCGCGTTTAAGTGGACTGGATATCACAGATTCGACCTGAACATCCAGCGCCGCCAGGGCCCGTCCCACGTATCCGCACTGCTCAATGCCGGTTTTATCCAGGGGCCGCTTCTCATCCTTCTTTGGATTGTCGATATGTGTCCCGGCGCTGGCGTGGCGCAAAAAGTAGACGATCATGATGCACTATGTCTTCCTTTCTATTCTGGATCTGCGGCGGGCACTCAGTCGTGGCGACTCCGGAATAGGTTCCGGTATCCGTTTTCCTTCCGCTACAGCAATCAGAAAATCTTGAGCGCTGAACCGCTCCCCCGGCATTGGCGGCTTCCGCTTGCCGCCCGCGCGCCACGCTGGAATATAACTTCCATCTTTCAGCAGCACGCGCGTCTTCACATTGTCGGCCAGGTACGCATCCAGCATTTCTCGTTTCACTCGCTCTCGCAGCATCGGATTGGTAAGCGGAAACATTACCTCTACTCGCTCGTATAGATTGCGCGGCATCCAATCGGCGCTGCTCAGGTAAATCTCTTCTTCTCCGCCATTTCCGAAATAGAAGATGCGGCTGTGCTCCAGGAAACGTCCCACTATGCTTCGCACACTTATGCGGTCGCTCACCCCCCGAACACCTGGTCGCAACGCGCACATACCTCGCACGATCAGATCGATCTCCACGCCCGCCTGCGACGCCCGGTAGAGCGCCATAATGATGTTCTTGTCCAGCAACGCATTCATTTTGGCGATAATCCTGCCCGGCTTGCCGCGAGCGGCATGCTCCGCCTCACGATTGATCATTGCCAGGCAGCCTTCGGCTAAATCAAGGGGCGCAACCATCAACGGCTCATAACTCGAGTGTTCCGCATACGCGGTCAGAAAACTAAAAACATCATGAACGGCCGAAGTAATCGCAGCACTGGCAGTCAACAGACTCAGATCGGTATAAAGACGCGCCGTGCTGGCGTTGTAATTTCCCGTTCCCAGGTGCGCGTACCGTCGTATCACTCCATCCGGATCACGCCTCACCAGCAACGATAATTTGCAGTGCGTCTTCAATCCAACCAGCCCATGAAATACCTGCACTCCAGCATCTTCCAGGTCGCGCGCCCAACGGATGTTCGAAGCTTCGTCGAAGCGGGCTTTCAACTCCACCACCGCGGTAACTTCCTTCCGTTCCGCAGCCGCGATCAACGCCGGCACAATCAGGGACTGCTCGTTGGTGCGATAAAGCGTCTGCTTGATGGAGAGCACTCGCGGATCTTTGGCCGCGGATTCGATGAACGAAACCACCGCGTCGTAAGAATCATAGGGGTGGTGAAGCAGCACATCATGACGTCGCAATTCTTCGAACAAGTCCTGCGATTTTCCCGTCAGCCGCAACTCGCGCGGAACGCATGCTTTGAACTTCAGGTCTGGCCGTGCGCTCTGTTCGTAGATGTCAAACAGCCGGGAAAGGTTCACCGGCCCGTTCACCGGAAACACCTGCCACTGGTCGAGTCCGAAGTTTGTCCGCAGCCGCTCGATGATCTCCGGGTCAGCATCAGCCTCGATTTCCAGCCGCACCGCATCACCCTTGCGCCGGTTATGCAACTCGGTGCGCACCGATTCCAGCAGGTTCCGTGATTCTTCTTCCGCCAGATACAGATTGCTGTTTCGCGTTACTCGAAATGCGGCTGAGGAAACCAGGTCATATCCGTGATACATCCTCGACGCGTGGTGAGCTACCAGGTCGGCCAGAAAGATGAAATCGTCGGTGTCGTCCGACGGCAAGCGAACCAGCCGTGGGAGCGCGCGGGGCACGGTTACCACTCCCGTGTAAGTGACCGAGGACCGCCTGCGACGGCGCAGCAGGAATGCCACGCTCAAAGCTTTATTAATGACCCTTGGAAAAGGGTGCGCCGGATCCACGGTCACCGGCGTCAGCAATAAGTCCAATTCCCTTTCGCTGTATTCTTCGACAAACGCCCGTCCACGGTCATCCAGCTCATGCAGCCCCAGTACGCGGACGCCATTCTCGTGCAGCTGCGACCGCAAACTCTCATTCCAGCACGAATACTGATCACGCACGAACTCATGCGTGTTCCGCGCCAGCAAGTCCCGCTCTTCCAGCAAGGTGAGCCCGTCCGGCCCGGCCTCGGTATAGCCATCTTCGATCTGCTGTACCAGTCCAGCCACACGGACCTCAAAAAATTCGTCCAGATTGCTGGCAGTGATGGCCAGAAATTTCAGCCGTTCGAGCAGCGGATTCTCCGGCGCGGAGGCCTCCTCCAGAACCCGCCGGTTAAACTCCAGCCAGGAGGATTCCCGGTTGATGTAATAAGCTGGGTTGTCGAGCGAAATTCGCGCCATAGAAACAGGTAAGGTTTCAAGCCTTGCGGATCAGTCGTTTACTTCGCGTCAGATGGCTGCCAGGCTTCTGCCCGCACACGCTTCACCACCGCAAAATCGATTTCTTCGTCGCCAGGAGTCTTAACGTAGAAATGCCGCTTGTCGACTTTTAACTGGATCTCGGTGCCCGGCGACCACGATTCGGGCAGCGTACCACCCGAATGGCGGGGTGTGTACTCGCCCACGTAAATTGTCTGGTTAAGTTTTACCGAAAGTTCGTAATACGGCTCGTCTTTGGTGACGGGTGTGTTGACCAGATAATACAAGGTCTGGGTCCGCGCTTTTTTCTCGACCCCTACGATTTCTCCGCGTTGATATGGTTTGGGCTGCGCCGCCCATCCCGGCAAGGATATCGTTACACACGCCAGCGCCAGCCATAACGAAATCCATCTCATACCTATTCAGTATAAAGGAGGGGACGGAGCTTAGAGGCCGCACCCAGGGTTCCTACTTCAGCTGCTTGATCGTTTGCTTTACCTTTGTGACCACGCTCTCCGGTAATGGAGCATAGGTGAGTTCGGCGGTCATTTTCTCACCACCGTCCAGCATCCAATTCAGAAAATCCACCAGGATCTTCCCCTTGTTTCCATCCTTCGCCGGATTAGGGATTAGAAGCCAGGTGAAGCTCGAGATCGGATAGGCATCTTTGCCAGGTGCATTGGTGATTGAAACTCGGTAATCGGCAGGCATGTTCTTGACCGACGCCGCGGCCGCGGTCACGCTTTCAAGGGACGCCTTTACCACCGCACCCGATGAATTCTTCACTGTGCCATACGGAATCTTATTCTGGACAGCATAGATCAATTCAATGTAGCCCAGCGAGCCCGCCATCTGTCGGACCATGCCCGCAACACCTTCATTGCCTTTACCACCTAAGCCGACCGGCCACTTGACCGAAGTACCTTTTCCCGGTCCATTCTGCCAATCCGAGCTGACCTTTGAAAGATAATCAGTGAAAATGTAGGTCGTGCCGCTGCCGTCCGAACGATGGACGACAATGATCGGCTGGCCGGGTAGATTCACTCCTGGATTGTCCTTTGCGATGGCTGGATCGTTCCATGAGTTGATTTTGCCAAGGAAAATGCCCGCCAGGACTTGTGGGCTGAACTTCAATTCTTCGCTCACTCCGGGGATGTTGTAAGCCGGCACCACTGCCCCGAGAACAGTCGGGATGTGCACAATTTTTCCGCCTTTGAATTGCGATAACTGTTCATCGGTCATCGGTCCGTCGCTGGCCCCGAAATCCACCGTCCCGGCCAGGACCTGACGTATACCGCCACCGCTGCCAATCGATTGATAGTTGAACTGAACGTCTGAGTGTGCCTTATGGTACTCGCTGAACCATTTTTGATAGATCGGATTAGGAAATGTTGCGCCCGCCCCGTTTACAGTGGTCTGACCCCAGGCAGGTATCGCCAGAGCGACACACAACAGCGCAATTCGATGAATCACTCGACAGTCCTCCTTGTTCAATATGGCTATTTTCTACGGGGACTGTGTTACAGCAGAGTTAAAAAGCAGTGAAATTCTGATGAATCATATTGAAAGATATGGATTTATCAGCATCGATTCCTTGCGGGCGGGCCCGGTTCCACTTACTGGGCCTGCAGGCGCGCAATCTCACGCGCAAAAAGGGGGTTTTTCGGATACTGATCCCGCAGTGAAGCCAGCAACTCTCGAGCCTTCATAGTGTCCTTTTCGCGGACGTAGGCAATTGCCAGCAGGATGCGTGCAAACGGCGCCAGATATTGACCGGTGGTCGCTGTGATCTGCAGTTCAGAGATTCCTTGCTTCTTGTCGCCAGAAACGCCGCCCACCCGCAAAATCCAGCGCATCGGCGCAGCCATGCTCCCGATGATGTACTTGCTGAACCCAGTCGCCACGTGCGCATCCGAACAATTTGGATCAACTGCCAGCAACTGCCGCGCCCATTGGTCGGCGGCGCGTGTGTAATGAAGCGAGGTGAGATTACTCTTGTCGATCAGCGCCGCGTAGTCGGCACGCAACCCCGAGATCAGGGTCATCGCGAACAGCGCGTCGCGGTCTTTCGCATTCGATGACAACCGGGCCTTCGCCAGAGTCTCGCCCTTGTTCAGCGTGTCATTGAATCGGGTTCTCGCCTGCGGATCGGAACTGGGCTTCTTTTCGCTTTTAAAAATCTTGTCATCTTCATAAAACTGCGCTTCCAGAATTCCCATCCGGTTGAACTCAGAAAAGAGGACACCTGCCGCATCCGCCACCTGACCCATTGGATCATTGGGATATCTCTGCTGCCAGGAAAGGAACGCCTGATGGGCTCGCTCGAACTCCAGATTGTACATAAGCTGGAAACCGTCATTCAGCGAAACTCCATTGGTGAGCACCGAATCTGCGGCTAAGGCAGACACCGACGCGCTCATCACAATTACCAGGAACGCGCCTGCGAAGCTCCTCAACATGTGGCTGCCATTTTAGATGCGAAAGGGTTTAGCACAACCTACAAAGGTTTGCAAAAACATTGTAAAGATTGATAGAAAGTGCTCCCCTTCGCTCACTGCCTCTGCCATTCACGGTTCTCACAATTAGTTGATTCTCGCCTGCTTTGCGCGACCAAGGCACTTCAGTTAAAAACCGCGAAACTGACAGATGTTTCGCGAAATAATTCGCAAAACAACACGAGTTAAGACCTACCGACCCTCGCCCGTTTGACCCTCTCTCTCTCCCTTTGTTAGTTTTAAAGGTTTGCTCATCTCACTTCGCCGCCAGCTGCGGCGCAGAAACGAGAAACTATGCCCGCCATCAAATTCCGTGGAGTCGATTTTCTCGAATTCGACAGCCTGCTTAACGACGACGAGCGTCTGGTCCGCAATACCACCCGGCAATTTATCGAAGACAATCTCGTTCCGATCATTGAAGAATGCAACCGCGCCGGCCGCTTCCCCAAGGAACTCGTCAAGCCGATGGCGGAGCTCGGTTTTTTCGGTGCTTCTCTCAAGGGCTACGGCTGCGCCGGCATGTCGAACGTCGAATACGGCCTGGTGATGCAGGAAATGGAACGGGGTGATAGTGGCGTGCGCAGTTTTGTCAGCGTGCAGTCGGCGCTGGCCATGTATCCCATCCACGCCTTTGGCAGCGAAGAACAGAAGGAGACCTGGCTGCCCGCCATGCAGAAAGGCGAAAAGCTTGGCTGCTTCGGCCTTACTGAGCCCGATTTTGGCTCAAATCCGGGCGGTATGAGGACGCGCGCCAATAAATCGGGCAAAGAATATGTCCTGAACGGCGAGAAGATGTGGATCACTTCCGGCTCCATCGCCGATCTCGCCATCATCTGGGCGAAAGTTGGAGAAGAAAATGACACCATCCGCGGCTTCATCGTTGAAACCGATCGCCCGGGATTCAAAGCCGAAGATATCCATGGCAAGTGGTCGCTGCGGGCATCCGTAACTTCCGGACTGTCATTGCAGGACGTTCGCGTTCCTGAATCGAACCTTCTGCCCGGCACCGGCGGCTTGAAGTCCCCGCTCATGTGCCTGAATCAGGCGCGCTACGGAATCGCCTGGGGCGGCATCGGCGCAGCCATGGCGTGTTACGACACTGCCCTGCAATACTCACAGCTTCGAAAGCAATTCCGCGATCAGCCCATCGCTTCCCACCAACTGGTGCAGGAAAAGCTTGCATGGATGATCAGCGAAATCACAAAAGCGCAGTTTCTCGCCCTGCAGGTTGGTCGTTTAAAAGATGAGAACAGAGCCAGGCCCCAGCACATCTCGATGGCCAAGCGAAACAACGTCTGGATGGCGCTTGAGTGTGCACGCATGTCCCGTGACATTCTGGGCGCAAACGGCGTTGCCGATGACTATCCGATCATGCGCCACATGATGAACCTCGAATCGGTGAAGACCTATGAGGGTACGCATGACATCCACGCGCTTATCATCGGCTCCAGCGTAACCGG
>Ga0136846_1207744_pt1 | contig 19880 bp, 22 predicted proteins | sample HopSoiMetagenom2_FD_96841 | JGI IMG/M metagenome (GOLD analysis project Ga0136846, IMG submission 96841) | Grasslands soil microbial communities from Hopland, California, USA - 2 Assembly 2016 (version 4) | ecosystem: Environmental > Terrestrial > Soil > Grasslands | place: USA: Hopland...
ACCAGCGCCTCCTGGCCGACGCCCTCTTCGGACACGAAACTGACACGCATGAAGAACTTGCCGGTGTCGAGATCGTCGAACTGGCTGGAGTCGACAATGTTGCAGCCCCGGTCCGCCAGATAATTGGCGATCGCCGCGACGATCCCACGCGTCGAGCGGCACGATACCGTTAGTACATAATGCGTCATGCTATTCTCATCAGCTCGAAAATCATTGGACATGTTGTGAAGGATTGTCAGACGGTGTCGCTATTGGCCGCCATCGGTCAGAAGCCGCAGAAAAGCCTGTAGCTCCTCGTCCTCGATCGAGACGAGGTGTTGCCTTTCCGGATAAGCGCCTGAGCGGACATCCGCTGCAAACTCCGTGAAAGCGGCGATGCGCTCACGCTGCAACCGCTCATATTCGACGGCAAAGTTGCGATATTTTTTTGCGTGGCGCGGATAGTGGCCACCATGGCTGCCAAGCACGTCGTCGGCAAAAAGATACTGAGCATCACAACCGCTTCCCGCCCCCATCGAGATCATCAGCATCGACGTATCTCGGCTGATGGCTTCGGCAACACCACCCGGCACCACCTCGATCTCGACGGCGAAGGCGCCGGCCTCTTCCAACGCCTTGGTCTGCCGCCAAACCTCAAGGGCGCTCGCCGCCGTCTTTCCGACCGCGCGAAAACCGCCCGTCCAGGTCGCCTTGGATGGAATAAGGCCGACATGGCCGCAGACCGGAATGCCCTCCTCGCGCATCCGCCGGATCGTCGGCAACCCGGCTGCGCAATAGACAGCATCTCCGCCTGCTTTCAGCGCCTTGAAGGCTTCGCGCATATAGTCGTCCGCCGAGACGTAATCGCCATACTCAAGACCGGGAATGGCAAAGCAGGTGGGAGCGGCGTCACGGAAAGCCGGGCCTAGCAGCGCCGGCGGCACGGAAACGATATCGATGCCCGCCTTCTCGGCCGCTTCGGCTTCCTCCAGAGAGGTGACACGCAACATGGTGAGCTGCCTGCTGCCTTTCATCGCCAGGAGATCGGCAACCGTCGCGCGACTATGTTTCTTCATGGAATTTTCCTCTGAAAGAGATGGAATCATTCATATGGCGGGAGCCGATTGCGTTTCCCGCGATGTATGCAAAGGGGGCTAGATACAACCGCCCTTCCTCATCTCGATCATCCCTACCTCTTGGCAGCAAGGATAGGCCGGGTTTTCGCCAGCCTCAATGCAGACTTGATGGAATCTATCAAAATATATCAAATTCTTATGTCATTGATGATGGAATACATCATCAGCCATGCGAGTCGTCCGGATATTCCACCATCGTGAAATTATCCGGCGCACGAGTTATAGCGGCGCGCGGATTTCCTCATGATCTCACATGGTCGGGGTGCGCCGCCTGAAACGCGGGCAGTTCGGCACACTTGCCGTCGATATCGACGATGCGCTTGAAATCGTTCAGATCTACGCCCCAGCGGCGGGCGTTGTAGACTTGCGGGACAAGACAAAGATCCGCCATTGTCGGCGCATCGCCAGAACAGAATTTTCCGTCGCCTTCGTCGAGCATCGCTTCCAGTTTACGAAGCCCATCCGAGATGAAGTGCTTCATCCATTCCTCGCGCGCCTCGGCCCTGCCCGTCAGTGTCATGACCTCCGCCACGACGTGCGTGTTGCATATGGGATGGATATCCATGGCGATCGCATAGGCAAGCGCCCGCACCTGTTGCCGACCCGCTGTATTCGATGGCAGTAATCCGCTCTCCGGTCGTAACTCCGCCAGATATTCGATGATCGAAAGCGACTGCGTCAGCGCCCTCCCGTCAATCACCAATGTCGGCACCAGGCCCTGTGGGTTGAGCGCCAGATAATCCGGCTTCCTCTGCTCACCTTCCAATAAATTGATCGATACGGATTTATAATCGATCCCCAACATATTGAGCGCGATGCGGACGCGATAGCTCGCGGATGATCGCCAATAGTCGTAAAGGACGACCCCGCTCATTGCGCGCCGCCCTCACCATTTCGCTCGACGGTCTGCTCGATCGCCCCGAAGATCGAATGGCCGGCCCGATCCTTCATCTCGATGCGGACCTGATCGCCGAACTTCATGAAGGGCGTCTTCGGCGCTCCGGTTTCGATCGACTCGATCATCCTAATCTCGGCGATGCAGGAATAACCGTCGCCTCCGTCCTCGATCGGCTTGCCCGGCCCGCCATCCAGCTTATTGGATACCGTTCCCGAACCGATGATCGTTCCGGCGACGAGATTGCGCGTTCTGGCGGCGTGGGCGATCAGCTGGCCGAAATCGAAGGTCATGTCGACGCCGGCATTCGCCTTGCCGAATGCCCTGCCATTCAAGCTCACGAGCAGCGGCAGATGCAGCTTGCCGCCGAGCCATGCCTCTCCAAGCTCGTCCGGCGTCACCGCCACCGGAGAAAATGCCGATGCGGGCTTGGACTGGAAGAAACCGAATCCCTTCGCCAGCTCTTCCGCTATCAAGCCGCGCAGCGAAACGTCGTTGACAAGCATCACCAGCCGGACGGCGCCACGGGCTGCCTGCGGCTCGGAACCCATGATCACATCGCCGACAATGACGGCGACCTCGCCCTCCATGTCGATCCCATAGGCTTCGTCGGCAGCAACAATTGGGTCACGCGGCGCAAGAAAGCTGTCCGAGCCGCCTTGGTACATCAATGGGTCGACCCAAAAGCTCGCCGGCATCTCGGCATTGCGCGCCTTGCGTACCAGCTCGACATGATTGACATAGGCCGAGCCATCGGCCCACTGATAGGCGCGCGGCAAAGGCGAGGCCGCATCATGCTCGTGGAACCGGACCGTCGGCTGGGCACCCGTCTCGATCCCCTCGGCAATCAGCGCCAGTCTCGGCGCCACATGTTCCCAGTCATCGAGAGCAGCCTGCAGGGTGCGGGCGATGTGCCCGACCTCTGAGCAGCGGGTAAGGTCGCGGGAAACGACAACGAGCCGGCCGTCCCGTGTGGAGTCTTTCAATGTCGCGAGCTTCATGTTCTGGCCCCAGTGTCGGAGGATGCGTGGCCGGTCTTCACTTGATGATACCCGGAGTTCCGTCGAACCTGCGCTCCAGGCCGTCCCAGCACTCCAGATAGTTGTCCTGCAGTGTTTCGAGCTCCGCCGCATATTTTGTCACCTGCTGTGGGTAGCGGGTCTCGAACATGAAGGCCATGGTATGATCCAGCTTCACAGGCTTAAGTTCGGTATTGGAGGCCTTTTCGAAGCCTGAAGCATCCGGCCCATGCGGAAGCATCATGTTGTGCAGGCTGATGCCGCCCGGCACGAAGCCTTCTTCCTTGGCATCATACTGACCATGGATCAGGCCCATGAATTCGCTCATGATGTTGCGATGATACCAGGGCGGACGGAAGGTGTGCTCGGCAACCAGCCAGCGCGGCGGAAAGATCACGAAATCGACATTTGCCGTGCCTGCCGCCTCCGTTGGAGCCGTCAGCACGGTGAAAATCGAGGGATCAGGGTGATCGAACAGGATCGCTCCAACAGGGGAAAATGTCCGCAAGTCGTATTTGAAGGGCGCGTAGTTGCCATGCCAGGCCACCACATCGAGGGGCGAATGACCGATTTCGGTGACGTAGAACTTTCCGCACCATTTCACATGCACGCGGCAAGGCGTTTCCTTGTCCTCATAAGCCGCGACGGGCGTCTTGAAATCGCGTGGATTTGCCAGGCAGTTCGCGCCGATCGGCCCGCGATCCGGCAGCGTGAACTTCGCGCCGTAATTCTCGCAGATATAGCCACGCCAGACTTTTTGATCGCCGATGCGCAGCACCTTGAACATCATGCCGCGCGGGATGAGGCATATTTCCAGGGGCTCGACGTCCATGATGCCCATTTCGGTGAACACGCGGATAGCGCCGACCTGCGGAACGATCAGCAGTTCACCATCGGCGTTGAAGGCATAATCATCGACCATGTCCTCGTTGAAGACATAGACATGCGCGGCCATCCCGGTCTGCGTCAGGACATCGCCCGCGGTGGTCATCGTCCGCACGCCCTCAAGAAAGGTCAGCTGTTCATCTGGCGCGGGGATAGGACCCCAGCGAAGCTGGCCGAGGGGTAGAGAATGATCATCCAGGCAAGGTGCGGATTTCCAGTGCGGATAGGCGGCATTCGAAAAGCGCCGGGTGTGGCGCACGCTAGGCCGGATTCGATAGAGCCACGACCGTTCGTTCGTCCCTCGGGGAGCGGTGAAGGGCGAGCCGGAAAGCTGCTCGGCATATAGGCCATAGTTGCATTTCTGCGGACTGTTCTGGCCTTGCGGCAAGGCGCCGGGAAGCGTTTCCGTTTCAAAATCGTTGCCGAATCCGGGCATATATTGCAACTTGCCCGCCAGCGAGGCTTCACTCTCGGAAGCCTGGGTCATTGTCTGGTCCATCGCTCAATTCCTCCCGAAAACTGAGAACGATCCCACGCAGGCGCAGGATCGCCTAAAAATCACTCCGCCGCGGTACCGATCACGCCACGCTTGATCTGATCTGCCTCGATCGACTCGAAAAGAGCGCGGAAATTGCCTTCGCCGAAGCCTTCGTCACCCTTGCGCTGGATGAATTCGAAGAAGATCGGGCCGATGACGGTTTTGGAGAAGATTTGCAGCAGGATCTTCGTCATGCCGCCATTCACCACCCCTTCGCCATCGATGAGGATACCATGTTTCTTCATGCGCGCGATGGGTTCGTCATGGCCGTTCACCCGTGCATAGGACATGTCGTAATAGGTCTCCGGAGGACCGGGCATGAAGCGCAGCCCATTATCGGCGAGCCTGTCGGTGCCTTCGTAAATGTCTTCCGTTCCGACCGCGATGTGCTGGATGCCCTCGCCCTTGTACTTCTTCAGAAACTCCTCGATCTGGCTCGTATCGTCCTTCGATTCATTCAGCGGAATGCGGATCTTGCCGCAGGGCGAGGTGATGGCGCGGCTCACCAGACCGGTAATGCGCCCGTCGATGTCGAAGAAGTGGATCTGCTTGAAGTTGAACAGCTCGCGGTAAAAAGCCCACCACTTGTCCATGTTACCGCGAAAGACGTTATGCGTCAGATGGTCGAGATAATAAAAGCCGACCCCTTCGGGACGCGGGTCGCGCTCGCCGAGCCAATCAAACTCGGCATCGTAAGCCGATCCCTTCTCACCATAAGTCTCGATGAAATAGAGCAGCGAACCGCCAATACCGACGATCGCCGGGACATCGAGCGCCTTGTCATTCCCCTCGTAAGGAACGGCGCCTTTCGACACGGCATGGTCGAAGGCGTGCCTGGCGTCAACGACCCGCCAGGCCATCGACGGGGCCGCGGGGCCGTGCTCCCCAACGAAACGGGCGGCATGACTGCCCGGTTCGGCATTCAGGAGATAGTTGATATCGCCCTGCCGCCAAACGGTGATGTCCTTCGTTTTGTGCTTGGCAACCGGGACATAGCCCATGCGTGTAAAGAGCTCGCGCAGCTTCTCGGGCTCGGGATGAGCGAATTCGACGAATTCGAAGCCATCGGTGCCGGCCGGATTGTCGGCGCTGATTTCCGGCGGCGGCGCATCATGCGGGAAAGGACCCATTTTCTCCTCCAGGGAAACTTATATCAACTATGCAAAGTGTGATCCAAGATGCGTGCAATGTGCTTGCATTCTTCGTAGCTAAGGATGAAATTATGCACATATCGTGAGAGTTTCAGGGATTTCGTGCAATGGATGAACAGCTCGATAAATTCGATTTACGTTTGCTCCAGGCGTTGCAAAAGGACGGCAGGTTGACGAACAATGAGTTGGGCGAGCGGATTGCGCTTTCACCCTCGCAATGCTCGCGCCGACGGACGAGGCTGGAGGCCGAAGGCTATATCCAGGGCTATCAGGCCAACCTGGATAGGCAAAAGCTGGGCTTGGATATGCTGGTCGTCATTTCGGTGACGCTCGCAACCCACAACAGGGACAATGCCCAACGATTTTCCCAGCTGATCAGCGGATTGCCGGAAGTTCTGGAAGCCTATGCGCTGACCGGTGAAATGGACTACCATCTGAAGGTAGCGACCCGCGGGCTCGCCGACCTCTCGAGGTTCGTCAACGATGTCCTGTTGCCTCATGAATCGGTCCAGCATGTGAAGACATCGATCGTTCTCGACACGCTCAAGACCTTTGAAGGATACCCCGTGATCATGCCATATGGCTGACATGGCGGCATTGCGCTTTGGTTTGCCGGCAGCGCCAAAGATGCAGATCAAACGAACCAGATTTTAAAACTGGCGACGATTGATTTGACCGCGATCGTTCCAATGAGCCCAGCCCGCACGGAGAGCTTGCTTTTCAGCGCATGCTCGCGTTCCAATCATCCTTTAAAAATAAACGCCCTTTTCGAGGATAAATTTATATGGAATGCGTCGAAGGACAAACACGACATTTCGAAGAATTCGCCGAAGTCCTGCTCAGATGTCACCACCTATATCACCCGACCACCGATTCCATTGCTCTGCTCAACGCCGTAAAAAGCCGGCGTCGAATCGAGATATTCGATTACAGCCGCTCCGCCGACGCGTTTACCCGCGCATTCGGGATACGCAATTCGCTGAAGTGCCTGCAGGCGCTTCTCAATCTCGGAACAGCGATCCACACATACCAAAAAGTATGCGATTTTGGCTGCGGTTCGGGCGCGTTCAGTCTTGCCTTTGCCTATCTCGCTGGCAATCCCGGCCTGGAACTTCATGGGTTGGATTCATCGGAAAGCCAGCTTTCCTTGGGCAGGGAGCTCATGTCGGCTGCCCGGCTTCCGGGAAAGTTCGCCTTCGAACAACGAAGCCTTCCAGCGATGATCGATTATCTGCCCGATCTGGCGATTTCGTCCTACTGGTTCTGCGAGAACAAGCATGTGATCGCCGATCCGGAACTGTTCGATCTCATGGTCGGTTGGGAGTTGCTGATCGTCGATTACGAAGAAATAATCGATGGTATCACGACCAGCCTCCCAAAGGGCTTCCACGTCCTTGCGAGACACAGTGCGGACGTGGAAATTCCAGCCGCATTGACCGAGTTCGTCGCCCAGGAAAAGGCAAAGGTTCATAGCATCCACATCCGCCGGACGATGGACTAGGCATGTTGCGGATTGGGGGACGCGCTAGATCGGCAACTCGGTCGAGAATTTCAGCTCGCGCAGCACAAAGCTCGAGACGACCGTGCGCACATGCGGGTTGCGCATGAGATAGCGGGTCATGAAAGCCTCGTAGCTTTCCACGTCCCTTGCCCGGATCTTCAGCATATAGTCAAAGGCGCCGGATAGCGCATAGCACTCCATGATCTCCGGCCGCTCCAGCACCACCGACGCGAAAGACGTGACCGCCTCTTCGTGATGATCCTCCAGGGTCACATGCGCGATCACGCAGAGCTTGAGATCGAGTTTTCCGGGATCGAGCAGTGTCACACGCTTGCGGATGATACCGTCCGCCTCCAGTTCCTGGATTTTCCGCCAGGCCGAGCTCTGCGACATCCCGGCCTTTTCCGCCAGCTCCGCCAGTGAAAGGCTGCCATCGGCCTGGACGAGCTGTAGAAGCTTGCGATGAAAATTCCCAGGTTCTTTCATCCATGGCACCATATTCGAGAATATTTGCCAGTACTATGCCGATAGCCAGCAGGAAAGAAAAGAAAATCCGCCGAATCCGGAGCATAATTGCAAAAAAGAACGCAGCATCTGGGAGGATCAGCCCATGACCAAGGAAAGCAGCTACGCCGCCAAATTGCCTGGCCCGGATGGCCTATACGCCTACACCGCCGAAGAAGATGCGATCTGGGGCGAACTCTACGGGCGTCAGTTGAAGCTGCTGGCAAATATGGCCTGCCATGAATATCTCGACGGCGTGAAGACCCTGGGGCTCAAGCCGGACAAGGTCCCCCAGCTTCTCGACGTCAACCGGCGCCTGAACGAGACCACTGGTTTCGGTGTCGAGGGCGTGCCGGCGCTCATCCCGCCGTCGCGCTTCTATGAATTGCTGTCGCAGGGCAAATTCCCGCTTGCAACCTTCCTGCGCCGCCGCGAACATATCGACTATATCGAGGAACCGGACCTGTTCCACGAGGTCTTCGGCCATTGCCCGCTGCTGACCAACCAGAGCTATGCCAATTTTGTACGACATTTCGGCGAAACCGCCGTCCGCCTCGGCAAGGGTTATTCCTGGCATTTGTTCCGCATCTTCTGGTTCACCGTCGAATTTGGGCTGATCAACACGCCCGAGGGTCGCCGCTGCTTCGGCGCGGGTATCGTCTCCTCGCCAAGCGAGGCGAAGGCAGCAATGGAAGGCAAGGCGTGCGAATTTCGGCCATTCGATCTCCTAAGCGTTCTCAGAACGCCCTATCGGATCGATATCGTCCAGCCGATCTACTATGTCATCGACAGTTTCGCCGACCTTGAAGCGATCGTCGAACAGGATATTGAGAGCCTGATCCTCAAGGCGAAGTCGTTGGGTGATTTTCCACCCGCTTTTGAAGCAAAGGCCTCCTGAACCGCTGATTGTCCAAGCTTGGATACAATTATCAGAAAGCTCTGCCCTGAAGCGGGCCAGATGACGCGCGGCGCCGAACCATCAGACTAAAGTCCTGTCATCCAAGGCATAGGTCTGACCGCTATGGAAACTTTGAATTTCGACAATATTATAGTTTGCGGTGATTTGCTTACCACGATCACCGCCAGGAATGATTGAGGCCGCGCGGAAATTGCCGCGCTCAACCTTGAAGTCTTTGTATTGCACGTCGATTGACGTCAACGTGCCTGCCGGCCCGCCCGCCGGCCCTGTCGCCGGATCGAGTGCGCAATCTCTCTCGATCCGGCGACAGACCAATATCGCTCCGGTCAATTTGCGTCTTTAAACACACTCCATCGGCGTTCAGGTGATCAATACGCCAAGCCTTGCCTGCGCTTCGGGACCTTCACCAGTTCGGAATCGCGGAGCCATGAGGCGACATATCCGGCACGCTATCGATGCCCTCTTGACGAAGAGCCTCATACCTATATTTTGCGGCGCAGCAGATTTTTCTGAAAATCTAATAGGGACTGTCTTTCAACCTGAAAAGCTACCGCGCGCCTGTTTGGTGACAGGGTTCGCTGTAGCATGAAGACCATAACGTCCATCATCGACGCCTTGACGTTCCGATAGCCTATCCTGTAATACCCCTGTCGGATTTCTATTTGTCGCAGCGAAGGCTGCTATCCCGCGTTACTATCCGTAGCGCTTCGAAGCCGCGGCGTGAAACTAGCTGCTGCACCTTTTTTAACCGTAACTCCCTGCCCGCCGCACCATCCCGTGACAGCGCTTCCACTATCCATTGTCATTGACGTTGGCCGAATGAGCGTAACGGGGCCATCAACTGGCACGAGAAGAACCGGAAGCCTTATCCGAGCCTTCTCACGCGCAAAGAGCTTGAGAAGCTGGTCGCCGGCAATTCGGCTGACCGGCGATGATTTTAGCAACAGCAACAAGGAGAATAAATGCATATTCTAGTCAGAGACAATAATATCGAACAGGCGCTCAGAGTTCTTAAGAAGAAGATGCAGCGCGAGGGTTTGTTCCGCGAGATGAAGGCACGGCAGTCTTATGAGAAGCCGTCCGAACGGCGCGTCCGCGAAAAAGCGCAGGCCATCAGCCGGCATCGCAAGGCGATACGCAAGCAGTTGCAGCGCGAAGGGCTGATCCCCGGTCCCAAGCGGAAGGCGCCGCCCGCGCGCTGACAAATCCTACCATTTGATGCGATAGTTCACATTCACGTTGCCCGCTGGTGTTAAGGCCAGCGGATCGACGACAGAAGCAGTGAAATTAAGGTTGGGCACGATCGGCTGGTTGAAGGCCAGCGTGCTTGAGACTGTCCCCTTGACGTCCGTCACCATACCGCTCGCCGAGATCGACGTGCCGGTCCAGGGAAAGATCAACGTCACCGCCTGCGAGGCAGTGACGGAGGTCGGCTGGTTCTGCGCCGTCATATAGTTCACGTTCAGCGCGCGCGTCGTCTGCATATCGAGATCTTTCGAAAAGATCCAGTTTCGCGAGCGGCCGAGATACAAGGTTCCGCTGCCTCTCAGCGTGTCCAGGCGCAGCGCCACCTCGCGACGCGATTTGCTGGCAAAGTTGTTATGACTGTCCACCACTCGACCCCAGAACGTGGCAAGCTCGGAGCCGCTCAAAATCTTTCCGCCAGGCGCGCTTGCGAGGCCGATATCGGCACCCGCGCTCACTTCCCAGGCCATCGGCAATCGAAAGCCGATGGTTGTCTGATAGGCTCGAGGCGCGACTTTGACAGGCGTCCAGATCAACAGATCACTGGCGTGAGCCGCCGGCGACAGCGACGCCATGCTTGCAAGGGCGCCCCAAAAAATGCGCGTTAAAACAGGTCTCATCACAAAAGCCCAATTAGCGTTTGTATCAGGCCAGCACGCCGAAGTGCGGCATCGACAGCCGAAGGCGATGCGAGAAACAGCGCTCGGCCCCGGCTTGATTTGATTGTTAAGTGCCGATCCACGATGCATTTCAGTGCCCATCCGGCACCTGCACCGTCCCGCGCGAGGAAGAAATCCAACGCGCGTCAGGCAACTCTCACCTAAACGATCCCATCCAAGGGACGGCATGTAAACCCTCTGGGCTCAAGTTTTTTGCTGCGATGCACATTTGCCGCACTCGCCAGACGACCATCGAAGGCTCACTTTGCGGACCGATCACGCCCGGCCCCGATAGACAAAAGCCGGGGGCTTGCTGAGGCCGTCCTCTTCGGCTCGCGCCGCGATATCCTGATGGAGCGGCGAGTGAATGCAGACGGGATCGGTTGCATCCGCACTGCCCGCGAGCGCCATGGCCTGGCAACGACAGCCGCCATGGTCGATATGTTTTCGCGCGCAACTGCGGCAGGGCTCCTGCATCCAGTCGTCACCGCGATAGGCGTTGAAGGCGCTGCCGTGATACCAGATGTCCGAAAGCGGCCTGTCACGCACATTGTCGAAGCTGAGCGACGGAATGGTTTCGGCGGCATGGCAGGGCAACACACGCCCCGATGGCGTGATATTGAGCCCGGTGCGACCCCAGCCGCCCATGCAGGCTTTTGGATAGCGGGAATGGTGATCGGCGGGCACGTAGTCGATGACGAGAATGCCATCAAGCGTCCTGCGCGCCTCCTCGACCAGCGCCGTCGTCCGTTCGACCTGCGCCCGCGTCGGCATCAGCGCGGCGCGGTTCTTCTCGGCCCATCCATGGAACTGCACGGTCGCGATCTCTATGCGGCGCGCGCCAAGCTCGACCGCGGTCGCAATCATGTCGCTGATCTGGTCCATGTTCTGTTTATGGCAAACGGCGTTGACGGTCAGCGGAATACCGGTCTCGCGAATCCAGCCGGCAACCGCTAGTTTGCGAGCATAGCCGCCTTTATAATTGCCGACATGATCCGCCATTTCGGGCGTCGCACCCTGGATCGAAAGCTGGATATGGTCCAACCCGGCATCGGCGAGTTCCGCAAGGCGAGGCTGCGTCAGCCCGATGCCGGAGGTGATGAGGTTGGTATAGAGGCCACAGGAAGCGGCTCCCTTGGTCAGCGCGGTCAGATCACGGCGCGCGACCGGTTCCCCGCCGGACAGGTGCAGATGCAGGACGCCGAGTTCGGCGGCCTGTCTGAAAGCCGACAGCCATTCCTCCGTCGTCAATTCGTCGCGGCTTTGCGTCAGTTCCAGCGGATTGGAGCAATAGGGGCAGGCAAGCGGGCAGCGATGCGTCAATTCCGCCAGCATGGCGATCGGCGGCGGCGCCGCGATGCGGCGCTCCCTGCCATTGCTGGTGTCAAGATGATCGCTCACCGGCTCAGCTCCAGCATCCGCCGGCTGGCAAAATCGCGGATAAAGGCGATCACATCGTTGAGTATCTCCTCCTTCGGCGCTTCGAACTGCCGCGCAAAGCCGGTGGCGATATCGTCCAGCGTTCTCACCCCATCGAGAGCATTGACGATCGCCAGCGCGATTTCGTCCAATGCAAGCGCGCGCTCGGGCGCAAGCAGGATCGTCTGCCCACGCGCCGTATCCTCCCGCAGCCTGACGCCGCGCGCGAGCTTGGCGATGGTCCGGCCGTCGATCTTGAAAGTACCGTCCTCGCTCATGATACCACCCCTTCGCGCCCATCCCAGCCGCCAGGCGGGATAAGCCCGGGGCTGACATAGGCGTGGGAAAGCGCATCGAGTTGCGACCACAGGACATCGGTCTTGAATATCAGGGCAGCGACGGCCGCATCCTGTTTCTCCAGCGTGTCGGCGTGGTCGAGAACATAATTCAGTCCGAATGCCACCTCTTTCGGCGCTTCGTTGAGGCGCTGGCGGAAATAGGCGAGCGCGCTGTCATTGGCAAAGGCGTAGTGCTCGATCAGGCCGGCAATGCGGCTGGCATGGATGGCCGGAGCGAACATCTCCGTCAGCGAGGAAGCGACCGCTTCCAGCATCGGCTTTTCGCGGACGAAATGGACATAGGCGTCGACCGCAAACCGCGTGCCGGCAAGCACGCCGCGTGTCGACGCGACATAGTCCGGATCGAGCCCCACCGCCTCGGCGAGCTTCAGCCAGCGACGTATCCCGCCGCCATCGTCGACGCCGCCGTCATGGTCCTCGATGCGATTGCGCCAGGCTCGCCGCAGCTGCGGGTCTTCGCAGCGCGACAGGAACGCGGCATCCTTCATCGGGATACGGCTTTGATAGTAATAGCGGTTGATGACCCAGGCCCGCACCTGGATCATGCTGCATCGGCCGCCATGAAGCTGCCGGTGAAACGGATGCTTGTCGTGATAGCGCGTCTCGCCGACCGCGCGCAGGCGCGCTTCGAACGCTTCTCTATTGGCTGCCTGTTGCAAGCGCGATCTCCATTCCGTCATAGCCAACCGCGAAGCCCTGTCGTTCAAGCTCGGCGCGCTCCGGTCCAGCCCGCCAGATCGGGTTGGTATTGTTGATATGAATATAGATACTCCGCCCGATCGAAAGGCCGGACAATGCCTCAAGACTGCCATCGTGGCCACTGATCGGCATGTGTCCCATCCGCCGGCCGGTCTTCTGGCCGGCGCCCGTCCTGATCATTTCGTCATCGGTGAAGACCGTGCCGTCAAAGAACAGCAGATCCGCTCCGGCGATCCGATCCGCCAAGGCAGCGCTCACCGCCCCACAGCCGGGAATGTAGACGATGCGCCTGTCGCCGACGCGAAACTCCATGCCGACGGTCTGTTCGCTTTCAAGCCCAAGCTCCGGCTCACCCGTCTCAAGATAGAGCGGAACCTTGCCGGAAACGGCAAAGAGCCTTGTTTCAAGGCCATCCAGCGGAAAGAACGGCGTTTCGAGCTCTATCGGCTTTTGCTTAACATGGACTGGATCGAGAACCTTGAAAATCGGGTTCTGCCCCAGCGTCTCCAGCAAGGCTTTTGTTGCGAAAAGCTGAAACGGCTGTTTCTCTCGCAACGTCAGGAGACCCGCAACGTGATCGACATCGCCATTCGTCAACACGACGCTCTTGATCGGGCTGTCGCGCAATTCTTTCGGCCACAGTGCGGAACGATCATGCAATTGCTGGCGGATATCCGGAGAAGCGTTCACAATCAGCCAATCGCGGCCATCGACACTGATTGCCAGCGAAGACTGCGTCTGCGAAGCAAGAACGCCTTGGCGTGCCGCCACACAATTCGAGCAGCCACAATTCCACTGCGGCAGCCCACCACCAGCGGCGGCGCCGAGCACAAGAAATCGAACGTTCAATCTGTTGCTTTCAGATGATCAGCGATCAGAACAGGATCGGCTCGGAACCATCGGCCGGCGCATACCGGTTAATTTCCATGCCGCAGCTTACCTCTACGAATTTCGGAGCATGCCATTTCATTGGTCGTTCCTTTCATGAGATTTGCAGTACAAGATTAGACTCATCTGCCCGTTGGGGCAATTTCGGATGGTCGTCTTTTAATGCCGTCAACGCCACGACGTTCCCAGCCGTCCCGATCACAATAAATTGCTCCGCAAAACGACCGGGCGATGATTTGAGAGAGCTGGTCATCCTGCAATGCGCACGTTGCCGCCTCAGATTTTTCCGCCAGCCCCGCCCACCAGGATCGCGAGCTGGCGCTCGTCGTGAATCCCTTGGCGATACAATTCGATGATCATAGCCGCCACTCGCTCCGCCTCCTCACTGTCTTTCGCAAGCTTCAATTCGTCTAGAAGAGTATCGAAAGTGCGCTGACAAAGATCCAGATCCAACGAATCCAGGGGATGATCATGCTTGCTGAGATATCTTCGGATCATCGCATTCTTCTCCATTCCCGGCGCAATTGGCGTGTTCGACGATAAGATATTTATGTCAGGCAAGCTGTCGCAAGAGCATTCCAGTATTAGATGCATCGAAAATTCGACTGACGCTATTTTTTTCTGGCCGCCTGCTGCGATGCCGCGGACGAATCGCCATTCAGCGCGTCGGCGAATTTGCGCATCAGCCTGACGAGATCATCGATATCATTGACATCCCAGGATTCAAGGATCGCGCCAGCGATCCTGTCACGCGCGCCGTCGACGGCATCCGTCATCATCTTTCCCTTTGGGGCAATGACGGACTCACGCACACGGCGATCCGCGACAGAAGCCTGACGAGCGATAAGATCCAGGCTCTCCAGCTTTGCTACCTGCCGGCTGACCGTCGTGTAGTCGCGACCGACACGATCCGCCAGATCGACGACGCCGATCGGACCCAAACGCTCGATCAGAACCAGCAGTGGGAAAAGCGCCCGGTCAAGCGGAATTCCCGCCTCCCTGATAAGCGCCTCGTCACCCTGGGGCCGGTTTATCACCGCAACGATATCCAGCACCGCAGCGTGCAGTTTCCGGAACTGGGATTTAATATGTGTATTTTGCACACTAATTCTTGCTGTCACCGACGATCTCCTTTATATGTGCATTATACACCCAATTTGCGTGAGCGAACAGGAGATATGCCATGAAGGCAGCCATCGTGCGAGGAGCGGGCCAACAGCCTGCCTATGAAGATTTCGAGGCGCCTGCTCCATCCGCTGGCGAGACTCTAGTGCATGTAAGCGCCGCCGCCGTGAGCCGGATCGTGAAGAGCCGGGCGTCAGGCGCGCACTACAGTTCCGCCGATCAATTCCCCTTCGTGGTCGGAATCGACGGCGTGGGGCGGCTGGACGACGGCAGACGGGTTTACTTTGTTCTGCCGCGCGCACCCTATGGCAGCATGGCGGACGTGGTACCCGTGCCATCCGACCGTTGCGTTCCATTGCCCGATGAGCTGGATGATGTGACGGCAGCGGCCATCGCCAATCCGGGGATGTCATCCTGGGCCGCCTTTAGAGAACGTGCGAGGCTTCAGCCGGGCGAGACCGTTCTGATCAACGGCGCAACCGGAACATCGGGCCGGCTTGCTGTCCAGATCGCCAAATATATGGGCTCGGGCAAAGTCATCGCGACGGGCCGGAGCGCCGACGGTCTCAAGGCCCTCGAAAGGCTCGGCGCGGATGTGACCATTCCCCTCACCCAGGATAAACTAGCCCTGGAAGCCACATTTAGAGAGCAATTCGCCGGCGGCGTGGATGTTGTTCTCGATTACCTGTGGGGCGAAAGCGCGGAAAGCCTTCTCACCTCGGCCGCAAGGGCCGGTAAGGACGCCGTGTCGATCCGCTACGTCCAGATAGGCGCAATCAGCGGTGCCGATATCAGCCTTCCAGGGGCCGTGCTGCGGTCGTCGGCCATCACCCTTATGGGCAGCGGCATAGGCAGCATCTCTCTTGACCGCCTCATCAACGCGACCGCCGAACTGTTTCAGGCAACCGTCCCCGGAGGCTTCGAAATCGTCACGACGATCGCTCCACTTTCGCAGATCGAGAAGGCATGGCCGCTCGACGACAGCAATCGGCGCACGGTCTTCACAATCGGAAACTAGGCCTCACGACGGCGAAGGTTCGCCGTCGTGTTGGTCCGCTTGAGACTTTGCCGCGAGCAATCAGAGCTCTACTGCAACGCTTTTTCCATCACGCGCACCAAGCGCTCGGCAAAGGCGCGCGGATCGGCGGGCTTGTCGCCATCCAGGACACGCGCCTGGTCGAGCAGCAGGAATGCGGCATCATCGCGCAGGGACGACTGACCGCTCCTGGCGGCGATGGCCTTGACGAGCGGGTGATCTCCATTGATTTCCAGGATCGGCTTTGAGCCGGATTGCAACTGGCCCGCGCCCTGCAGGATCTTTTCGAGCTGCCGGTCATAGCCCTGTTCGGATGCAACCAGGCAGACGGCGCTTTCGATCAGACGGTCCGACGCGCGCACGTCGGAAACCTGGTCCGAGAGCTTCTCCTTGGCGAAATCGATAAAGGCCTGAACCTCGGCCGGCGCTGACTCGCTGGCTGTCGCGTCCTGCTCGATCTTGCTGAATTGCGCGAGATCGGCCGATCCTTGGGTGATGGACTTGAACGCCTTGCCCTCGAATTCCGGCGCGTTCGTCACCCAGAAGCTGTCGACGGAATCCGAAAGCAGCAGGACCTCGATGCCGCGCGCGCGAAAACCTTCGAGCTGCGGCGATGCCTTCAATTGCTCCAGGCTGTTGCCGGCGAGATAGTAAACCGCCTGCTGGCCTTCCTTGATATCCTTGACGTAGTCGGCAAGAGAACGATAGCCCTCTCCGGACGCCGTCGTGCGGAAACGCGACAGCGCCACCAGTTGACTACGCCGCTCGTAATCTTCGTAGATGCCTTCCTTGATCAGACTACCGAACGATTCCCAGAGCTTGAGGAAGGCGTCGTTGTCGCTTTCGGCGAGCTTCTCGATGGCGGTGATGATCCGGTTGGTGACACCCTTGCGGATCGCCGAGAGGATGGCGCTTTCCTGGATCATTTCGCGCGAGACGTTGAGGGGCAGGTCGGCAGTGTCGACGAGACCGCGTACGAAGCGGAGATAGCGCGGCAGCAACTCGGCCTCGTCGGTGATGAAGACCCGCTTCACATAAAGCTTCATGCGGCCCTTTCGATCTGGATCGAAGAGGTCGAAGGGCTGGGAACCGGGAATGAAGGCGAGTGCTGAATATTCGTGGCGGCCCTCGGCGCGGAAATGCACCGTCAGCGCCGGCTCGTCATATTGGCCGGAAATGCCGCGATAGAAATCGGTATATTCCTCGCTGGTGATATCGTTCTTCGATTTGGTCCAGAGCGCGGTGCCATCGGTCAGTTGTGTCGCCTCGGCACCGGGCTTTTCGGCGATCGTGATCGGCACGGGCACATGACCCGATTGCGCCTTGACTATGCGCTCGACGGTCCAACGGGACGCGTAGCTCTTGGCATCTTCCATCAGATGCAGGGTAATGCGCGTGCCGCGGCCCGGCGCCTCGCTGACATCGATCGGGCTGACGCTGTAGCCGCCCTTGCCGTCGGAGGACCAGAGCCAGGCGTCGTCAGAGCCGGCGCGGCGGGAGACGACGTCGACCCGATCGGCGACCATGAAGCAGGAATAGAAGCCGACGCCGAACTGCCCGATCAGCTGCGCGCCCTCGCCCTGCTTGTTTGCCTCGATGCGTTCCATGAAGGCGCGAGTGCCGGAGCGGGCGATCGTTCCGAGCGCTTCGATCATCTCGTCGCGGCTCATGCCGATGCCGTTATCCTCGACGATAAGCCGGCCTCCCTCCTCATCCAGCGTCAGCAGGATACGGCTGTCCGGGTCGTTCGCCAGCAGCGCGGGCGTGGCGATTGCCTCATATCGCAGCTTCTCGCAGGCGTCGGCCGCGTTCGAAATCAGCTCGCGTAGAAAAACATCCTTATCGGAGTAAACCGAGTGAACCATCATATGCAGAAGACGGGCAACGTCGGCCTCAAAAACGTGGCTTTCGGCGGGATTTTCTGCGGTGGTTGTCGTCATGTGCGTCTAGTCTCCTGGGAATATTAAAAGTCGCGCGGAAGAGGTGGCGGAAGAAGAGAAGAATTTCAAGTTGATGTCACTTCATTACGCATGGGGCGATGTGCTTTTATTGGTTTGAGCAAGGTGCCATGGCCTTGATAGCAAGGAATACGGTCCAGATTCCACTTCGGACGAACAGATCTGAATATTTTTTAGGCACACGCGCCTCCGCCCAATATTTCGGCGCATGACTTGCTCGTTTTATTGCGCTGCGTCATAAAGGCGGCATGAGCCGTCTGGATCTGACCATACTTGTAATCGACGAAAATACGATCCGCGCTTCGATCATCGAAGAGGGGCTGAGGGAGGCTGGCCACGCACGCGTGACTGTTATCCACGAGGTTCATGGCGTGGCGCGTACGATCGAGACGCTCAAGCCCGATGTGATCATCATCGATATCGAGAATCCGAACCGTGACATGATGGAGCATCTGTTCCAGCTGACGCGAACGGTCGGACGTCCGATCGCCATGTTCGTCGACCGCTCCGATACCGCCTCGATCGAGGCGGCGGTCGATGCCGGCGTTTCGGCCTATATCGTCGACGGATTGAAGAAGGAGCGGGTGAAGCCGATCCTTGACATGGCCGTCAGCCGCTTCAATGCCTTCAGCCGACTGCAACGCGAGCTTGCCGACGCTAAATCGGCGCTCGAGGAACGCAAGATCGTCGAGCGCGCCAAGGGCATCCTCATGAAGATGCGCGGCCTGTCGGAAGAGCAAGCCTTCGCACTCCTTCGGCAGACGGCGATGAACGAGAAAAAGAAGATTTCCGATATTGCGCAAAGCGTCGTCACGGCCGCGGGCCTGTTGATGTGAAGCCGATGCGGGACAAAGGAAGTTTCCGGAGGAAACCGGAGTGGATATGATGAATAGCAGCAGTTTCGGCAGCAACCTTGGATCGCCGTCCCGCCTGTCGGGCGAAGGACCCAAGGTTCTGCGCGCGGGGTTCATCCCGCTTGTCGACGCCTCGGTCCTGATCGCCGCGGCGGAATTCGGTTTTGCGCGAAAGGAAGGCATCACGCTCGACCTCGTCAAGGATGTCTCCTGGGCCAATGTCCGCGACCGCCTCGCCTTCCGCCAGTTCGATATCGCCCACATGCTGTCGCCGATGCCGGTCGCCTCGATGCTGGGGCTCGGCTCCAATCCCTCTCCCACCATCACGCCCTTCTCGCTCGGCAGCGGCGGCAATGCCATCACGCTGTCGACGCGGCTGTTCGATCGCATGCGCGAGGAAACGGGCTTGTCGGACCTGGCGAGCGCCTTGGAAAATGCGCAAGCGCTGGCGGCCGTGGTCAAGCAGATGAAGGCGCGCGGCGAGCAACCGCCGACGCTCGGCATGACCTATCCCTTCTCCTCGCATAATTACGAATTCCGCTATTGGCTTGCCGCCGGCGGCATCGACCCCGATCAGGATGTGAAGCTTGTCGTCGTGCCGCCGCCGCTGACATCCGACGCGCTGGCGGCCGGCGCCATTGACGGCTTCTGCGTCGGAGCGCCCTGGAACATGGTGGCATCGGAACGAGGCGTCGGCCGCATCGTCGCCGCCAAGCAGGATATCTGGCCCTCCGCCCCGGAGAAGGTCATCGGCATGCGGCCGGACTGGGCCGAAAGTCATCCCGAAACCGTCTCTCGCCTGCTTGTGGCGCTGGACGCCGCGGCGCGTTGGTGCGACCGCGCGGAAAACCACGATGCGCTCGCCGAAGCGCTCGCCGATCAGCGCTATATCGCCGCCCCTGTGGGCATTATCCGCAATGTGCTTGCCGGCGAGTTCGGCCTGGACGCCAAGGGCAATCGCCGGGTGATCGACAAATACTTCAGTTTTCATGCCGGCTTCGCCAACTATCCGCGCCCCAGCCAGGCGCTGTGGATCTTGAGCCAGATGGTACGCTGGGGACAGAGTGTCCTCTCCGAACACAATATGCGCATAGCCGCCTCCGCCTATCGA
>Ga0136846_1224017_pt1 | contig 19880 bp, 22 predicted proteins | sample HopSoiMetagenom2_FD_96841 | JGI IMG/M metagenome (GOLD analysis project Ga0136846, IMG submission 96841) | Grasslands soil microbial communities from Hopland, California, USA - 2 Assembly 2016 (version 4) | ecosystem: Environmental > Terrestrial > Soil > Grasslands | place: USA: Hopland...
GCTTCGTGGTACGCGAGGATCCGCTTCTCCTTCTCCGTCACGACGCGCCGCTGCTGCAGTCCGGCAACGACGCGTTCCATCGCCCCCTCGAAGTCCTCGTGCGTGACGTACTGCGCCGCACGACGTCCCGCGAAGATCGCCGCCTCGTTCGCGATGTTCGCGAGATCGGCGCCGGTGAGGCCCGCCGTCTGGCGCGCAATCAGCGGGATGTCGACGTCGGAGGCGAGCGGCTTCGCCCGCGTGTGGACGCGGATGATCGCTTCGCGCCCGGCAAGGTCCGGTGCGCCGACGAGGACCTGCCGGTCGAAGCGTCCCGGGCGCAGGAGCGCTGCGTCGAGATCCTGGAGTCGGTTCGACGCGCCGAGCACGACGACGCGATCGCTGGTCCCGAACCCGTCGAGCTCGACGAGGAGCTGGTTCAACGTTTGATCTTGCTCACGGTTGAAGCCGTGACCCGTTCGCGCCGCGCCGACGGCGTCGAGCTCGTCGATGAAGATGATCGCGGGCGCGTGCTTCCGCGCCTCTGCGAAGAGCTTGCGAATGCGCGCCGCGCCGAGGCCGGCGAACATCTCGACGAACGCCGAGGCGCTCTGCGAGTAGAACTTCGCTCCCGACTGGTTGGCGGCCGCCTTGGCGAGCAGTGTCTTGCCGGTGCCGGGCGGACCGTAGAGGAGCATGCCCTTCGGCACGTGCGCGCCGAGTCGCTCGAACCGGTCGGGATCGCGCAAGAACTCGACGATCTCGTGCAGCTCGGCTTTCGCCTCGTCCGCACCGGCGATCTCGTCCCAGGTGATATGCGTGTTCTCGTGAGCGTCGACCGGAACCGGCTTCACGCGCGGCATCACCTGCAGGATCCGCCAGAACAGGTAGATCAGCGCGACGTAGAAGGTCATCACCAGGAGCGGCCACCACGACAGCACGAAGTCGCGCGCCTGAACGAAGAACTCGTGGATTACCCCCATCGCACTGCGCACAGTGCCTCATAAGGGGGAGGTCGGCTATCCCTTAATGGAGTGAGTGGACGACGGCATCCGCCGTCGTGAACTCGACGCCGCCGGCGCGCCAAGCCGCCGTGCACGCCGCCACACGTTCGTCGTCGAGCCCTCGCGCCGCATCCTCGACGAAGACGACTCGTCGGCCGCGCGCGAGGAGCCCGCGGATCGAAGCATCGTCGCACACGTCCGTCGCGACTCCGAACAGAAGGATCTCGTCGGGATCGAGCAGATCGAGCAACCGATCGGTGTTCGGATTGGTGAACACGTCGAAGCTCTTCTTCAGCAGAAGAAACTCGCGACCGCGAAGCCAACGCTCGGGTATCGGCTCGAGCGTGATCGGGACCGGATCCTCCTGCTCCGTCTCGGCGACCTTCTGCGCACCCCGCGTCCCCCGTAGACAGTGCGGCGGGTACGTCGTCGAGGAGTCGGGCTGCTCCGAGATCTCGTCGTCGGTCAACTCGTGATCGTCCGCAGACGCAACGTGCACGATGCCGGCACTCCGCGCGGCCTCGACGAGGCGACGCATCGCCGCCGCGGTTTCCTCGGCGCCGCGCACGTACAGCTTTCCTGCCGGAAGCATGAAATCGACCTGGGTGTCGACGTCCCAAAGGACGCGGCGTGTCATGCGCGGCTCCGGCGATAGACCGCGCGCTTGTTCGCATCACGGACGCGTGCGAAGCCGGCACCCTCGAACAGCGCGACCGAGCCCATGTAGTCGTCCCGGCTGGAGACATGCGGATACGACTCGACAGACGACGCTCCCCGCGAGAATGCGTGATCGACGGCGGCGCCGACGAGCGCTTTCGCGACTCCCTGCCCGCGAGCGTTCCTGTCGACGACGAGGCAGACGATCGACCACACGTCTTCGTCTTCGTCGTCGTCGCGCGGGCGGTACTGCGGCGAGCGCAGCAGGACGGGGAGCTCGTCGCGCGCGGCGACGGAGATCCACCCGACGGGCGTCGCACCGTCGTATGCGATCAGGCCCGGCTCGCGACCGTCCCGGACGAGCGCCGCCATCGCGCGCTTCTTCGGCTCGCCGTGCTCGAGCGAGCGGTCGCGCCAATACATGCACCAGCAACCGTACGCCGGAGTGTTTCGATGTCCGCCGCGGGGCCCACGACGGCTGAACAGGTCGACCATGTCGGGCCACCGCTCACGGGTGACGGGGTGAACCACCAGCCCCGTCGCGGTCGTCACGTGACGAGCTCGAGCCGCGGGTTCGGCCGGTACCACCGTCCCGCCTTCGCCGACGGGCGGCCTTCGGTGAGGACAACGTCGCCGGTGAAATCGTTCGAGCCACGGATCAGCGAGGAGCCGACGCCGTATGCGTCCACAGGCACCCCGCGCCGTTCGAACTCGCCGATCTTGTCCACGTCGAATCCGCCCGACGCCACGATCTTGACCCGTTCGAACCCGTCGCGGTCGAGCGCGTCGCGCACACGTCGCACGAGTCGCTCGTTGACGCCGGTCGGCTTGAAGTCACCGAGCTCGTCCCACAACGAACGGTCGACGAGCGACTCCGACGTGTCGAGCCGGACGCCCCACAACCGAGGCCCGAGCGCGCGCGCAACCTCGAGCGCGGTGCTGACCGAGTCGTTCTCGTAGTCGACGAGGACGGTGATGTTCGTGTCGGGCGACGCCCATTCCGCGAACTTCGTCGCCGCGAGCACGGTGTTGCCGCCGTACGCTGCGATCAGCGCGTGCGGGACGGTGCCGACGCCCTTTCCGCCCCACCACGACGCCTGCTCGTCCGTCGTCACGCCGACGGGAACACCCACGATGCGTCCCGCGACGTACGCGGCATATCCGTCGCCGGTCTGGACGCGATGGTGGTCGTGACGCGCGGGCATGAAGATGACCGGCTTGCCGTTCGCGACTTCGAGGAGACGCACGACGTTGGTCGTGATCAGCGTCCGGCGTGCGAGTACGCCGAGGTACAGGGTCTCGAGATGGGCGAACAACGTGTAGTCGCCCTCGATCGTCATCACCGGCTCGTACGGCTCGACGCGGTCGCCGTCGTAGAGCGCGTGCACGGTGAGCGCGTCCCAGTCGTGCGAGCAGAGCTTCAGGATCGCGATCGACTCGTCCATTCCACCGAGGAACGCCTGCCGCTTCTGGAACACCTGCATGACAACACGCGGGCGGCGGTCGTCGCCCAGCAGCGTGTCGCGTGTGTGATTGAAGTACGCGTCGGTGTAGTAGCCGGCACGCATCTTCTCGACCGGAAGATCGAAGACTTCCGGCGGAAGACGCTCGCGCCGTGTCTGTTCAGCCGTCGACACGCTCGAGCTCGAGGCATCCGGCCAGCGCAGCTTCCGCGACCTCGACCTGGTCGGCGGTCGGGTCGGCAGTCGCGAGGCGGTGCTGCAACTCGTGCCCGGGCTTGGCGAGCGCGCGAGCGAGCTTGCGGTCCGGATTGCGAACCATCCAGCCGAAGATCTCGGTCGACGCCGCGACGGCGCCGAGCTGCGCCGCGAGGCGCGCCGGCGTGCGGAGATGCGCGGGCGCTCGCGCCGCGAGCGTGTTCGCGACTGCGGTCGTCGCGAGCAGCGGGCCGAGGAGATGCGAACCGCAGCGCTCGTGCTCCTTCGCGCGCTTCTCGCCGTGCTCGTAGCTTCCGATCGAGATGTGCTCGGCGCCGTGGTAGGCGGCGAGCTCCGAGCTGCGGAGCGCGAGCGCCGCAGGCGCCACCGACAGCAGCCCGGCCACCAGCTCCTGCGCCGCCGGTCCGAGCCGCCCGGAGTCGCGGGCGACCTTGACGACGGTCGCGCTCGCGAGCATCGCCGCGACGACTCCCGGCCGCTGGAACGGGAGCTTCGCCTCGGGAAGCGCGCGCCGCAGTTCGGGAAGAACCGCGATCGACTCGAGGAGCTTCGCAGGCCCGCGCACGAGCGGGCTCTCCAAGGACGACGACCGAAAGCGCTTCTTCGCCGCGGCGACTTTGACCTCCCCGCCTTCGGTGCGAATCGCGCACGCCCACGCGGTCGGCCCGTGGACGAGGACGCCGTTCGTCAGCGCCATCCCGCCGAGCCGGAGCTTCTCCTCGGTTGCCACGCTCAGAGCGTAGCCGTCACCCCAGGAGCTCCTGCGCAGCGTGCCGCAGCCACTCGACCCCCAGCTCGAGATCCTCGACCGGGACGCGCTCGTCGGCCGAGTGGATCAGGCGTGCCGCGGTGTCGACGTCCATCGCACGTGCAGGGAAGAAACCGTAGGCCACGGTCCCGAACGCCTCGCGGAACCAGTGGCTGTCGGTGAACCCGGCGACGCAGATCGGCAAGGCGCGCGCACCGTCGTCGACGCGGTCGACGAACGACTGGATCGCATCGCGGAGCGGCGACTCGACCGGCGAGCGCGTCCCGCCGTGGCCCTCGAGCGACTCGAGCTCGTAGTCGCCGTCACCGAGGACCTGCCGAACGATCGACTCCTGTTCGTCCACGGTTTGGCCCGGGAGAAGGCGGCTGTCGACGACGATGTCGCAGATCGCGGGCACGACGTTTCGCTTCTGCGACGCCGTCGCCATCGTCGGCGTCAGCGTCATCGACAGCAGCGGCTCGATCATCTCGGCGAACGTCGATCCGATCTCACGTGCACGGTCGAGCACAGCGTCGGGCGAATCCGGCGTCGACCCGGTGACGATCTCGACCGCAGCCTCGACCTCGGGGATCAGGCGGCGCTCCGGCCGGTACGCGCCGAGCTTTTCGATCAGCGGCGCTGCCTTCACCAGCGCGTTGTCGGCAATCGCCGGCATCGACGCGTGACCGCTGCGTCCGTTCACGCGCAGCCGGAACGGCGCGCTCATCTTCTCTGCGGGCGAGTAGACCCAGTACGCCCGCCCCGCCAGCTCGATCCGGTCGCCGGCGCCCTCGTTGATCACGTAGTCGGCGCGAACGGCGTCCGGATGCGCTTCGCAGAGCCACTGCGCGCCGAAGCCGGCGCCGACCTCCTCGTCCGCAGTCGCGGCGAAGATCAGGTCGCCGGACGGCTCGAAGCCTTCGCGCGCGAGCGACGCGATCGCGACCGCTTCGGCGGCCACCTGGCCCTTCATGTCGAGCGCACCGCGCCCCCAGATCTCGCCGTTCCGCAGTTCTCCGCCGAACGGGTCGAGTTGCCATTCCGACGCGTCGGCCAAGACGACATCCGTGTGCGAGAGGAACAACAACGAGGGGCCGTCGCCGCGGCCGGGAATGCGCGCGACGAGATTGGCGCGCTCCGGGGTGCGCGCGTACAGCTCGCACTGCACGCCGTGCGACTCGAGGAAGTCGCGCAGCAGCTCCGCTGCCTGCGTCTCGTTGCCGGGCGGGTTCGTCGTGTCGAGGCGGATCAGCCCCTGGAGGAGCTGCGTCACCTCGTCGCGCAGCGTGAGCGTCGCCATCAGCGGCGCGTGCCGAGAATGAGGAGGTACTCCCGCGGGACCCGCACCGCGGCATCTTCACGAAATTGCTCGCAGTACGCGACGTATGCCTGGTGGAACGCCTCGAGCCGCTCGGGCTCCATCCCGGCCAGCATCGCCTTGAAGGGAGGCGCCGACGTCGACCAGAGCTGCCAGATCCCCTCGCCGTCCGCGGCCTCGAGGACCCAGGTACCCGGCTCGACGGTCAGATCGAAGGCCTCGCCGAGCAGCTCCTCGGCATATCCGTCGGTTCCCCACCGAAAGGGCTCGCGCCCCTCGGGCGAGTCGACGCCGAAGCGCCGGTAGAGCTCGCCGAGGCCCTCGTTCGGGCGCCACGCCGTCAGGCCGAGCCGCCGACGAGTGACACGCGCCAACTCGCGGGCGACGGCCCGATGATCGGGGGCGAAGATCGCGCCGAAGCATGAAGCCACGACGTCGAACGCCGCGTCGTCGTACGGCAGGTTCTGCGCATCGCCGACGTCGAACCGAATCGACGCACCCTCGGCAGAGGCCCGCGCGACATCGAGCAGTGGCTCGGCGATGTCGACGCCGGTCACCTCCGCGCCGGCCCGCGCCGCGCGAATCGCGACGCCGCCCGTCCCGGTCGCAACGTCGAGCACACGCTCGCCGCGCCGGATCGCGAGGCGCTCGACGAGCTTGTCGTGGACCGGCGCGAGCCGCTCGGCGAGCCGCCGGTACTCGACCGAGCCCCAGAGCTCCGCGGCGCTCTGCGTCAACGACGCGTGCCGAGCACGAGCAGCCATTCGCGTGTGTGGTCGATCCCGCCGTTGCTGCGGTAGTGCGTTTCGAAGAAGTCGACGAACGTCGAGTGGAACTCCTCGCGACGTGCGTCGTCGAGCGATTCTGCGAGCGTCTTCGTCGGCCCGTAGCTCGACGAAAAGAGCTGCCAGTACGCCTCGCCGTCCGGGAGACGCAGCGACGAGACGAGGTGCTCGAAGCGAAGCTCGAACGCCTCGCCGAGCAGCTCGCGCACACGGTCCTCGCGGCCCCAGTCGAACGGGCTGCTCGGCGGCGGCGCCGGCTGGAACGGCGCCATCATCCTGAACATCTTGCCGAGACCGCCCTCCGGCTCCCAGTTCGCGAGGCCGACACGTCCGCCGGCTTTGACGACCCGCGCCAGCTGTCGCGCCGTCGCCTCGTGGTCCGGCGCGAACATGGTGCCGCACGTCGACGCAGCGACGTCGTAGCTCGCGTCCTCGATGCCGTCCAGACGTTCGCAGTCGTCGACGCGATAGTGGATATCGAGACCTGCGGCGGCCGCTCGCTCCTTCGCGGTCTCGATCAACGCGGGCGCGAGATCGACCCCGGTGACGTCCGCCCCTGCGCGGGCAGCACGCTCGGCGACTGCGCCCGTCCCGCACGCGACGTCGAGGAAGCGCTCACCCGGCTTCGGCGCGAGGCGCTGCACGAGGATGTCGTGGAGGTCGTCGATCGTGTCCGACACCTTCTGGTACGGCCCGTTGCCCCACATCCGGCTCTGGCGTTGCTTCAGCTCCTCAAACGCCATGCCCCGGCACCTCCGCGTCCTGCGCCGCTTCTTCCTCTTTCGCGCGGGCCGTCAGCTGATTGCGCGCGCGCCACAGCGCCGGGAAGAAGTTGTGATGGATCATCTTCCCGAGCACCTCGACCGGCGTCCCCTGCGTCCCGACAACCTGGTCGCCGATGACCCGCGCGACGACCTTGTAGTGGCGGATGCGCCACATCGTGATCCGCTCGTCCCACTCGATCAGCGCCTCGGCGAGCTGGTACAGATCCTCGTGCTCGCGGCCGCGGACGTACACCTCGACGACATCGAGCCCCGCGGCTGCGACGGCGGCCTCGAACGCCGCGCCGATCGGCGGCGTGACACGCCGGACGTCGCGGAATCCGGGTGAGTCGAACCCGCTGCCGTGACCGAGCACACGCCGGATCTCCTGGTACTCCCACGGCGACATCTGCTCGAGCATGTCGAGCTGGCGCGTGATGAACTGGAGGCAGAGCGCCGCACGCCGTAGCAATCGCAACGCGGCGCCGATGTCGCCGTCCGTGACGTGCACGGTCGCGCGGGCGACCTCGGAGGTTGCGAGCTTGAGCCAGAGCTCCGACGACTGGTGCACCGTCTGGAAGAGGAGCTCGTCGGGATGTGTCTGCTCCTCCGGCGACTTCTGGAGTGACAGCAGGTCGTCCGTGCGGAGATACCGTTCGTAGTCGGACGCGCCGGGACCGGGGAGAATCGGCTCCGAGAAGTCCTCGTGCGTCTCCGTGGCCACGTCCTGCGGAGCATACTTCGGTCGTGACGGACCTCTTCTCGGATGCGGCGTCGGAGCGCCTGCCGCAGGTCGCGCCGCTTGCCCTACGGATGCGGCCCCAGACGCTCGACGAGTTCGTCGGGCAGCAGCACGTGCTCGGGCAGGCCTCCGCGCTGCGGCTCGCGATCCTCGAGGACCGGATGACGTCCGCGATCTTCTACGGGCCGCCCGGGAGCGGGAAGACGACGCTCGCGCGCATCGTCGCGAATGCGACCGGGGCAGCGTTCGAGGAGCTGTCGGCGGTGTCGGCAACGGTTGCGCAGGTGCGCGAGGTCCTCGGGCGTGCACGCGAGCGCCTCGGCGCGTCGGGCGAACGCACGATCCTCTTTCTCGACGAGATCCACCGCTTCAACAAGGCGCAACAGGACGCATTGCTGCCGGCGGTCGAAGAGGGGCTCGTGACGTTGATCGGCGCGACGACCGAGAACCCGTACTTCGAGGTCAACTCCGCGCTCCTGTCGCGTGCACAGGTCTACGAGTTGGAGCCGCTCTCGCACGATGACCTCATGACGATCGTCCGACGCGGCGCGGACGAGATCGGCGCGGCCGTCGCGCCGGAGTTGCTCGATCTCGTCGCACAGCGTGCCGGCGGTGACGCGCGGAGCGCGCTCAACATCCTCGAGCTCACGTGGCAGACGGCGCAGGCAGCAGGCGTGCCGATCGACGAGTCGCACGTGGAAGACGCGGCGCGCAAGCGTCCGCTCGTGTACGACAAGCAAGGCGACGCGCACTACGACTTCATCTCGGCGTTCATCAAGTCGATGCGCGGCTCGGATCCCGACGCGTCCGTCTACTACCTCGCTGCGATGCTCGAGGCGGGCGAAGACGCGCGCTACCTCGCGCGCCGGATGATCGTGCTCGCGTCCGAGGACGTCGGCAACGCGGATCCGCGAGCGTTGCTCGTCGCAGTCGCAGCGGCGCACGCAGTGGAGCACGTCGGGTTGCCCGAGGCGTCGCTCAACCTGGCGCAGGCCGCGATCTACCTTGCACGCGCACCCAAGTCGAATGCGAGCTACACCGCGCTCAAGCGCGCGAGTGCCGATGTTCGCGAGCACGGGAACGTGCGCCCGCCGAAGGCCCTGCGCGACGGCTCGTACTACGGCCGGCGACTCGGCCACGGCAAGGGATACGTCTACCCGCATGACGACCCGGCCGGGTTCGAGGTCGACTACCTCCCGGACGAGCTCAAAGGCCGGACGTACTACGAGCCGTCCGGCAGCGGCGAGGAACCGGGCGGACCGGAGCCCGACTAGTCCGAGCCGCGCCGCACGCGCTCCGCCATCAGCGGACCCAACGCGCCGCCGAGTGCTTCGTACGCCGCGGCGGCGGCGTCGACGTCGTAGTCGACGCGGCGGAACTCGAAGACGCCGTCGTCGCCGCGAAGCGCGTACGCAGCACGGGCGTCCCCGTCGAGCGGCATTCCGACGCTGCCCGGGTTCACGAGGAGCGTCCCGTTCGGGCCGGCGCGGCGAAACTGCAGGTGGCTGTGACCGAAGACGACCGTCGTGTCGCGCACCCCCGCGAGCATCCATTCGTCGCGCTCGGCAGGCTCGGCGGGGAAGCTTTCGACATCGGAGCGCGGCGAGCCGTGGACGTAGAGGACGCCGTCGAGCTCGACCTGTGTCTGCAGCGAGTAGAGCCATCCTTCGTCGGTCTCGAGCCCGGACGGGCTGCTCGTCATCTCCGCGACCTCCGGACGGTCGAGCGGCGGCTCGCGCAGCCAGCGCTCGCCGTTCCCGCGAATCCAGGTCGTGTGAGGAAGCGCACGCAGCCGCTCGACGCACTCGCGCGGACGCGGGCCCCACGCGCCGTAGTCCCCGCCGAGGAGGTACGCCTCGGCTCCGGCGGCACGTGCGTCTGTGAGCACCGCCTCAAGGGCGGGCAGGCTCCCGTGGATGTCGTAGAGGAGCGCGAGCATCCGCAGTTAGGCTCCCACAGATGAAGGTCGTGTGCCTCGTGAAACAGGTGCCGCGCGCCGATGCGATCGAGTTCGATCCGGAGACGAAGTCGCTGCGCCGGGACGGCGTGCCGCTCCTCCTGAACCCGTTCGACGCCGCCGCCGTCGCAGCCGCTGCGAAACTCAAGGACGCCCACGGCTGCGAAGTGGTGGCAATGACGATGGGGCCGCCGCAGGCGGAGACGGCGCTCCGCACGTGCCTCGCGCTCGGCGCCGACCGGTGCATCCACCTGAGCGACCGCGTGTTCGCGGTCGCGGACACGATCGGGACGTCGCGCACGCTCGCGCTCGCGCTCGAGAGAGAGGGCGACGTCGACCTCGTGCTTTGTGGACGCAAGACGGTCGACTCCGAGACGTGGCAGGTGCCACCGGAGGTGGCGGCGTTCCTCGGGCGTCCGCACGTCACGAGCGTCGTCGATCTCGAGCTCGACGAGCACAGCGTCCGCGCCACGCGCGAGACCGAGGACGGATTCGAGACGTGGCAGGTCGAGACGCCGGCGGTCGTCTCGCTCGCCTACGCGCACTACGCACAGGACGAGCGCGACGGCCGGATCGACGTGTGGACGGCGCGCGACCTCGTCGACGACCTGCGCGAGAACGACAAGCGCTTCGGTCAGCCGGGGTCGCCGACACGCGTGCTCGCGGTTCGCGACGTCACACCCGACCGCGCCGGCGAGCGCTTCGACGACCTCGCGCGCATGGTCGAGCGCGTCCGCGCCCTCGCGGCCGAGCGCGCGGCGGCTCCGAGCGAATGGGACAAGCCCGAACGCCTCGGCGACGCACCGTCGGCGAAGCGCTACGACTGCTGGACTGCGGTCGAGCTCGTCGACGGCCGTCCGACGCGACATTCGTTCGAGCTGCTCGCCAAGGGCCGTGAGCTCGCAGGGAAGCTCGGCGGCGAGAACGTCGCGCTCGTGCTCGGGCACGACCTCGACGGCGTGGCCGGCGAGCTCGCCCGCCGCGGTGCGGAGCGTGTCGTCATCGCCGACGACGAGCGCTTTCGCGACTACCACCCGGAACTGTGGGTCGCAGCGCTCCGGTCGATCCTCGCCGCACGCCGCCCGCACGTCCTTCTGTTCCCGTCGACCGCGAACGGCCGCGACCTCGGGCCACGGGTCGCCGGCGAGCTCCAGCTCGGGATGACCGGCGACTGCGTGGGTCTCGGCATCGACCGCGCCGGCCGGCTGATCCAGACGAAACCGGCGTACGGCGGCAACATCGTCTCGGTGATCATGGGCGCGACCACACCCCAGCTCGCGACGGTGCGGGCGCGGATGTTCGAGCCGCTCGAGCCGCGCGATGTGGAGCCGCATGTCGAGGCGATCGATGTCGCCGGCGTCGTCGATCCCGGATCGAAGCGCGTCGACCGTAAGCCCGCGCCTGCGCGCGACCTGGACGACGCCGAAGTCGTCGTCTGCCTCGGCGCCGAGCTCGAGCCGCGCGACGTCGCGACAGCGCGCCGGCTCGCCGAAGCGAACGGCGCTGCCGTCGGCGCGACGCGCGAGCTCTGCGGACGCGGCGATCTTCCGGCCAACCGGCAGATCGGCCTTTACGGGCGTCCGGTTGCGCCGCGCCTTCTGGTCGCCGTGGGCGTCGAGGGACAGTTCGAGGAACTGACCGGATTCGTGAAGGCGCACGTGACCGCGGCGGTCAACCACGGCGAAGCGCCGATGCTCGCGGCGGCGGACGCAGGCGCGATCATCCACTGGGAGAACGCGATTCCCGCCCTCGCCTCGGCGCTGTAGTTGGAGCTCCATCTGCACGAATGGGGCGACGCAAGCGCGCCGCCGGTTGTCTGCCTGCACGGCGTCAGCGCCCACGGCCGCCGCTTCCGAAAGCTGGCCGAAGAGCGCCTCGCGCGGCGATTCCGAGTGCTCGCTCCCGACCTCCGCGGCCACGGCTTCTCGGACTGGGAACCGCCGTGGACGATCGCGACGCACGCGCACGACGTCCTCGAGACGCTCGACGCCGCAGGCGTGGGCCGCGGGTCGTTTGTCGGCCATTCGTTCGGCGGCAGGCTGATCCTGGAGCTTGCGACCCTCGCGCCCGAACGGATCGAGCGTGCCGTCCTCCTCGACCCGGCGATTCAGATCCTCCCGCATGTCAGCTACGACTTCGCCGAGCTCGAACGGGTCGACCGCGCGTACGCCTCGCGCGAGGAAGCGATCGATGCTCGCTCCGCCGAGGCGTCGTCCCCGCGAAGCTTCATCGAGGAGGAGATGCGTGAGCACCTCGCGCAAGGCACCGACGGGATGTTCCGGTTTCGCTACTGCCGGAGCGCCGTCGTCTCGATCTTCGGCGAGCTGTGCACTCCGCCGCCGCCGCCGGAGACGCTGCGCGTCCCGACGCTGCTCGTGCACGCCGAAGTGTTCGGGCTCGTCCGCGACGAGCAGCTCGACGCGTACCGGCTCGCGCTCGGCGACCTCGGCGAGCTCGTCGCCGTTCCCGGCGGCCACGTCGTCTACTGGGACGCATACGACGAGACGGCCGACGCCGTCGAGCGTTTTCTCCTGTCGCGCTAGAGGATGCGCGCGCCGAGCGCGCTCGCGGCCAGCTCGACGGCGAGCAGTGCCGTCTGGTTCTCGCGATCGAGGATCGGATTGACCTCGACGACGTCGAGCGATGAGGCAAGGCCGGATTCCGCCACGAGCTCGAGCGCGAGGTGTGCCTCGCGGTAGTTGAGCCCGCCGCGTACGGGCGTCCCGACACCGGGCGCGATTTCGGGGTCGACGACGTCCATGTCGAGGCTGACGTGCACGAAGCCGGGCCCCGCGACATGCGCGAGGGATTCGCGAATCGCTCGCTCGACGCCGAGGCGGTCGACGTCGCTCATCGTGAACACCTTCGCGTCGAGGCGGCCGAGCAGCTCGCGCTCGCCGTCGTCGAGCGAGCGCACGCCGACGAGCGCCATGCGCGGCGCGTCGACAGCGGGGAAGTCCCAGCCGTCGGCGAAGGCGTCGCCGCCGAAGCCGAGCGCGGCGGCGAGCACCATCCCGTGGACGTTCCCGGAAGGAGAGGTGGCGGGACTGTTGAGGTCTCCGTGCGCATCGAGCCAGAGCACACCGCCGAGGCCTCGGGCGCGGCGGAGGCCGGCGAGCGTCCCCAGCGCCACGGAGTGGTCGCCGCCGAGAACGAGCGGAATCGACCCCCCAGCCGCTGCGTCCGCGACGAGGTCCGCGAGCCGCATGCAGGTTTCTTTGATCTCGGCGAGGAAACGAGCATGCTCGTCCCCGGGAGCGGTCGCCTCGGCAACCGCCGTCGCGACGTTTCCAAGGTCGACACACCGATGGCCGATGGCTTCCAGCCGAGCATCCAGGCCCGCGTACCGGATCGCGGAGGGGCCCATGTCGACACCGCGGCGCCCGGCGCCGAGATCGAGGGCTGCGCCGATCACGGCGACGGTATGACGTTGCGCTTGCAAGGGCGTGGCCAGCAAGGCTAACTTCCGCGCGATGCCGTCGGCCGATCCCGGGACGGGGACGATTCGCGTGCTGCTCGCCGACGACGACGGGCCGTTCGTCGAGGCCCTCCAGCCGCTGATCGAACGGCAGCCCGAGCTCGCGGTCGTCGGGAGCGCCGCGGACGGCCTCGCCGCGATCGAGCTCGCCGAGGAGCTCGAGCCCGACGCGATCGTGATCGACCTCCACATGCCGCTCCTCGACGGCGTGAGCGCGGTCGCCCGCCTGCGGCGAGACCATCCGAGCATGTGCGTGATCGCGCTGACCGGCGACGCCCACCCCGCCCTTCACCGGGCGGTCACCGAGGCGGGCGCCGACGCCGTCCTGCTCAAGGACGAGTTCGTCGACGTGCTGATGGAACGGCTCTCGGCCGCGAAGGCCGGCGTCGAGCCCGCCCTCAATAACCGCGGGTAACCCGCCGCTAGACTTGCCCTCCGGGCGAGGTAGCTCAGCTGGTAGAGCACACGGCTGAAAACCGTGGGGTCGTCGGTTCAAGTCCGACCCTCGCCACTTCTATCCATGCGGCAACCCAGGACACGCCCCGCGCGGACGGACAGCGGCAAGGAGCTGAGAGGCAGCGGGAGCGGTGGGGAGGGTTTACGTGTCGTTCTGCGGCGATGTATCGGGCTGCCGCTTGCCCGACAAGCCAAGCCCGACAAACACGGCTGCAAAGACCAAGAACACGACGCCGATGCCGGACGAGTCACGGGTGAAGTCGATGATGGCGACGACGAGGAATGCGACGCCTGCGAGTACGTTGCCTAGCGCTTGCCTTGACATCTCACGACTGTAACGGTCACGTCCACCCGTTTTGTGAGACGTGGCTACGACCCGGCGGCCAGCGTGGCGGCGACTCAACGGCGGGAGGACGTTTGGTACGACTTCTCAGATGAGCCGAGCGCGGAGCGTCGTTGCGATCGCTGGGGTCCTCGCTGCATGCGTCCTCCCGGCGGTCGGCTCGTCCGAGCCTGCGGGAACCGCAGCGCGGTCGGCGTGCGGCCGCGAGGAATTCGTCGGCGGCCTCGAAGCCGTCTTCGGGCGCTTCAAGACACAGGCTGCTGCGAGCACGTTTCGCGTGCGTGTCGTCGCCGCCGGCTTCCAGAACGCGTCGGTGATCCCGGGATGCAGCGAGTTCCGCGTCGTCGTACGCGGGATCGACAGCTTTGACGTCGGCGTCGACCTTCAGGCCGAGGCCGTGCACGAGCACTTTGCGCCGACACTCGAGTGCATCGCCGCGAAGGACGACGTCGGCGAGCTCGAAGTCGTCTTCGGGCACCGTCGTACGCGTGCGGAAGCGCAGCAACTGGTCGCAGCCGCAGCGGACGTCGGCTTCACCGGTCTCCAGCTCGAAGCGGATCCGTGCGGCGGTTACGAGGTGTTGATCAAGGGATTCTCAGGCCGTTCGCAGGCCGAGGACTTCGTCAACGAAGCAAAGACGGCCGGCTTCGCGGGCGCGGCGATCGAGAGCTCCTGAGCGGCGTAAAAAGGTCGTCCGGGCCGGTGCTACCGCGCCGCGAACGACCTTCTGGCGGCAACCCTACGCCGTCGCCTGGTTGCGGGCAAGGAGCGCAGTCCCGGCGCCGTCGGTGAAGTCCGCAAACTCGGCAAAACCTCGGCGCTCGAGCTCGGCGCGCAGGCGCTCGTCGGACACGTAGATCGGAGTCGAAGGCCCGCTCGAGAAGAACACGAGCACGCGCCCACCCCGTGCGACGACGCGTTCCAACTCGTCGAAGAACGGGATCATGTTCGCGAGCGCGACAAGGTCGAACGCCCCATCCTCGTACGGAAGTTTCGACGCATCGGCGACGTCGAACCGGACGCGTGCGCGGAGGTCCGGCGGCGCCAGCCGCCGCGCCTCGTCGATCATCCGTTCGGAGAGATCCGCGCCGACGACGTCGGCGGCCGGAAACCGACGCGCGATCGCGAACGCGCCGATGCCCGTCCCCGTACCGAGATCGAGCGCGCGCCGGGGCGGCGTCGGAACGGCGGCGAGCGCACGCTCATATGCCGCGAACGTGTCGCCGCCGCGCATCGCGTTCCACTCGGGTGCAAGCGAGTCGAACTGCCGGCGGACGAGCGGTCGAAAGACACGCCACAACACCGGACGTGGAACGACGACGTCCGTCACGAACCGCGCGAAGTGTCGGCCGAGCGCGCGCGTGGTATCGCGCCGGCTCACGGGACGTTCACGTGAATACGCAGATCCTGGCCCTCGCGCGCGCCGAACATCTGCGCCGCGTTGCCGCCGCTGATCGCAATCGCCATGTTGCGGTACGAGTCCTCGTACAGGATCAGGTCGCCCGGCCGCGCGTCGGCGAACGTTCGCGCGGCGACGGCGTAATACCGCTCCGGCCCGACCTCGAGCTCGAGCCGGGTTCCGGGCACGACGCCGACCTGTTCCAGGTGTGCACGCTCGACGTTCAATTGCATGTTCCCGAAGCGGTCGATCGAGAGCACGGTGCCGCGGATCCGCGTTTGCCCGACCTCCGGCTTCGGCAGATCGAGGCGAGCGAGCGCATCGGGGTCGATCGGCGGGCCGAGCTCTGCGAGAGGTGTGCCGAGCGCGAGGTACGCCGCGGCGGGGGCGAAGAGGTCGCGACCGTGGAAGGTGCGCGACACGGAGTCGAGCGCGAAGTCGGAGTTCGTCAGCTCGTGCGCCTCGGCGATCCCGCCGAACGCATCGGCGGCGGGGATCAACAGGCCGTTGTCGGGCCCCACATGCACGCGGCCCTCACGATCGCGCAGCGCCAACGCGCGGCGCGAACCGCCGACGCCCGGGTCGACGACGGCGAGGTGGACGCCGACGGGCATGTAGGGCAATGTGTTCGCGAGCGTCACCGCGCCTTGCAGCACCTGGCGCGGCGGAATCCCGTGCGTGACGTCGATGATCTGCACGTCCGGCGCGATCCGCTTCATCACGCCGTGACACGTGCCGACGAAGTCGTCGGCGAGGCCGAAGTCGGTCAGGAACGTGATGAACTGCGGCACCTCGCAGGATTATCCTGCCGCGCTGCGCACGGCCGCAACGAGTCCCTCGACGGTCGGAGCGGCCGCCTCGGCGACGACGTGTAGACCGGCGCCGGCGGCCGCGCTCGTCGTCCGTGGCCCGATCGAGACGACGGGAACTCCTGCGGCCAGCGCGGCGAACGCGTTCGCCGCCGACGCGGAGGTCACGATCGCCATGTCGACCCGCGGCAGGGGATCCGGGCGCAGCGCGCGTGTGCGGTAGACGGCGCGGAAATCCGCCGGAAGCTCGGACGCGATGACCCGGCGCGCGCCGGCAGCGCCCACGAACAGCGCACGACCGACCGGGCGCGGAAACTCGGCGACGAGACCTTCCTGAGTCGAGACGCGCGGGACGAAGTCCACCGCGACACCGTGCTGCCGCAACGCCCGCGCGGTCGACTCGCCGATCGCGGCGACGCGCGGCAGATTTCCGAGCCGCCGCTTCACGAGCTCGGCCGCGCCGTTCGCGCTTGTGACGACGACCCAGTCGTACTCCCGGACATCGATCGGGCCGTCGTCGATCGGCTCGATCTCGAGCAGCGGACACGCGACAGGATCGAATCCGTCCGCGCGCAACGCATCGAGGAGCGGCGCGGCCTGGTCAGCCGGGCGCGTCACGAGAACCCGCACTACGTCGGGACGGCCGCGAGCAGTTCCGCGGCGAGCGCGTTCGGATCGTCACCGGAGCGGCGTTCGACCCACGCGCCGTCCTCGTCGGCGACGAGAGCCGTCAGCCGATCGCCGTCGTGGTGTGCGGCGACTGGCGCAAGGCAGCCGCCGCCGATCGCCGCGACGCACGCGCGCTCGGCCTCGACACGGCGCCGCGTCTCCGCATCGTCGGCGCGCGCGACGAGCCCCGCCTCGCCGGCACGCACCTGCAGCGCAAGGGCGCCCTGTGCCGCCTCCGGCAGCAGCTCGTCCGGCCCGAAGCGGTAGCCGATCTCCGCTTCGAGGCCGAGGCGGTCGAGACCGCAGGCCGCGAGGACGATCGCGTCGAGCCCGCGCTCGCCGCGCTTGCGGAGACGGGTGTCGATGTTGCCGCGCAACGGCTCGATCGAGAGCGACGGGTCTCGCGCCAGCAGCTGCGCGCGTCGGCGCGTCGACGCGGTGCCGATCCGCATTCCGGGCCTGATGGAGCTCGCGCCGCACAACGCATCGCGAGGATCCTCGCGCGCGAGGTAGGCACCGACGGCGAGACCCTCCGTGTCCGTCGACGTCATGTCCTTCGCGGAATGAACGGCAACGTCGATCCGTCTCTCGAGCAACGCCTCCTCGAGCTCCTTGACGAACACGCCGCGCGCGCCGATCTCGCCGAACGGTTTCGTCCGGTCGCGATCGCCGGCCGTGGTGATCGGGACGAGTGCGATCTCGACGCCGTTGCCGCGCAACTGCGCTGCGGCAAGCTCGGCTTGCGTGAGGGCGAGCCTACTGCCGCGGGAGCCGACGCGAATCAGCACGGCACGGAATGCGCCTCGCGCGCGTCTGCCCGCAGGCGCGCCGGCGGCGGATCCGGACGAACGCGGTCGGCGCCTGCACGGGCAAGGGGCGCCCGACGAGCTGTCCGACCTTCAGCGTTCGTCCTCGAGGCCGAAGAGGTGGCGCACAGCATCAGCATAGATCACCCCGTCGGCTGCTGCGGCTGCCTGTTTCATCCGAATCGTCGGCAGGTGCAGGAGTTTGTTCAGCACGGCAGCGGTGACAGATTCGGCGGCGCGCCGCTCCGACCCGGTCAGCCTCGCACGGTCGAGCTCGGCGGCGCGGATCTCGTCGGCGCGCGCGCGGAGCGACGCAATTGCGGGGACGACCTCGCGGGACGCCTGCCACTCGCGGAACCCCTCGGCCTCGGCGGCGACGATTTGCTCGGCCTGCTCCGCCTCGCGCCGCCGGAACGCGATCGTCTCGGCAACGACGGCCTGGAGGTCGTCGATGTCGTAGAGGTAACAGCCGGCGAGATCGTGGATCGACGGCTCGAGATCGCGTGGCACCGCGAGGTCGATCAGGAGCAGTGGCCGGGCGCGCCTCCGGCCGAGCGCATGCTCGACCTGATCGCGGCCGATCACCCAGTCGGGAGCCCCGGTCGACGACACGACGACGTCGGCGGCGACGAGCTGCTCGTCGATCTGCTCGAGCGGCACCGGCTCGCTGCCGAAGCGCTTGGCAAGCGCGCCCGCGCGGTCGGCACTGCGATTCGCGACCCACGCGATCTCGGCGCCACGCGACAGGAGGTTCCGCGCGGCAATGTCGCCGACCTTCCCCGCGCCGACGACGAGGATCTTGCGCCCGGCGAGGTCACCGAAGACCTGCTCCGCGAGCGCTGCGGCGGCGGAGGAGACGGAGGCCGGGCTCTCGCCGATCGCGGTCTCCACACGTGCCTTCCGCCCGGCATGGAGCGCCTGGCGGAACAGTCGGTCGAGGATCGGCCCCGTCGAGCCGGCGTCGTACGCCGCGCGCACCTGGCCCAGGATCTCTCCCTCGCCCGGGACCATCGAGTCCAGTCCTGCCGCGACGCGGAAGAGATGGAGCGCCGCCGCCTCGTCGCGCAGCCGGTACAGCGCGGGGCCGAGCTCGGACTCGAGCGCGAGCAAGGCGGCTTCCGCCCGCCGCTCGGCGTCATCGCCCGATTCGCAGGCGAGGTAGAGCTCGGTCCGGTTGCAGGTCGACAGGCACACCGCTTCGCCGTCGGCGGCGAGCGTCTTCGCGAGCGCCGCCGCATCGTCACGCCCGAGCGCCGCGCGCTCCCGTAGCTCGACCGGCGCGCGGTGATGGGAGACGCCGACGAGGACGAGGGAGCTCATGAGAAGTGCGTCACCGGAAGTGCGAGCCGCACGACGGCGACGAGGACGAAGCCGAGCAGGACGACGTACGCCCCGCGCCGGCCGCGCAGGCCGGTCGTCAGCCGAAGCGCCAGGTAGGTCCCGTAGACGCCCCAGGTCACGAGCGTCACCCCCATCAGCGCGTCGAAGCCGCCGCCGCGCTCGCGCAGGCGCGCGACCCCGACGCCGATCCCGAGCGTCAGTGCGGGAAGCGCAAAGCCGATCGTCTTCGCGGCGAGCTCGTCCAACCGAGCGAGTGCAGGGGCGCGCACGCGCAGGATCGTGCGTTCACGCCGCTTCAGCCGCCGCTCCTGCCAGAGGTAGAGGCCCGAGAGGCCGGCCGCGAGGGTGAAGCCGGCAAAGGCCGCGAGGACGAGGCCGACATGGAGCACGAGGAAGAGATTCGAGTACCTGCTCTCCCCGGTGGCGGTCGTCCCGCCGCCGGCGTGTGCGAGTGCGAACAGCACCGCCGCAAGCGGCAATACGGTGAGCCCGAGCAGTCGGAAGCGCGGCTGGCAGCCCCAGATCAGGTACGCGCCGACGACCAGCCAGACGAAGAGGTTCAGCGAGCCCGCCCATGTCGTCCACGGGAAGCCGTCCGCGCGAGCAGCCTGCAATGCGAGCAGCGCCGTCTGCACGAGCCAGCCGATGCGAACGCCCCACGTCGCGAGCCGGCCCGCGACGCCGGGCCTCCGCGCGTCGCCGAAGTACGCAACGGCCGCCTCGCCGTACGCGAGCAGCGCAGGCCAGAACAGGAGCTCAGCCAACGCCGCCTACCGGGGGAACCTCCCGGTTCCCCCGTACCCCCTCCACTGGTCCGCTATCGCGGACAGGCCGCTGCGCGGCACGCCAGAACAGGCCAACGCCGCCTACCGGGGGAACCTCCCGGTTCCCCCGTACCCCCTCCACTGGTCCGCTATCGCGGACAGGCCGCTGCGCGGCACGCCAGAAC
>Ga0136846_1234706_pt1 | contig 19879 bp, 20 predicted proteins | sample HopSoiMetagenom2_FD_96841 | JGI IMG/M metagenome (GOLD analysis project Ga0136846, IMG submission 96841) | Grasslands soil microbial communities from Hopland, California, USA - 2 Assembly 2016 (version 4) | ecosystem: Environmental > Terrestrial > Soil > Grasslands | place: USA: Hopland...
CCGGGTCACTGACGATTTCATGTACGCCGTCTTGCGCGACGACGATTTCTCCACCCGCGCCGTGAAAGATGGTCGTCCCATGCACACCTTCAAAGCCAAAGACTTGCTCTACAAACTTTCGGACGCAACCTGGCGGTGCGGCGATCCCGGCATGCAGTACGACACCACCGTCAATCGCTGGCATACATCGAAGAACACCGCGCGCATCAACGCTTCGAATCCGTGCAGCGAGTACATGTTCCTCGATGATTCCGCCTGCAACCTGGCCAGCATGAACCTGCTGAAGTTCGCGCCCAACGGGACTTTCGATGTCGAAGCGTACCGGCATGCAGTCGACATCCTGATCACCGCGCAGGAAATTCTGGTGGACAACGCGGGCTATCCCACGGAAATGATCATGAAGAACTCTCATGACTACCGTCCGCTGGGCTTGGGATACGCAAACCTCGGCGCACTGCTGATGGCCTGCGGCCTTCCCTACGATTCCGACGGAGGCCGCGACTACGCCGCCTGCGTAACCGCGATCATGTGCGGAGAAGCGTACCTGCAATCCAGCCGCATCGCCGAAATGTGCCCACCGCTGGTTCCCATCACCGAGCCTACGCAAAAAGGCCTGGCGGAAACCAACCTCGGCGAAAACGTGATGCCCGGAGGCGCGTGCCCCGGTTTCTACATCAACCGCGAGCCGTTCCTCGACGTAATCCGCATGCACCGCGCGTCGGTAAATAACATTAACAAGACCAACGTCCCCGCGGCGTTGATCGAAGGCAGCAAGGCTTGCTGGGACGAAGCCCTGGCCAACGGCGAAAAGCACGGCTACCGCAACTCCCAGGTTACCGTCCTGGCTCCCACCGGCACGATCGGATTTTTTATGGATTGCGATACGACCGGCATCGAACCTGATCTGGCGCTGGTGAAATATAAGAAGCTGGTGGGCGGGGGAATGATCAAGATTGTGAACAACACCGTGCCTGCGGCGTTGTTCAAACTCGGATACACGCATGAGCAGACCGACGCGATCGTCAGCTACATCGACGCGACCGGGACCATCGAAGGTGCGCCGCTGGTGAAAGACGAGCACCTCGCCGTCTTCGATTGCTCGTTCAAGCCGGCCAAGGGCACGCGCAGCATCGCTTACATGGGACATCTGAAGATGATGGCGGCGGCGCAGCCATTTATCTCCGGCGCAATTTCGAAGACAGTCAATCTGCCGGAGTCGGCGAGCGTCGAAGACATTATGGAAGCCTACCTTCAGGCGTGGAAGTTGGGGCTGAAAGCGGTCGCAGTGTATCGCGATGGCTGCAAAAAGTCGCAACCGTTGTCGGCGGCGGGAACCACCACCGCGCTTTCCAAGAAAGAAGACGCAGGCGCCCGCGCCGCACAAGCGCTCATCGAAGAGCAGGACATGCACGCGCCGCCGCGGGCCATTCGCCACCGGCTCGACGACGAGCGCATGTCGATCACGCACAAATTCAACGTCGGCGGACACGAAGGCTACATCACCGTCGGCCTCTACCAGGACGGCAGTCCCGGCGAACTCTTCATCACCATGGCCAAAGAAGGCTCGACGGTCTCCGGCCTCATGGACAGCTTTGCCTGCGCAGTATCGCTGGCGCTGCAACACGGCGTCCCGCTGAAACTGCTCTGCGAAAAATTCGCCCACACCCGCTTCGAGCCCAGTGGCTGGACCAACAACACCGACATCGGCTTCGCCAAGTCGATCATGGACTACATCTTCCGCTGGCTCCAACTCCGCTTCCTCACCGGCCAGCAGCAACTGCTGTTCGAAAACCTGCGGCCCCGGCTGGCAGCTACGAGTAGCCAATTGCCGGAGGCGGGAGACTTGGGAACCTCTGCAAGTTCCCCAGCGCCTGCGCCATCCGCCGACCAGCGGACGACGAACGACGAACGACGTACGACCGGTATAGTCCACGCCGCCGATGCCTTAGCCAAAATGATCGACATGGGCGACGCCCCGAGCTGCCACGTCTGCGGCTCAATCATGGTAAGAAACGGCAGCTGCTACAAGTGCATGAGCTGCGGCAGCACGAGTGGGTGTAGCTAAGTGTGGGGCGGACGCCCTCGTCCGCCAGTAGGTCTTGGTAGCGATATTGTTTGCACCGAATGGGTTTCGCGGGCCAGGGCGCCCGCGCCACACGAGAGTTTGCTCCACACAATCCAGTGTGTAATAATACACACATGGCAACCAACCTCGCATTGGACGACCGGCTGATCGAACAGGCGCAGAAGGCGGGCGGCCACCGGACCAAAAAAGATGCGGTCACGGCGGCTTTGGCTGAGTATGTGAAGCGCCATAAGCAGCAGCGCATTCTCGAAGCTTTCGGGAAATTTGATTTTGATCCGTCTTATGACCCCAAGGCCGAGCGCCGGCGCCGGTGAACGTCCTGGTGGACACTCCGGTGTGGTCCTTGGCCCTGCGCCGCAAAGCAGGCGACCTGAGCGGCCCGGAAGTGCGGATCACTCAAGCGCTGGCCGATTTAGTTCGCGACGGGCGAGCGCAGCTGGCCGGCGTAGTCCGGCAGGAGCTGCTTTCGGGAATTCGCGAGGAAGAAAAATTTCGCAAACTGCGCGAATACCTGCGGGCGTTCGACGATCCATTGCTCGATCCGGACGATTACGAGGGAGCCGCGCAAATGCACAATCGCTGCCGCAGCCGCGGGATTACGGGATCGGCAGTCGATTTTCTGATCTGTGCAATCGCCGCTCGACGTCAATGGCACATCTTCACAACCGACCGCGATTTTGAGCAGTACGGGAAAGTCCTGGGCCTGCAGTTGTATGCAATAACTTGAGCATGTGTGGGGCGGACACTCTTGTCCACCAGGGTTTTGTATCAGGGCACGTCTTTAGACGTGCCGAAACGACAATCAAACCTCAGCGGGTAAGAAGCCGAACTCAAATTGCGTTGCTGGCGGAACGACTGGGAGCCCTGCCCTTTCAAAGCTCGCCGATCTTCGGAGAGCCGGCGCATAGACCAGTCCGCGGAAAAGTTTATGCCGGGCGGCCTTTGTTTTCGGCGGACACGACGCCCAGTTGCTGCATCATCCCGAGGGCGTCCCAACTGTTCCAGCTCTCGATGATTTTTCCATTGGCGACGCGGGCGATGCTGATTCCGGTGACGGAAAAGCGGCGTCCAGTGGGCGGTATGCCGGCTAATTCGCCCTGGTGGGTGCCGGTGACTGTCCAGCGCGTGACCTCATTCTGGCTGTCGGTGAATTCGTCCTGGATCTCGAAGCGCGCGTCGGGAAAAGCTTTCATATAACCCTGAACGAACTGTTTGTAGCCTTCGGTTCCCCGGGGCACGGCGGGGGAACTGGCGTCGTGGTGAAGGTAGTCGGCGGACATCAGGTCGTTGATGGCGTTCAGGTTCTTGCGGTTCCAGACGTCCTCGAAAATGCCGCGGGAGAGCTTTGCAGTTGTGGTCATGGGAGCCTCCTTATTCGGTGGCATTCTACACCCCGGCGGGGAACGTAGGGATGCTACGCAAATTCTTAAAGAGGGAAACGGATGGGCGCGGCTGCTCGCGTTCGCTCGCGCTTTGTAGATTCGTCGGGCGCTTTTTTGGCACGGCTGAAGCCGTGCCCTTACCAAGGCTCAGCAATTTTTGAACGGTTCGATAAGATCTTCTACCTGCTCACGCCCTCTGTGGGGTGAAACGCTTTTCGAGCCAGCCTAGTAAGGTGTCGGCGGCCAATGCCATCAGGGCTGCGGGGATGGCGCCGGCTAGAATCACTGCGTTGTTCACCATGGCCAGGCCGCGGAAGATCAGTTCTCCTAAACCGCCGGCGCCGATGGCGGCTGCGATCGTCGCCAGGCCGACCGAGGTTACCAGCGCGATGCGAATTCCGGCGAGGATTACGCTTGCGGCGAGCGGTAGTTCTACTTTGTAGAGAAGTTGCCAATCGGTGAGTCCCATGCCGCGCGCGGCTTCAACGACTGCGCGATCCACGCCTTTGATTCCGGCGTAGGTGTTGCGGATCAGTGGCAGTAGCGAATAAAGCGTGAGCGCGAGAATGGCCAGGCGCGCGGCGCGCTCGCCGATCCAGGGAGTGGGCAGGAGAAATCCGAATAGCGCCAGGCTCGGAATGGTTTGAATAACGTTGGCCACGATGATCACGGGCCGTTGCAGAGCGGGTTTCCGGGTGATGAGGATGCCGAGAGGGATCCCCACTGCGGTCGCGAGCAGGATGGAGACGCCGACCATGGTCAGGTGTTCGAGTGTGAGGTCGAAGATTTCCAGGCGGTTGTGGAGGATGAAGTCCCAGAAATTCATGACGTGCCTCGCGCGTTTTCGAACGACCCGGCAAAGGCCTCGACATATTATGCGACCAGGGGCTGCGGCGAGTGAAGAAATTCTGGCGGGGAAGTGAGTGACACGAGTCTTCCTTGTTCCAGCAGCGCGATTCTGGTGCCCAGAAGCAGAGCTTCGTTGAGATCGTGGGTCACAAAGAGGACGGTCTTGCCCAACTTTTTCTGAAGTGAAAGAAATTCGCGTTGAAGATCGGAACGGGTAAGCGGATCGAGTGCGCCGAAAGGCTCGTCTATCAGGAGAATTGGCGGATCGGCGGCGAGTGCGCGGGCAACGCCGGCGCGCTGGCGCTGACCTCCGGAGAGTTGATGCGGGTAGCGTGATGAAATTTCCTCGCTGAGGCCCACAAGGGTCAGGAGTTCATTCACGCGCGCGCGTATGCGATCTTTCGGCCAGTTTTCGATTTCCGGAACGAGCCCGATGTTGCGCGCGATATTGAAATGGGGGAAGAGGCCAATTTCCTGAATGGCGTAACCGATGTGGCGGCGCAACTTCATTATGTCCCAGTCGCGAGTGGATTTTCCTTCGACCAGAATCTCGCCGGATGAGTGTGCGACCAGCCGGTTGACCAGCTTCAGCGCGGTAGTTTTTCCAGACCCGCTGCGGCCGAGCAGAACAAGAATTTCGCCCGCTTGGACCGTCAGGCTGAGGTTCTCTAAAATGGCGCGACCATCAGTCAGGCGGTAAGAAACGTCGCCGAATTCGATCACGCTCTGGCCGGCGTTGGGCATTGAGTTCGTTTTGAATACAGTGCCGAGCTTTCGCTTGGCGGACAGCTGGTGGCGACTGCTCTCACGCTGTGAGATTTTACTTACGTCTTACAGTTCCGCCGCGGTCAATTTTCATGAATCGATCAGATATCGTACGCTTCCGGCGGCAGGCCGGTAATTCGAATGCCTGAGTGTCCCTTGGAGCGGATGTTGAAGCCGATCAGCAGTGCGGTGATTTGCTCGACGATGCGGGCGTTCTCAAGCTTGCCGCCATCGATTGCGCGCACGCCGGGGATTTTGCGGGCGAGTTGCCGAACGCTGGCGTTGGATTGCTTATCGTCGCCGCACACGATTACGTCGCAATCGATCGGGCCTTCGTGATGCAGCAACTCCGCGGAGATGTTGTGAAATGCCGCGACCACGGCGACACCATCGGGCACAAGTTCAGCCGCCTGTTGAGCGGCCGAGCCTTGCCAAACGCCAAGAGTGCGAGTGGGGCGTCCGCCGATGCTGGCGGCCAGAGGTACTGTTGTGTCGATGAGAATCTGGCCGGGGCGGAGAGCGGGCTTGAGTTGTTTCAAGGTTTCGGCGTGGGCTTCGAACGGGATGGTGAGGACCACAACGTCAGCGGATTCGCAGGCTGATGCGTTTTCTCTGCCTTCCAGGCGCGCGGCGCCGCCGGCCGTTCCAGAGACGTTTTGTTTAAATTTAATGGCTGCCTCGGCGGCGCGTTGTGCGTCGCGCGATCCGATGATGACTTCTTCACCGGCGCGGGCCCAGCGCAGTGCCAGGCCGGAGCCTTCGGGGCCAGTGCCGCCGACGACGGCGATGGTCACGCGAACTCCGCTTCCAGCAAGGTTTCTGCGGGGTAGCACTCGAAGGGCTGTTTGATCTGGATGCGCGAGTAAGTCGTATTGCGCTCGGCGGGGATGCGGCCGATCTCGCGAATGAGCGCCTGAAAATCTTCCGGGCTGGTGTACTGACCGGCGGTCGCGCCTGCCTCGCGTGAAATGTTTTCTTCCATCAGCGTGCCGCCGTAATCGTTCGCACCGGCATGCATGCAAAGTTGCGAGAGTTGGCGATCGAGCTTCACCCAGGAAACCTGAATATTGTTGATCGCTCCGGCCAGCATCACGCGGGCCAGCGCGTGAATCTTGAGGTGCTCGGCTAGGGTCGGACCGGGCCGCGATAGTCCCTGATGAAAAAGCAAGGTGTTCTGGTGGATAAATCCCAGCGGAACGAATTCAGTGAAGCCGCCAGTCTGGTTTTGGATTTCACGGAGCAGCAGCAATTGATTGACCCAGTGTTCCGGGGTCTCGACATGCCCATACATCAAAGTTGATGTGCTGCGGATTCCGCAAGCGTGCGCCGCGCGAATGACCTCTTGCCATTGCGCCGTTGAAAGTTTGTTGCGCGAGAGCACATGCCGCACCTGATCGTCGAGGATTTCGGCGGCGGTACCGGGCAGAGTGCCGAGGCCATTGTCCCGCAACATGCTGAGGTAGTCGCGCAGCGGCATGCCGGTGAGTTCGACGCCGTAAACGATCTCCATCGGCGAGAAGGCGTGAATGTGCATTTCCGGAACCGTCGACTTCACGGCGCGCAGAATGTCGCGATAGTAAAACTTCGGCAATCCGTGTGGAAGGCCGCCTTGTATGCAGACCTCGGTTGCACCCAGTTCCCGCGCCTGGAGCGCCTTTTCGGCAACCTGCTCCGGCTGTAGGAAATAAGTATCCGCTTCACGAGGACCGCGGCTGAAGGCGCAGAACTTGCATCCGACGAAACAGATGTTAGTGAAGTTAATGTTTCGGTTGACGACGTAAGTGATGATGTTGCCGGCGAGTTCGGCACGCAGCGCATCCGCGGCGGTTAAAAGGCCGAGAAGATCGTCACCTTCGCAGTTTGCAAGAGCAAGGCACTGCTCGCGGGTAAGGCTTGCGCCGTTTTGCGTTTCCAGCACCTGTTCGATCGCGGTGCGCATGCCGGACTGCATACGCGGGCTGACGGCTGCCCAATCCATCTGGTGAAATTGTTCGAGTTCAGAACGAGTGCATATCCGCATTGGCTTTCTCTCTTTAACAGCAACCGTCCGTATCAGCGGAACAGGTCATACTTCGCGGGACGAACCAACTGGCGCGCGCTTCCACTGCCGCGTCGATATGCAAAGCCACGGACGATGCAAACCGGCGTGCGATTAAGCTTGCCGCAAATGAGGCCGGCAGCGCAAGCCAGTTCGTCCGCAACCGCCTCGACGCTGCCCTGCAACTTGTAGCCATGAGAGTCGCGCTTCCCACGGTAATCGACGAGTGGCTGGATTCCGGCGACGCCGATCGCAACTTCGGTCAGCCCCTCGCGCCAGGGACGGCCAAATGAATCCGACACAATCACCGCGACCCGAACGCCGAGCCGCTTCTTGATCGCGGAACGCAGGCGCCTGGCGGATTGATCCGGGTCCTCTGGTAAGAGCACAGCACTCTTCCCGCCATCTACATTGGAAAGATCGACGCCGCTGTTGGCACAAACAAATCCATGTTGCGTCTGCGTGATGAACACATCGCGCTTCTGGCGAACGACTCGGCTGCTCTCTCTGAGCACGAGTTCGATCGCCCGGGCATCGGCGCCGATCTTTTGAGCCCAGACTGTGGCAGCTCGCGATGGCTGCACCGACGCAAGATTAACAACTCTGCCTTCGGCTTTTGAAACTATCTTGTGCTTCACCACGAGAACGTCATCCGCCTGCAGGTTCAGCTTGTGATGCCGAAGCGCCGCGATGAGTTCTTCCACCAGATCGTCGCCGGGTACGATCTCAACCGTCATCGGAACGGGAATGACGCGAATCTCGCCAAGGACTTTCATTTCAAGGTTTCGCCGCCGCCAAGTCCGATCCGCTTGGTGTGAAATCGAGCCCTGCCATCAGGCGCCGCGCCAGCACTTGTGAACGCTTTTCGCCAGGAGCTTCGACGAGTTGCCGCAGGTCTTCGGGATCGTCGACGTCGAGCGCAATGCCGGATAGGTGAAGTATCACGCAAGGCAGGTTGGTCGCAATTGCCGCCGCGTGATGGGGCACAAAGCTGTCATTTCCGAAACGTAAAGGGAAGAGCGATGCCGGGCGGCGAAGGACGGCATTGGTACCGCGCTTGTCGGCGGCCGGAACGAGTACGCTACCCTGTGCGGGAGTGGCGTCGTAAATCGCGCGCACATCAGTGGCGCTGATCAGCGGAATGTCGCCGGGAATCACCAGGGTGGTTTCTATGCCGCGTGACTCGCAAACCTGGGTTGCCATTTCGACCGCGTCAGTTTCGCTGCGATTGAATTCATCGCGAATCACGTGAAAGCCGTACTGGCCGGCCAGTTGAGTTGCAAATGGATCGCTGGTCACGAGAGATGCTTCGTCGGCGGCAGATTGCGCCAGGGCGTCAAGGACGTCCTGCAGCATCGCGTGAGCCAGTTCGGTCCGCTGCGGCTGATCGAACAGCGATGCCAGCCGCTGTTTGGCATTTGCCAGATTTTTTACCGGAACGAGAATCATTCGGCCTCTGCGACGGATAGATCAGCGAATTGTGGGCACGCAAGGCTAAGCGCAGTGCGGGCGATACGGGACTTGTCTTCGTGGGTACGCATCAGAATATCGGCGCAATAAACCTGGAGAGCGCCGCGGCCCATTTCCCGCGCGGCTTCGGCATCAGAATCGTGCACCAGAAGCACATCGAGAAAATCGCAGTAGACGTGCGCCACGCCGGCGATGGAGACGTCGAAACCCTGGGCTGCCATCAGATTTGCCGCCGGACCGGACACCGCGTTGCGGCCAATGATTGGGCTCACCGCGACCACCGGCGCGGAAGTCTTCGCCAGCGCTTCGCGAATTCCCGGCACGGCGAGAATTGGGCCAATGCTGGTAATCGGATTACTGGGCGCGAGCAGCACCGCCTGCGCGCTGGCGATGGCGTCGAGCACCCCGGGCGCCGGCTCCGACTCCGACGCTCCTGCGAAGCGAACCGAGTTCACCGGATCCTGATACCAGCGCTGCACGAAATATTCTTCAAAACTCAGGTCGCCCGCGGGTGTATCGATTCTGGTCTCGACGCGCATATCGCTCATGGGGAGAATGCGCGTGTTCAGGCCAAGGCGGCTGCCGATGGTTTGCGTGACTTCGGATAGAGTGCGTCCCTGCGCCAGCAATTTTGTTCGCAGCAAATGAGTCGCAAGGTCGCGGTCGCCAACGCTGAACCACGAAGGCTCGCCCAGATCCTTCATCGCGCGCAGGCAATGAAATGTGTCGCCGCGTACGCCCCAGCCGCGTTCGCTGCTAAGCATGCCGGCAAGCACATAGGCGATCGAATCGATGTCAGGAGAAACGTACAGACCCCACCACTCGTGATCGTCGCCGGTGTTGACGATGATGGTGAGTTCCCCGGGCGCGATTACACGGCGAAGGCCGTCAACAAATTTTGCGCCGCCGGTGCCACCGGTGAGAACGACGATCATGCCGCACGCCTCGCATAGCCTGTGTCGCCGGCCGATGTGCTCAACTTCGAGGAGAGAAGTTCAGACCGGTTCATCGCCTTCGCCACAAATTCCGGATACACCGGCAGGCGCTGGCGCAATTCAAATCCTCTGGCGCCAGTACGCCGCTCGAGGTCATCAAGATGCGGCCAGGGGCGCTCGGGATTGATGAAGTCGGGTGTGAGCGGCGAAACTCCGCCCCAGTCATTGATGCCTGCGTCGAGCAGTTGCTCGTAGTCTGGATCGGAGAGATTGGGCGGCGCTTGAATATTCATTTCCGGCATCAGCAGTCGCGCGACCGCGATTGTGCGCAACATCTCGCCGCGACCCGGCTCGGGCGAGTGCTGCATGCGAATGCCGGACTTCACCCGAAAGTTCTGGATGATCACTTCCTGAATGTGTCCATAACGCTGGTGCAGATCGCGGATCGCAAGCAGTGAATCCACCCGGTCGCTGGGTGACTCGCCGATGCCGATCAGAATGCCGGTGGTGAAGGGGACACCCTGTTTGCCTGCTTCTTCAATCGTGCGCAACCGGCGCGCAGGAAGTTTGTCTGGGGCATTGTCGTGCGCCGCGCCTGCGGCGAGCAGCGAAAGGTTGGTGGTTTCGAGCATCAGGCCCAGGCTGGGGGAAACTTTGGCGAGGCGCGTGATCCATTCGGCACTCATCAGGCCGGGATTGGGATGCGGAAGCAGATTCGTTTCCCGCAGCACCAGATCGCACATGGCTTCAAGATAATGAAGCGTTGAGCGGAACCCGAAACTGCGAAGCGTATCGCGCATTTCGGGGAAGATCAGCTCGGGTTTATCGCCCAGAGAAAATAGCGCTTCCGTGCATCCACGTTTTTCTCCGGCTCGTGCGACGGCGAGAACTTCGTCAGGCGTCATGGTGTGCGCACCGTGCTCACCAGGGTCGCGGCGGAAAGTGCAATATCCGCAGTAGTCACGGCAGAGATTAGTCAGGGGGATGAAAACCTTGCGCGAGTAGGTGATTAGGCCGGGCTTGAAGCGATCGCGGGCGGCGCGAGCAGCGGCCAGAAGTTCCGGCAGAGCATGGTCGGAAGCGCGAATCCAGATATTCGCAGCTTCACGGGACATCACCTCGCCAGAGCGCAGCACCTCTTGCGCGGTCATCTCATCTGGCGGTGCGCTCTGCACGTGGGTTTTGCCTCAGGCGTCAAATTCGCTGCAATGAAATCATATCGGAAATTCGGGAGAGGGCGGCCACTGGCCTCTGCAACCTCCGCTCTTCTGATAAAACTGTGAGCAGACGTTGAATGCCTGAGTTCAATGAGCGCAAGCACAGAAGATTTTCGACAAGCCATGGGATTGTTCGCCACCGGTGTCACCGTGGTTACGGTGGACTACGAGGGCGAGATCCAGGGCATGACGGCCAACGCGTTTACCTCGGTCTCGCTGGACCCGCTGCTGGTGCTGATTTGCGTAGACCACAATGCGCGCACGCACGCTCACCTTCACGCGCGAAAGCGCTTCGGGATCAATGTGCTAGCTGAAGACCAGCGAAGAATTTCCGAGCACTACGCGCGGTCGGACCGCGATCCGTCGCGCGCCGAGCAGGAAGCGGGCGCCAGGTTCGAGCGCACCGAGCACGGCACACCGGTACTTCAGGGAGCGCTGGCCTTCCTGGAATGCCGGCTGCAAAGCGCGCAGGACGCCGGCGACCACACCATCTTCATCGCGGAAGTCGAGCAAGTGGTCGTGCGCGGCGGCGAACCACTACTGTATTTTCAGTCCGGCTACCGGGCGATTGGGCCGGAGTTGAAGTAGTCAGATCTTGACCGCCCGCGTCATCAGAAAGTCTTGCCTAAGCACATTGTCGTGTAGGTATTCGGCGGCGAGAGATTCGAACTCGGCACGCAGTTGTGCGAGGCGTGCGGTGTCGTTGGCGCTCAGCATTTCGACGAGTTTCACCAGCGGGCCCACGGTGCGTTCGATGTTGGTGCGATGTTGTTGCACGCTCAGAACCGGGACATCCATGCGTGCGCGATCGAAGTAAATATTTTTGACACGATCGCCGAGGCGCTGGGTGATGACGTTAGGGTCGCCCCACACTGCCGGTGGAGAAACTCCGGCTGGCGGCGGTGGCAGGTAACGGCCCGTCACTGCGAAACTGCGGCCCACGTAGAGCTCCGGAGGCCAGGTTGAGAATGCGACCGTGCCGCCGGGTTTGAGCACGCGCAACATTTCGCCGATGGCGACATCGGGACGCGGCGCGAACATGTGGCCGAACTGGCTCACCACCACGTCGAATGCTGCATCCGGAAAGGGAAGGCTTTCGGCGTCGCCTTCGTGCCAGTCGATAGTTGTGCCGGCGAGGGCAGAGTTTTCGCGGGCACGTTCCAGCAGTTGCGGCGTGAGATCGAGCGCGGAAACCCGGGCTCCGCGTTGCGCCGCGGTGATTGCAACCACTCCGGTGCCGCAGGCCACGTCTAAGACTTTTTGTCCGGCGCGAATTCCGGCGTGGTTTACCAGCTTTGCCGCCTGGGGGATGGTGAGAGCCTCAAGCGGGGCAAAGTGGGCCCAGCCCTGTTTCTGCATTTCTTTGAATTGCGCGAGCTTGTTGAGATCGACGGAAGCGGTACTCATGTGTTTTCCCTTTGATTACGAAATTGGTTTGCAGCTACGTTTGAAACCTTGAATTATTCCACGCGCACGCTGTCGAGCATGCGCTGATAGGTTGATTTGAGCGCGCCGTAATCTTTTTCCGGCGCAATGAAGATCAGATAAAGATAAGCTCCGTTTGGACCCGGCGCCAAGACCAGCCAGTCGCGCTCGGGCAGCGGCTTGCCGTTCTGTCCTAGGGGCGAGTTGCCGGCGAGGTCAGCGGTGCGTCCCTGGACGCCGTTGATTTCGATGCCGCGCACGTCGCCGGTTTGGCGCATCCCCGGGTTGGACTGCTGAAGGCTTTTGATCAAGTCGTTCGCCACTTGATCGAGAGAGCCGGCATTCTGGTCCTGCACGGTGCTCACGATCACGCCGTAGGAAATCGCGTTCTGGCTGACTCCGGCTTTGGGCGCGATGGTGATGGAATTCTGGCCGGATGCGGTGCTCCAGTTCGATGGATAGGAAACGCTGAATCCGTTCTGGTGGACTTCGGTAAAGGTCCCGCTGGGTTTGACCTGCTCAAAGGGAACGTCGGCAGCCGCCGTAGAACCCGCGCTGGCATTGGCGGAGGCCTGAACCGCATCTTTCATTGAGGCGGGGACCGCTCCTGTGGAAATGTTCTGTTTTGCCCACAGGCCGGTTTTCGCACCGTCGGAAATTTCCTGCGCGCTGTAGGATTTCACTCCGGCAGATTCCTTCTTCACGTCCTGGAAAGACTGGCTGCTGGCCAGGTATTTTTGCGACGGCCAATTGCGAATTTGTTTGCCGATGGCGGAAGATCGATTGCCGGGATTGGGATGGTCGCTGAGGAATTGCGGGCCACTGCCGCCTTCCTTGGCCAGGGTTTCGAAGAAGCGGGCCAACTCCATCGGGTTGTAACCTGACTTGTACATGATGATGGCGCCGACGGAATCCGCCTGCGCTTCGTCGCCACGGGAGTATCTCAGCAGGACGGTTCCGGCGCCGACCTGAATACCGGCCTGAGCCAGGGTTCCCAGAACGCCACCGCCAAAGATGCCGCCAACGGCGCCGAGGATCGCTGCGAGTTGACGCTTGGGCGCCTGCTTGGCCGAGTGCTGCATGTACACGTGGGACATCTCGTGAGCCATTACGCCGGCGAGTTGCGCTTCGTTCGCCGCAGCGTTGATGGTGCCAACGTTGATGAAGATGGGTCCGCCGGGAAGCGCGAAGGCATTGATTTCCTTTTGCTGAACCACGTGAAATTGATAAGGCCACGATTTATCAGGCGGGATCTGCTTTTCCATTTTCTTGCCGAGTTGCTGCACATACTGCGCGATAGGACTGGAATCGGGTAGCACCGGCATCTGCTTGTAGATTTCAGCGACCGCCTGAAGACCCAACTTCTGCTGGTCCTCGCGTGACATTCTGGTTGAGCCGGGATTCGGCAACTGCGGAGTGGTGGGCGACACCGCAACAGCGGGAAGCGCTAACAGTACGGCAAGCGCCACCGCGACCGCGCGAGTGGAGAGCGGAGACCTATTCATGGATGTCCTCGATGGGAGCCCTAATAGAATGCCACAGCGACTAGAATTGAACCATGCCGGCAGATCGGGAGTTTCGGAAGGCTACGGCGGTCGAGACATTTTTCAACCGGGCGTTTGGGTTCCTGGTCGGGCTGGGACTGAGCCCTTCGTATAGCTATTTACTGGAAGTCAAAGGACGCAACTCGGGAAAAATTTATTCCACACCGGTCAATCTGCACCAAGCAAACGGCAAGCAATTTCTGGTAGCGCCGCGCGGACGGACGCAATGGGTTCGGAACGCTGAAGCCGCAGGCGAGGTCACATTGAAGAGGCCGGGCAAGCGCCTGACATACAAACTACGGCCGCTTACAGATGTCGAGAAGCCGGAAATCCTAAAATCATATTTGGTGAAGTATGGCGCGACAGTCCAGCGCTTTTTCCCGATCAAGCCGGACGCTGAGGTTGCCGCATTTGCGGAAATCGCGAGCGGATATCCGGCATTCGAACTTCTTCCCGCGTAAGTTCAGGTGAAAAGTTTATTCCAGCACGCTGTCGTCCAGTTTTTCGGCTTTCCACTTGGCGGCGGCCCGCAGGAACTCGAGGATGATCGGGTGCGGCTTCCCCGGCTTAGAGGAAAGTTGCGGCTGAAACAAGGTTGCGATGAAAAACCGGTGGGCCGGTGATTCAATTGCGCGGGCTTCTCCGTTCGGGCCGCGAGCCACGATGGGGAATCCGGCTTCGATCACCGCCCATTCGAAATCGGGATTCACTTCGTAGTTGCAGAAAAACTCTTCCGTCACCACATCTTTCTTGTAGAACGAGTGCAGGTACGATCCAGGGCGGATGCGAATTTCAGGGATGGCTCCAGCCAGCTTCGGTGCGTCAGATTTGCCATTGGGGATCGCGCAGGCGACGGGATGAATGATCACGTTTTTCGCTGCGGGATTGTTTTCTGCCGAATCGGCGTCGGCGAGGTCCATCACATTGCGCGCACACTCTACCAGAGTGTATTGAAATCCCCCTCAAGTTCCGACGAAGGGCCAGTTGCGACGGCGGGCAAATTCAATTCCGCGGAGCATGCCGTCGAAGCTCTTGTAAGGGCTGCCGGGCGCGGCCCACAGACCGTCGAATGCTTCGAGCTTTTGTTCTATGTCCGAAGCAAGAAGTGATTCAGTGGGCAGCCATTTTGCTTCGACACCGATCTTCAACGTCTTCGCGGCGTGCTCGATGGATTTCTCAACCGCGGGAAGGGTCGGTGAGGCGGGATCGTAGTCTCCCATGATCCCGATGTAAATGGCATCGGCCACCATCAGATTCTAAACGTCAGCGACAAATAATCGCGATAACACCGTGCATTCCCCGCGTTCACCGGCTATTCCCCTGCGCAAAAGACATTGGCACATCTGACTTGTCGGCTTCGTCGATCTGGAGCAGTGGACGCGGAGCTAGACGCATGAAGGCGGCAACGAATGTGTCGGGAACCTGCTGAATGCGAATGTTGAAGGTGTTGACGGAATCGTTGTAGAACTCGCGGCGGTCGGCAATCTGGTTTTCCAGTTCGGTGATGCGACGCTCGAGTTGCATGAAATTATTATTGGCCTTGAGGTCAGGGTAGTTTTCCGCGACGGCGAAGAATCCACGCAGGGCGGAGCTCATGGTCTGGTCGGCCTGTGCTTTCTGGTCAAACGTGATGGCCTGCGAATACTGGCTGCGCGCGCGGGTAATCTCGGAAAGGGTCTGGCGCTCAAAGTCGGCATAGCCGCGAGTCACGTCGAGCAGCTTGGTGAGTTCGTCGTGCCGCTGTTTCAACATGACGTCGATGTTTGCCCAGGCCTTGTCGATGTCATTCTTGATCGCGACCAGTCCGTTGTACAACGTGATCAGGTAGATAAAAGATCCGGCAATCGCGAACAGAAATCCGAGCAGAATAATCGTGTTCATAATCTCTCTCCGCGCAGTTGCGCAAGTTTACAACCAATGGAAATATGCCAGTACAAAATAAACCGAGGCCAGGGTCAAAGCCGGGCCTCCCCAAATCATCAGCGTGGATTTCCACCCCAGGGTGTTGATTACGTCGCGCTGACTTCGCCATGAGATGAAGAATGCGCGATTGTTCGTTCCCTGCATAAGAACGACCGGGGGATGGAGATCGAATCCGGTCGTATCGAGCGCATCATTCAGGGGAACAGGAACAGTTGTGACGGGAGCGGCGGCCGGTTTGGCACGCGGCGTTTTAATAGCTGTCGACACTGCCGCTGTCGATACTGCTGACTTCGGTTTCGCGCCCACGCCCGCTGCGGCCCACGTTGCGGGATTCGAAACTCCCGCTTTCATCAATGCCGCCGCGATCTTTTGCTGCTGCGTCATTGCGGTGACGGGAACGGTACCGTTCAGATCGTCTGAGAGCCGGATGATTTCCGGCGCGTTGTGCGCGTTCTCCGGTTCTGCGGCTATGGTGTTTTCCAATTCCGAGTCGCGGCTCAGAGCCGAAGAAGTAGGAGAGTTGATTGGTTTCTGGCCGGCGCGCCCGGCCCATGCCGGCATGATGCTCGCATCCAGTCCGGGATTCTGTGACAAGGTCCCGAGAACGAACAGAGCGTTTTTCGGCTTGATGCAATATTCCTCGACCTTGATCTGCTTTTCCGGATCAACGCCGTGGCGAAGTAGAAAATCGCCGACGCAGCCGGGCATTTCGGGTCCGGAGAAGAGTACGGAGCGGTGGTATTTCTGCTGCATGTCGCAGTGGAGGTCCATCTCGGCGCCACGCGGATCGACCAGCACTCGCCCGGTGTTGTCGTCCAGATAGAAGGGGACGTGGAGAATTTCCTCCGCGACTTTCACCCACTCAGTATTTTTTCCCTGCTGCTTCAACTGCCACGCAACGCTGCGATAGTAGTAGCACTCCACCTGCTTCAGCGGCGAGGTCAGGACGTAAGGGCCAATTGCCAGGCCGCTGATCTCCACCAGTCCCATGGAAGCGCTGCGGACTTTCGATGAAGGCGTATTCAGAATAAGGCGCTTGCGCTGTAGGAGCCTGAATCCTTTGTAGAAAAAAAAGATTCCCGAGGCCGCCCCGAATGCGGCGAGCACGGGCAGGTTTTCCGAGTGGGAAAACAAAAATGTTGCGATCAGGTTCATGAAGCAGGCGCCTTGCGCAAACAGACACTCCGGCCCTGTCGCAGCTTAGCCTGATTCGGCAGGCGGGAGACACAGCAAAGGCAACGTCCGGCTTACTTGGGTAATTTCGGCGTAAAGCGGGACATCCCGAGTGACCTTCGTAATCGCGAAATCCTGTTACTGCGTTGCTGGCGATCTGCCGACTGCCTAGAATTTTTAGCTGGACTACTTCGCGCAGACCTCCCATGGCCGAGACTCCAAAACGGGCAGACCGGCAAGAAATTGCCAGACGCGTTGAACGCGGGGAAAAGCTTCTACAGAAGGGCAAAGCGGCAGAGGCCCTGGAAGAATTTCTCGAGACGCTGTCGCTTGACCCCACCAATGACACGGTGCGGCAGATGGCTGCCGACCTGTGTCTTTCATTACAACGCTTGCCGGAAGCGGTGCGGTTGCTGGGCGAATTGTTTGACCGGCAGATGGCGGCGGGCGACGCCATGCGGGCCAGTCTCACCTACAAGAAATTGGCGCGATTCGCGAATCCCAGCTGCGATCAGAAGATCCGCTTTGCCGAGTTGCTCGAAAATTCCAATCGCAAACTGGCGTTGGAGACCTACGAAAACGCGCTGGAAGATCTTTCAAAGCAGGACCGGAAATCCGACGCGCTGGCGGTGCTGACCCGCATGGTGAAGCTCGATCCGTCTGAGCGCAACATGGTACGGATGGGCGGACTTTCATCGGAGTGCGGTGACGGAAAACAGGCTGCGGCTGCTTTTCTGAAACTTGCGCAGCAGGCGGAAGCCGCCGGTGGCAATGCCAGCCAGTGGTATGAGCGCGCGTACTCCGAGGACGCGACCGACGAAACCATTGCGATCGGCTACGCCAAATGCCTGATGCAGCAGCAACAGATTGGCGCAGCAATTTTTGTTCTCGATCCGCTGGGCGCGGAGACCAACTCGCTGGAATTTCGCGAACTGCATGCGCGCGCGCTGCTGAGCGCGAATCGCCTGACCGAGGCCGCCCCGCTAGTGTGGCAGATCTTCGAACAGAATCCATCGAAGATTGAACAGGTACGCGATTTAATTGGCGGATTTCTAGATTCGCAACTCGACCGCGAAGCCGTGATGCTGGCGGAAAAGCTGGAACATTTCCAACGCCGAAAAGGCGAACGCCGCGCCTTCCTGGCAATGATGCAGGACGTAGTTGCCGGCCACAAACCTTCCGTCGAAATGCTGGAATTCCTGGCTGACCAGTTCAATACCGCAAACCGCGAAGCCGACTACTGTGGAACATTGCTGAAGTTGTTCGACCTCTACTGCCAGAAGGGAAACTTTCCCAAGGCCGGAGACGCGCTGGATCGTGCAGCTGAAATTGATCCATACGAATCCGGACATCAAAAGCGCCTCGAAATGTTAAAGGGAAAGATTGAGCCCGGGCGCTATGAAGTGATTGCATCGCGATTCAGCGGAACGTCGGCGACCGAGCCTGCACGCAGCGCCAGCGAAGAAAAAATGCTGGGGTCGAGCACCTTGCAGGACCTGATGTTGCAGGCGGAAATCCTGGTCCAGTACGGCATGAGGAACAAAGCTTTGGAGCGGCTGCAACGTATCCAGCAGCTTTTCCCGCATGAAGAAGATCGCAATGCTGACTTGCAGCAGCTTTACTTGTCGGCAGGTATGACGCCGCAGTACGCCGGCGGAGTGGTCGCTGTCGCGCCGCCCGTCGCGCCAGCAGCTGCGACTCCGGCGCCGGCGCAAGCCTACGCCGCGCCTGCCGAAAGCCTCGACATGAGCGTGTTCGCGCGCGTGCCGGACATTACTCGCAAGCTCAATCGGCAAAATACCGCCGACGCCGTTTTGAACACTGCAGCCCACGAGATCGGCACGCAGTGGAAGCTTGGCCGCTGCATTGCGGCCCTGCGCAAGCCGGGCCTGGTGACAAGCTCGATCAAAGAGTTTGTTTCCGAGGGAAAGCCTGCGTCCACGGACGCAATGAAGCAGATGGTTACTGAACTGCACGAGCTGGTGATTGCGCGCGGCGCGCTGTCGTATTCCGATGTGTCGAATGTGGCGGAATTGCAGAATCTGAGTTCGCACTTTTCCGGGCTGGGCGTGCGGTCGCTACTCGCGCTTCCGCTGACTGATGGCAACGATCAACTTGGAGTGCTGCTGCTGACCGACGTTTCGGCGCGTGCGTGGAACCAGAATGATGTGCTGGTTTTCAAAATGATTTCCGAGCAGGTGGCGATCTCGCTCAACAATGCGGGCCTGCGCCGCCTGGTGAACAATCTCTCGGTCACCGATGAAAACTCCGGGCTGCTGAAACGCGCGTCTTATCTCGATTTGCTGATGGGGGAAGTGCGGAGAGCGTTGCAGCAGAGCACCCCGGTTTCTGTACTGATCATGAATTTCGGGGATCGAGCCGCTCTGGCCAAGGAGCAAGGGGAAGCCGCCGCGGAGAGCACCATGCAGCGTATCGGACAGGTGGTGGGAGCGAACGTCCGCCAGAACGATCTGGCATTCCGCTACGCAAGCAACGCGGTGGCGATCATCCTGGGCGAGACGGCGGAACCTGAGGCTCAACTCGTGGTGGAAAAAATGCGGCGGTTGATCGGTACCGCTATCGATGAGAAAGAGATTGCCGCATCATTCAACGCCGGAATCGCCGAAGCGGTGACCCGGCAGCAGTTCGATCCCGTCGATATCGTTACCGAACTCATCAATCGCGCGGAACGCGCCCTGGAGAAGGCGACCGGTGAAGGTCATGGGAAGGCCGTGTCGCTGGCGCCGGCAATGTCGGCTGCGGCCGTGGCCTGATATTGAGTAGGGTACAGGGAGTGCAGGGGAACCAAGCCTCGACCAATCTGTAGTTTTTGAAAGGGTGCGGCTTTAAGCAGCACCGATCAGGTTGGGTTTGAGAAAAGCGAGCTTAAGCTCGCCTGCCGCTCGGTGCCGTCGCGCCTTTCGTCCTTGAGAGGAGTTTACGGCACGGCTGAAGCCGCGCCCTTTCAAAGCAAAAGCTCGCTGCGTTGGAAAGCAATGAGTTCTATTCGCAAACCTCGCGGCTGTTAAAATAAAGAGCGAGGGCTGGCCTGCCCGCCGATTTCTACTTACA
>Ga0136846_1236378_pt1 | contig 19879 bp, 13 predicted proteins | sample HopSoiMetagenom2_FD_96841 | JGI IMG/M metagenome (GOLD analysis project Ga0136846, IMG submission 96841) | Grasslands soil microbial communities from Hopland, California, USA - 2 Assembly 2016 (version 4) | ecosystem: Environmental > Terrestrial > Soil > Grasslands | place: USA: Hopland...
CCGGGACCTGATACATTCAGGTAATACAGACCGGCAGCCAGTTTGTCAACATTGATGTTGAAATTATTATTTCCTGCCTGTACCTGGTTATTGCCTTGCAGAATCACTCGTCCGGAATTATCAGCAATATTCCATTTTGCAATGCCTGCATTGGCAGCAGTCAATGTTACTTTGGCAACCTTGTCTGTTGGATTTGGTGTAACAACCACCTTACCTGCTATAGAAGCCAGTGATACATTGACGATATCAGAGTATTTGAAATTACCGTCGATGTCAACAATTTTCAGACGATAATAGATCACCAGTGCAGCCTGGTTACCAGCCTGGGCATCTGTATAATCATAATCAATAGCTGTTGAAGAATTACCGGCAGCAGCAACAGTACCAATTTTTTCAAACGTAGTTCCATTTACGCTTCTTTCGATTTCAAAATGATCTGTCTGCTGTTCGCTGGCGGTTCTCCAGTTAAGCAAGGTAGCACCACCCTGCAGTTCACCATTAAATGAAACCAGGTTAACCGGCAATGTGATAAGGGTTGCAGATGAGAAGAAGAAGGTAGAGAATGAAGTAACGGTTCCCTGCAATACATATCCGGTACCAAAAGCCTCTGCATAACGCATAGTAACAGCAGAAGTTGTTATATTGGAATTGCTGGTACAGTTCTGGGTATTCTTAAACATCTTTACGTTACTGATGGATGTTACACCACTTCCAGCGGCTCCGGCAAGAGCTGCGTATTCAGCAGCAGTGAGGTAAAGCCTTACGTTGATTGTATCGGTAGGCAATACCGGCTGGAACTGCGGTGTAATAGTAATATTTCTGTCGCAATAAGGCAATGTTCCTTTCTTCCTGATGGTACCGCTATTGGTATAATAGGAAGTCCATACATTACCCAGATTGAATTTATTGGCTTTGATCTCCGCAACGATATTACCATCTGGACCGGTGATGGGTACCCAAAGGGTATCATTATCAGGAGTGATCTTAATAGTTGTAGCCTGGGTGCAGGTGTTTGGAGTACCGGCAGCAACTGGAATGGAAGTTGGCAAGGTGCTTTTATTGCCAAAGAAAACTCTTTTGTATCCAAGAAAGGTATAACTCTGTACACAACCAGCGCAATCAGGTGTAATGGAGGTTCCACCTGGAGCTGCACTTGGACCGGATGATGTTGCTGACCTGTCAAATACCGTATATAATGTCCATCCGCTTGTATCGATGGCCATATCCCTGTATTTATTTTTCGATTGGAAATTGGCAACTGAGTCAGCTCCATTGGTAGGTACGACAGCGGTACCGGCTGCATTCAGTTTCAAACGCACCAGGCGTCCCCACTTCAATGAACCTGCCAGCAATGAACCTTTCCATCCTGGAATTTTGGAATAGCCGTAATAACCAAGGCCAGACCAGCCTTCAGAAGGCCATTGCCCGTTATTGGAACCAGAAGCATACCATCCAGCTACAGTACCATTAGGAGCGTCATAGGCAGAGAACAATGGGTCCTGGTAATTTGGTATTGCTGCTGCAGCTGCGGGTTCATTGGTAATAAGTGGCACACTGGTAGCATAAGTATTGCCACTTATTGTATAGGTAGCAGTTGCCGCACGGCAGTTCTGATAATTGTTATCGGCAGCTTTTCCAATTACCAATGGGTGACCATAGTTTTTGCCAGCCTGCAGAATATTGATCTCATCATCAGAGAAAGGCCCGTGAGAGCTGCCATATAATATATCATTTCCGGGGTCATAGGCAAAGCCCTGGTTATTTCGGATACCTGTACAATAGACAGCGCTTTGCTTTCCGGGAATATTAAAAGGATTATTATCACTACCTGAACCAGTGCTGGGTATCCATTGGTCATATGCACCAGCATCGCCATCCGGATCAATATTGAAACGAAGGATCTTTCCTACATAAGCATTTGACAATTGGGCTTTATTGATCCGCTGCACTTCTTCAAACTGACCGGCTCCTGCATCACCAACTGCATAAAACAGGTAGTCTTTTCCATTTACAGGGGCGATGATCATACGACCACTGTTGTGGTCACTACCACCTGTGATGGTATCACACACCATAACCGGATTGACCAGCTGGCCACCCTGGTAGGTAAATCGAACTACCCAGGTATAGAACAAAATTCCTTTGAGCTTTTCACCAGTGGAATTGATGATTGAGTCTGCATCATAATCATGTATATAGGCAAGAAATACGAATTGCTTTGCGGGATTGGTCATGAATTCAGGATGTATTGCAAGTCCCATCAAACCACCCTGAGGCATTTTAGGGGCCCCGGTAAATGCGGCCTTACGCCATTTGGTAGTTGGAGTTGAGCCTGCATCTGTAAAAGTAGCCAGATCAAGAATGGTACGCATACCCCCATTTGTCTTATGGATCTTACGCACTTTATATCCAAGGGAACCAGCCGCTGGCTGTACTTCGGTAACCCATAATGAGTCATCAGGTCCAAAGGTAATCTCCCAGGGATCCTGCAGGTTTGCCGATGGTGAAGCAAGTGTATCAATACGAAACACTTCATTCATTCTTCCGGCAACTAACTTGGTTTGGGAGTAGGTGGAAATACTAAGACATAGTAAGAGACTGAGTACGAGGATTAGTGGTTTTTTCATCATAGTGGATTTAACCACAAGATAGAAACCCTACCTGAAACATATAAGAGAAGTTACCCTATAGTTTTCTTAGTATTAATACTTATTTTTTCGACGTACTAGTTCTATTTGAATCTAAGTATTATTGATGTTTATTTGTAAGTCCTATTATCCGAAAAACTAATCGAATCCACTTATGAAGCCATTCTTTACCCGAACCCGTTGTGTTGTAGGTGTTCTACTGGTCTTCCTTTTACCACTTACTGCCTTGGCACAGGCCCCCGCTAATGATCTGTGCTCTAATGCAACTTTCATTCAATCAGGATCTGCATGTGTTAATACCACCAGCTCACTCATGAACGGGACCAACCCTGCTACCGCTACTGCAGGTATCAATCCATTTTGCGGTGCAGCTGCCAATCCTGACGTATGGTATGTTTTTACAGCGCAGACTACAACTCCTACCATTACCCTTAGTGGTATGGGAGCGCTAATGGCCGCCAACAGGCGTCTTCAGATATTTAGTACCAGTTCCTGCACAGTGGCAACACTGAATGCCAACTCACTTATGTGTACTAATGCCGCGAACTTTATTACACCAACTGTTGTTCCTGGCCAGACATATCTGATACGCGTTTTTTCAGGAATTGCTGTAGCAGGTACGCAGGCGCAATGGCAATATAGTATCTGTATCACAGATCCTGCAACTGCACCAACAAATAATGCCTGTGGAACTCCAACTGTATTAACATCATCAACAACCTGTACCAATACCTGGGGAACATTGCTCAATTCAACCAGCACTGGCAGTATCAATGCATTTTGCGGAAATGCTGGATCTCCTGATGTCTGGTATTCCTTTGTAGCCAATAGCCAGTACCCTGTAATTACATTAAGTAATATGGGTACAGGTATTGATAACAGTCCACGGATTCAACTTTTTACTTCTGCCAGCTGTACTGCAGCTAACCTGAATACCAATTCACTTGGTTGTGCAAGCGGAACCAATGTAACCACACTTTCACTGGATGTTGCCGATGATGTAGGTGGAGTTGGATTAACTATAGGCACTACTTATTTTGTAAGAATATATACCAATGGAGCTGTGGCTGCTACCGGTAGCCCATCCGATCAATGGAGCTATAATATTTGTGTTACTGACCCAGTGGCGCCAGTTCCGGCCAATGATAATTGTAGTGGAGCGATTCAATTGCAGGTTGTTGCTTCCTGCGGTCAATTCCAGTTAAATGGAACAGTCTCAGGATCCACACTTTCTACGGGTTTTACTTCCGGTTGTGCTGCCGGAACCTATGATGTATGGTATAAATTCATTGCAGTAGATAACGATGAAACAATTACGCTAGGTGGTGCTGCCAATAACTTTACCAACCGACGCCTGGAATTATTTTCGGGAAGTTGTGCCGGATTAACTTCTATTGGCTGTAATCCGAGTACAATAACTTCAGCCACATTAATACCCGGAAATACCTATTACGTTCGTGTTTATTCAACTGCTGCTGGTCTCCCGCCAAATGCCAATGCAGACTTTAATATCTGCGTTACTACTCCAGCTGCCACCATTCCTCCAAGGTTTGGCAACAGCTATGTTAACATTACCAAGAAGACTACAGGTGGTGTGGTAGAGACCGGGGATATCCTGGAGATACGTATGACCATTAATTATACTGGTAATGCAACCTTGTTCAAGGCCAGGTATGTAGATAATATCCCTACCAATACGGCTATGCTTTCAAGTCCTACCGATTTTATACGGGTAATCACTAATGAGGGTTTACCTTTCAGAACTTATACCTCAACTGCGAATACCAATGATGATGCTGCCACCTATAAAACTGCTCCAGGCGTAGGTGAATTTAATATCAAAATGAATCTCGGATTCAGTAATGCGCCCGGGAATGTTGCAGTCAATAACATAGCAGATGTGACCGGTGCTACAGATATTGTTAGTACCGACAGACCAAGAGGTGGTAACGGAGTAATATTTGCCACTTCCTTCCGTGTGCAGGTAACAGGTACTCCTGGCCAGGTCATCACATTAGGACAGGGTAAATTTATATACCGTACCACTTCAGGTGGTGCTGATATTATACTTAATGCCACGCCGTTCCAGATTCTGATCAGCGATCCCCTGACACTTTGCACAAGCGCAATTGGTTTGAACATTGCACAGGAATCAGGTGGTACCTTTGATCATGGTTCCACAGTGAACCGCCCAAATGACCTTATAACTCCGATTGCCGGATATTCCTTTGTTCAGCAAACTTCCGCACAGAGTATTGGTGACGGTATGTATGGCGTAGTAAAAAATATGAGCCCGGTCAATGGTACGCTCAGAACGGCCGACAGAAAACCAACTTGCCCAGGCGCTTCTGCTCCCAATCAGAACTGTAGCAGTAGAATGTTCGGTGGATTCTGGGATGTGGATGGTGATCATACCGGAACAGCTAATGCCATAGGTAATGTACCTCCCGTGGCAGGCACTGACGCAGGTTATATGCTGGTGGTGAACGCAGACTTTATTACTACAGAGGTATATACACAATCACTTACTGGTTTGTGTCCAGGAACTTATTACGAGTTCTCTGCATGGATGAGAAATATTTGTCCGGTCTGCGGTTTGGACTCCACTGCTAGTCCCAAATATAATGTAGGTGTATATCCTAACCTGACATTTGCACTGGATGGTTTTGACCGATACAGTACAGGTGAGATTGATGCAACAGGATGGCAGAAAAAAGGTTTCGTGTTCTTAACCGGTCCTGCACAAACTACAGCCAGCTTCAGTATCCGTAACAACTCACAAGGTGGTGGTGGTAATGACTGGGCTATGGATGATATTGCGGTGGCTACCTGTTTGCCCAACATGAAATATAACCCTTCCAATAACCCGACAGTATGTCTGCTCAATGCAAGTAATATTGCAGACACCATACGTTCCTTCTTTAATAACTATGTTTATTATAAATGGCAGAGAAGTGTTGATGGAGGAGCTACTTTCACGGATGTTTCAATAGTGCATGGACCAGCTACTCCCACTTTCAATGCATCCCTTGGGTTATGGGAATACTGGACCAATTTCATGGTTCCCCCAGCCTGGGCCACATTAGCCAACACCGGAGATATCTACCGGGCGGTTGCAGCTACCACTCCGGGTAACCTCGGAAGCACCAATTGTGTTGTAACCAATGGTATCAATTTCGTTACCATGAACGTTTTGAACTGCGGAACTCCGTTGAAAACTGACCTGCTCTCGTTCAATGGTAAATTGAGTGGCGACAAGGGTGTCCTTAGCTGGACCACTTCCAGGGAAGAAGACCCGCTGATGTATTTTATCCAAAGAAGTTCGGATGGCATAAACTTTAAAACAGTGGGCTCCCTAAGCAGCCATAACAGTCCTTCAAGTATTACCAATCAATATACTTTCACAGATCCAACAGCTGTGGATGGAAAAGTATATTATCGTTTGGAAATGGCTGCGCAAACAAATAACAAGAAGTATTCCCGCATTATTGACCTGTCATTGTATTCCAGTAACAAATTTGGATTAGCCGGAGTGGTGAACCCATTCAACCAGGTACTTGATTTCAGCATCAACTCACCAGAAGATGCGAAGATTGATGCAGATCTGGTGGATATGTTTGGCAAGGTGGTAAAACGTAAGACCTTTGTGATCCACAATGGATTGAGCCTGCTGAGCTTTACTGATACTCAGGCGCTTCCTACTGGTACTTATGTATTGAGGATCCAAAACAATGGCCAGGTCTTCACTGAGAAAGTAATGAAGAGAAATTAATAATGATCACACACTAACCTTAAATACCAGGCGGTCCCTTTTGGGGCCGCTTTTTTTCATTTAAACCGGCTGCGGTCAGCGAAGGTATAATTGGTATAATTAAGGGGTAATTGATTAATTAGTTAATTTTGCCCCTTAATACAAAATATGGCAAAACCCATCATAGGAATATCCTGCGGAGATCTGAATGGCATTGGCCTGGAGCTGATCATCAAAACATTTTCTGACCATCGCATACTGGAGCATTGCATACCGCTGATCTTTGCATCCAATAAAGTCATCAACTTTTATAAGAAATCGGTTACTGAAGCCAATTTCAATTACGCAGCTACCAAAGAATACGACCATTTGAATAATAAACAGGTGAATGTATTTAGCTGTTGGGAAGAAGAAGTAAGCATCAATCCCGGTCAGTTGACCGATGTGGCAGGAAAATATGCAGTGTTATCACTCCAGACTGCCGTAGCTGCCTTAAAACAAAAACTTATTCATGGACTGGTAACAGCCCCCATCCATAAAAAGAATATCCAGAGCGCCGAATTCAGTTTTCCTGGCCATACACCTTACCTGAAAAAAATGTTCGAGGTAAACGATGTGGTGATGATGATGTGCGCAGATAATTTCCGCGTGGCATTGGTCACCGAACATATTCCTGTTAGCGAGATCGCAAAAAATATCACGAAAGAAACAATCGTAAGCAAACTGAATATTGTTCATAAGAGCCTGCAGCGCGATTTCGGGATCGACAAGCCCCGTATTGCTGTATTGGGGCTTAATCCCCATGCAGGTGATGAAGGCCTGATAGGAAAAGAAGAAGAAACCATTATTCAGCCAGCCATCAGGGATGCCAAGAACAGCAATATGATAGTAGTAGGGCCTTATAGCGCTGATGCATTCTTTGCCCGTCGCCAGCACGAAAAATTTGACGCCGTACTTGCCATGTATCATGACCAGGGACTGATCCCTTTCAAGGCACTGGCAAGGGGTGAAGGCATTAATTATACAGCCGGGCTGCCGGGTGTACGGACCTCACCTGATCATGGCGTTGCATTTGATATAGCTGGTAAGGATAAAGCTGATCCCTCTTCCTTCCTTTCCGCCATATTTGAATGTATTGATATTATTCAGCGAAGGGAAGCTTTTGATGAGAACAGAGCTAATCCTATCAAGAAGATCGATCCGGCAGTATTTGCAAGAATGGAAGATGAGGAGATCAGGGAGAATTAAAGACTGCGTCAGGAACGCCTTTATTAATGCTGTAGCTTGAATAGGTGATCTCTACCTTTCCTTTCCTGTTCTTCATTTTGTCCGGTATTTTTTCATCGGATCCATCATCATAATCAAAAGTCACTCCTTTGGGTAATTTATAGTCTTTTGTATTGAAGGAGAAGATCACTTTATCTGCCAGGCCGTATTCGGCATATTTTCCATAGGTCAGGTCCAACTCATAGGTACCATTCTCACGGGTGGTGGTCTTTGCCTTTTTAATCACCATTTTCTGTTCATCAATATATAAGGTAGATAACACAACATCTGCGTTCTCTTCTCGCGGAAGCATTTTTATGATCCGAAGATTGGAGCCTGATTCCTTACCTACATCAATGATATCAAAATTGCTGCCGGTAGTAAAAAGACTGCCGAGATTAAGATTCACCGTTCCTTTGGGAACAAAGGACAGGCCCTTGTCATTTTTGATCCTCAGTTTGTCGGGCCGCTTGAAATAAACAGTAACATTGGCTATCGGGATCTTGATAAAGGTAACATTGGTCTTCATCTTGCCTTTTGCCTCATAGTCATTTACTTTCTCCAGTTTGGTCCTGATCTGATGGATCACTTCTTCAGCTGTTTGGGAAGATCCTGAATAGGCTGTCAGTAATAAAAGAACCAGAATGTATGTTGAATATCGGTACATTAACTTAATATGTTTTTTTTCCTGAAATACCAGATCGCTACAAAAACGAATAAGGCTGCATATACCAGTAGTATTAACCCGCTTTTCACAATAGCCGGGAAATTCTCAATGGAACCATCAACTGTAACACCCTCCACTCCTTTCACATAAAAGAAACCTTTCCATCCCAGCATATGTGTTGTGAACAGGTAAGGCTTTACCGTTTCATCATAAAATGGTATTTGCATCTGGGTTAGTATCGTAAATACAATGATCACGCAAACAGTAGCAACAATGGGCCCAATTGAATTATCAGCAAAGACGGAGAACATAAAGGAGAGGGCAGCTACCGTGATCAGCCCAATGCCAGCAAAAACAAATGCCGCGAAATAACGCCATAACACATCAGCAGATGAAATGATATTGGATCCGGAAACTTTGGCAACCAAAAGGTCATTTGTTCCAAACAGCAAAACGCTCAATAATAAAGCAAATATGGCCACCCATATCAATAGTATCAATGTATAAAAGCAGGAAGCTGTGAATTTGATGAGTAAAAGTCTTGAGCGACTTACCGGTTTTGCCACTATCAATCTCAGCGTTCCCATACTGGCTTCACCGGAGATCATATCGCCTGCAATTAATGCAACGAGTATGGGAATATGGATCAGTAGGAGGTTGAGGGTAAGATAACAGACAAAATATCCATTCAGGACCTGATCAGTGGGCGCTTCAAATGTTTCGTTCAATCCACTCATGACGATGCCCACATATTCCTTACCTCCAAACTTTAACCCTATCTGAATAAGCAGAATAATAAAAGCGATAACGGCAAAAGCAATATAGGTCCGGGGTCTCCGGAATATCTTATAAACTTCTATTTGAAAAAGCTGCCACATGCTAATGTCCGGTTAAGGAAAGGAAATAATCTTCCAGTGAATGTTTGGGCCGGAGGGATCTTACATTAATTCCCTTCTCTACCAATGAACGGTTCAGTTCCGGCACTCTTGATTTATCCACTTCCAGTATTATAATATCGTATTGATGACTTACCAGGTTTTCCGCCCATGCAGATTCTTTCAATAATGCATAAGCTTTCCCGGCATTATCAGTGATCAGTTCTACCATTGTTTTGGCAGGATTAAGGAGATCATCCTTATTTCCCTCTGCTACTTTCTTTCCTTTATTGATGATAAGAACGGAATCTGCGATCAATTCAATTTCGTTGAGCAGGTGAGAAGAAACAAAAACGGTTTTTCCAAGGTCCCGGCGCAAATGCAGGATCAGTTTTCTCATATCTGCGATGCCCTGAGGGTCCAGTCCATTGGTCGGCTCATCCAGTATCACCAGTTTTGGATCATGCACAAGGGCAACAGCAATTCCCAGGCGTTGTTTCATTCCCTGCGAAAAAGTTTTGACCTTGCTATCTGCCCTGTCTGCAAGGCCTACTCTTTCCAACTGCTCTTTGATCTGTGCGGCAGTTATCTTTATTCCACTCAGTGTTGCGAATATTCGGAGATTATCTTTTGCAGTGAGGTATTTATACAGATCAGGCCTTTCTATCATGGCGCCTGTTTGCCGGAGTATTTCCTGCCGGTGTTTTTTGAGATCCATTCCGAAAATCTCAATACTGCCTGAACCTTGCTGTATCAGGGTCAGCAGCATACGTATTGTGGTGGATTTACCTGCCCCGTTCTGCCCCAGGAACCCATAAACCTGCCCTGGAAATACGGAGAAGGAAAGGTCGTCCACAGCCTTTATATCCCCGAAATAGCGGAACAGGTGTTTTACTTCGATGACAGGGGTCAAGAGGTGATTTTACGTACAAAGATAGCTGGGTTTTATATTGTAAATGAGCGATTTAAGTAAAATTTAAAATATTTCCCGTTTAAAGCTTGCAAAGAATGGAACGAATTATTACGTTTGTTCTGCATTCGGAAAACCACATTTTCAAGACGAAAAATTACTTGAAAAATCCGTACCGGGTATTTCCTAAGACCACTCCTCCCGAAGGATCGACAACTAGTCTTTCTGTCTCCATCTGAATGCCTCAACAAGCTATCATCTTTATCCAATATTTCTGTGGGACATTGATTAATTCAAAACCCTGGAAATTGAAATCGACAATAACTAACTGCTTTATTCTTTATACGCTGAGCCTGACGCTACCATTCATTTCATCTGCGGCTCAGCACGAACTTCCCTCTTTTGCAACCGCTTCACCATCCTCTTCCACCGCCGGAGATGGCCAATCTCCGGCTATTGTTCAATTTACTTACAGCAAGAAGGATAAAAAGATCACGCTCAACTGGGTTGCAGATAAAAACCAGAACATGAATATGTTTGAAATTGAGAAGAGTAGTGACGGAAAAGATTTTAAGATGGCAGCACTGGTATTTGGTACAGAGAAAACAGGCGATGAGAATTATAAATTTTTTGAGAAAGCTGTTTCCAAAAAGGTTTACTACCGCATCAAAATGGTAGGAAAGGACAACACCGTAAGATATTCACAAGTACTAATAGCGAACAGATAAATTTCAACCAGCGTATTAAAAAATCGACGGCATGGATAAAAAGCCCACATGGCGTGAAAAGGTTAGGGAGCTGAAGAAAATGGTTGACCGCCTGGTCAGGCCAAGAGAAAGACAGTATCCACAACCTGCTCTGCAGCCTATCCGGCCACGACAAAAATTTTGAGGGGTGATCCTAAGTAGATCTTCATTACACTTAGAGTTCCAAAAGAGAAACGGTCCTTTGTCTAAAGGACTGTTTTCTTTTTACGCCACTCCATTCTCATGGCCATTACCATTGCCTAAATAATCCTGCAGGCTTATTACATATTCTTCAAAAGCAATGGTTCCAAGTTGAGTAATGCGACAAATGGTCTGGGGATAGTTATTTTTGAATTGCTTCACGATATCAATATATCCGGCATCTTTTAATTTTTGAATTTGCACACTAAGGTTGCCCGCTGTGGAATTGGTCTTTTCCCTAAGAAAAGTAAATTCCGCTTCCTTCACACTGATCAGTATGGATACAACGGCCAACCTTAGTTGCGAATGTAATATGGGATCAAGGTCTTTAAACATGTTTTTGTCTTGCCCTCAATATATAGGCAGGGATGATATAGCTCACGAGGATGGCAACCGCGCCATACAGCATCTGGTAATCATATGATGCATAGGTGGATGCTACCGCCAGTATAAAGGCGCACAAACTGCCTAATACAAGCGGCCTGAACTTGATTATGCTTCCGGAAACAAAAGTTCCCAATCCATATAACATAATAAAGAAGGGAAAGATTGGCCTGTCCCATCCCAATTCAGAAAGGATCATGCTCAACACAAAATAGGCAATGCCCATTCCTATCCACAGAAATTTGATGCTATCTCCTACATAGGTCTTTACCTTCTGCTTTTTACCTTCCCTGGCGCCATATACAATTGAGAAAATAAATGCCGGCACCACCAGCCACCACACATAATAATGTTTGGGATATTCATAAATATGCTTTAGAATAAATTGCCCTGTGCAGGCAATAAAGGTGACCCAGCCCCATACAAGGTAATAAATACCATTATCGGACATAACCTGCCTGGTCTTGTCGATCATCGACTGGATCAGAAGCAGGCTATCCTTTGGTGAGAAATTTTCATCATTCATGTTACAGTAGTTTGGTTTACTGGCATTGGGCCAGCATATCTTCTGCCTGCTTTTGTCCCCATTTGGGATAGAGCGGTTTTACTTCTGCTGCCTTGAATAAGGCAACAGACTTCTCAAATATAGGTTTTGCCTTGGCCTTGCCACCACCAAATGCTTCTGGTGTATTGAATACACTCATGCCCTGCAAATAATATAAACGAGGGTTTTTAGGATCAATTTCCATTCCTTTGGTAAGAGCCGATCCTGCTTCTGCTCCATAAGTCATATAACGGCTCTGAGGGTCAACCATCATTTGCTGGGTTGCAGCCATATTGCGGATCTCAAATATTTCGGAGCTTTTGCCAATGGCATCTGCTTTATCACAGAGCGCTTTTATTTTGGTGGCATTATCATCCTTGTTCAGGTTCTGATCTGCCCAGCCTGCTGTGGCCAGTGCAAGACCCGCATAATAATAAGGAAGCCATTGTGTTTTTTCAGCATCACCAATGCGTTCAAATGCAGCGGAGAGCGCCTGGTAGTCGGCCGTTGTTTTTGAACTGTCGAACATCTTGAGATTCTTTTGCATGGCAGCAAAAAACCTTTCACTTTGAGTAAAGCCTGAAAGGGAAGCCAGCAGTAGCATAATTGTTATCAGCTTTTTCATGTCGGTTATTTTTTCGTTTGGGTTTATATGATTGTTTAAAGGTTATTATTAATGGCGTCCTGTGTACGGTCTACACCCCAACTAAAGAAGGCACCAATGAAATAAAAGCGCGGAGCAGTGTTGGTAATGGGCTGTTTATTCATTCCATTCCAGGAATAATTGTAGCCGTATACAGGCTCATATCCCAACACATTGGTTACACTTGCCACCAGCACCCAGAACACTTTGGGATTGATCTTTCCGGCACTAGGTACATAGTTCATGCTGAAGCCAAGGTTATGAAACTGTTTTGTTTTGCCCTGGTCTGCTATAGAATATTTATTGCCAATATTGGTATAGATAAAATTGTAATACGGCCTGCCAGTTGCGAAAGTGTAAGTGAAGTTGAATCCTGTCTTCATATCAAGGAAGAATCGTTTCATCACGAAAGATGCGGTATGTGGTGTTGCGAAATTAGGTCTTAACAATCCGGTATAATTCAGATAATCTCTCTTGGTATCCAGGTAAGAGTAGCTGATCCAGTAATCGAAATTCTTAATGCTTTTCTTATCTCTCCAGAAGAATTCAATTCCTTTTGCATAGCCGGTACCATTGTTATTGTAAGTTCCGTAAGAAGAAGTAACAGGTACTGTTTTTACAAGATCATCATATTTCTTGTAATAAGCTTCGGCACGGAATATTCTGTCGTTCGTAGATTTCTGGTAGGTTAGAATATAGTGAGTTGCTTTAGTATAATCAAGGTTCTGTGTAAAGATCAGCTGCTGGTTCTCTGGTTTCTGATAAAATATCCCATAAGCGGCAGATACCTGGGCGCCTTCGCCAACCTTGTATGCAAAAGAAATTCTTGGAGCGAAATTGGATTTGTCGATAATGCTGGAACGTTCAAAACGTCCTCCAATCTTGGCGGCCAGGTCATTGGTAACATAAATATCAGTCTCGGCAAAAACAGAATAAAAATGCTCTTTCAGGGTTGATTGCAGGTTATTGTAGTTACTGGAATTGTAGAAGTACATGTACTCGGATCCAAAACGTATTGCGCTGATCCCAAACAATCTTTTTTCAAATACAGCTTTCAGCTGTGAAAGGTCCTGCCTGTTATGAATGGAAAAGTTTTTTCCTGTAGCCCAGGGCCTGTCTGGAAAGTACTGTTGGGTTTTATTCCTGTCCTGTAATTCTTGTGAAAGTTTATCAGTATTGGTGCTATAGCCTGAACCAATGTTCATCTTCCAGCCCTTGCCCAGGTTCTCTCTCCAGCTGAGATTATTATACCAGTTGATATTATCAAGACCAAATGCATCTTTCAAATCAGTACTATCAATGTCTTCTCTTCTTAGTCCAAGTGTACTTTTGCTGAATGTAGTATAGTATTTAACCATTCCACCTCTCTTTGTGCGAAAACGGAAATTGGCATCGCCACTGTGGAACTCCGGCATTTTGAAATAATCCGGCTTTTGTTTTACTATATTGAAATAGGCTATCAGGTTCACATAATTATAATTGACACCCCATGATGATTTCTTGTTATCTGCGAGTTGCTGAAAACCTGCTCCTACTATAATTGGTGAAAGAGAAAGATTAGCTGCAGACCGTTCAGGGAAATCAATGGATTCAAGAATTAACGCGGAGGAAAGGGCTTCACCGTATAATGCAGAATAGCCGCCAGTGCTGAAAACGGTTCCTTTAAAAAGGAAAGGTGAAAATCGGCCACGGCTGGCGATATCGGGCACACTGGTATTATATGGATTATTCACCAGGGTACCATCTATGAATTGCTTGGTTTCATATCCGGCACCGCCTCTTACAAATAAACCTTCCTGCTCACCCACCTGCTGAGCGCCGGGCAGGGTCTTTACGGCTGCTGTGATATCAGCGTTTCCACCACCCACTGTGGCCACATCAATGGAGTTCAGAACGGTAGCAGCCCGCTTGGTATCTCCGGCTGCAAAAGAGCCGGAAATGACTGTAACCGCCTTTAATTCACTAATTTCTTCTTTCAGGGAAATATCCCTTGTGATGTTCTCAGACCCGATCACAATCTTCTCTTCAAAACCCTTGTAGCCCATATTGCTCGCTACCAGGAGGTGCTCGCCTTTTTCTGAGGTGGTGAATTTGAAATTGCCGAGGGAGTCTACCAGTCCACCATCATAACTATCTTTAATTGAAACAGTTGCGCCTGGTAATGGCCTGCCTTTATTGTCCTTCAGCTTTCCGCTGATAGTGACCTGGGCAGAAGCCGCGGAAGCCAGAATGAAGAGGAAGATAAGGGGAAAGGTGCTTTTCATAATAGTCGTTTTTGGTATTAATGCCCGCCAAACATAAACCAGTTTACAACATAAACCAAATGGATATCGGTGAACGGGGGGAAATATCCTGTCAAAATCCAGGCAAAAAAAAACCGTCCCGCCATTTCGGCGAGACGGTGTGAACCCCTCACTAGAAAAAGAATTATTGCTTTACAATTTTTTGAGTTGCAGTCTCTCCGTTGCAGGTAACCTTTACCATATACACGCCTGCGGTGAGATTGCTTACATTGATTGTTTCAGTTTGGCTGCTGTTTCCAGATTCGGCTCTAAGAGTCAACCGTCCATTGTTGCCTATAAGTTCATAGCTCACTTTCTTATTCTGCCAGTTTGCAGGGATCGTAACACGCAGATCGCTGGTTACGGGGTTAGGATAAGTAGTGACAGCTATTTTGCTAGTATTTTCTTTTTCGAAACGTATCAGTCTGATAATTGATATCTGCTCCTTTGCATCGATATTGACTGTGCGGATTCTGTAATAAACGACCGAACCAGTAGCACTGCTCACCTTATCAGTAAAGGTGTAGGTCATTTTATCCTGTGTGTTACCAAAGGAAAACACAATACCTGCCTGTGAAAATTCTTTTCCGTCAAAGCTTCTTTCTACTACATAGTGACTAACATTCTTTTCAGTAGAAGTAACCCAGGCCAGGTTAACCTTGTTAGTTCCTTCCAGCATGGCGTTAAAAGAGATAATATCAACAGGCAATGTTACCTGGCTGGGATAAGTGAACCCTTTCATATACATGCTGAACTGGCGGGTATCATTTGTAGGTAATAATGTATTAGTACCGTATTTGACTGTAAAGGAAGAAATATTCTTGTTAACCGCAGTGAACATATTTGACATGGAACTTGTATCGATACCTGTGCGCTCAATACCCAGGAGATTTGTTCCTCTGAACTTGCCTAATAACAGATCCAGCAGAGAAATTTCCAGTGTAGTGCTCATGTATTTTGCAACACTGCCGGTACCCATGCGGATCTCAGCAAATTCTTTCAGGTTAAGGTTACCATCGATATCCAGGGCAGTAGCATTAACCTGTTGCAGATAGGCAGGAGTATTTGTGTTTGCTACATAAAAACTGATCGTAAATACAGCGTAAGAAGAACCGATTACATTACCCGACTGAATTTCAGGCTGAAGAGCATCTTTATAACCAAGGCCATTTGAGTTATCATCAATCTGAGTCACTTTAGCGTTACCAACCAGGCTATCAATCTTCAAACGGGCATCAACACCTGCCATAACATCTTCAAACAGGTAAATGGCACCTTTTTTCAGATCAGTGTAGCTTGCTGTTTCCAGCTTTGGGTTGCTGAATTTGAGACCGCTGGTCAATAAATCATTTCCGTTACCACCACTGTTGGTGTTTCCGGTACCACTGCCAGATACGCCACCTGGGCCAGACTGGGCAACAGCAGAAGCAGAAAGCAAAACTGTAATAACTACAGCACTCACAAGTTTCATAAAGGGTACAAATGTTTTCATCACTTTTCGTTTTAGGGTTTAGGTTGGTCCCCTAGCATATTGGCAGTCTTCAGTAGTTTCTTACAACCTCTGATCGCAATGAAAACCGACTTGTAAAGTGGGAAAAGCTTGTGGAAGATTTACGGGCTTGTCTCATGGTCGGATTACGTTGTTTTCTAAGGGTTGTTTCGATTCTGATGCTAAAGTAATACGCGGGTTTTACCGGTGCAAGTTTTCCGCGAACTTTTTCGTAAAAAATACCGTATTTTCTGTAGTATTTGTACGATTGATACTGTATATCAGTTAGTTGTAAACTAGGTATTTCCCATACCCTTTGCTTCAAAACTTAAAATCCGGGCCTTTTCGAGATGTTTTTTTACTATGAAAACAATAATACGGGTAGTAGATTACCCTATTCCTCAGCATAAGATTTCGGGCAAAAAAAACTCTTTTAAAGGAACCTGGCTTCCTGCAGGCTGGAAAAGATGGACCTGTAATAAAAAAGCCTCCCGTTATGGAAGGCTTCAACTATTTGTTTTACTGTCTGATTATTTCTTATACTGAGGGATCAATCCATTTGCCAGTTCCACCATTTTCTTCAAACCGTCATCAGGCAGATTACCCTTCTTGAACTCAGCCATTAGATCAGGCATCTTGTTTTCCATTTCCAGCAGGAAATGCTCTTCAAAATCCTTCACCTTATTTACCGGTACATCCCTGATCAATCCATTTGTACCAAGGTAGATAATAGCTACCTGTTTTTCCACCGCAAAAGGTGAATACTGCGGCTGCTTAAGGATCTCCACGTTACGGGCCCCTTTATCAATTACATTCTTGGTAGCAGCATCCAGGTCACCACCGAATTTGGAGAACGCTTCCATCTCACGATAAAGCGCCTGGTCCAGTTTCAGTGTACCTGCCACTTTCTTCATGGACTTGATCTGCGCATTACCACCCACACGGCTTACAGAGATACCCACGTTGATGGCGGGACGGATACCAGCGTTGAACAGGTTACCCTCAAGGAAGATCTGTCCGTCTGTAATAGAGATTACATTAGTAGGGATATAGGCAGATACGTCACCAGCCTGCGTTTCGATGATAGGCAATGCTGTTAATGAACCACCACCTTTGATCAAATGCTTAATGCTGTCAGGAACATCGTTCATGTTCTTTGCTACGTTATCATCACTGATAACCTTGGCAGCTCTTTCCAGTAAACGGCTATGAAGATAGAATACATCACCAGGATAAGCTTCACGGCCTGGGGGACGACGAAGCAGCAATGACACTTCCCGATAAGCTACCGCCTGTTTTGAAAGATCATCATATATGATGAGTGCAGGACGTCCGGTATCACGGAAGAATTCACCAATAGCTGCACCGGCAAATGGAGCATAGAACTGCAAGGGAGCAGGATCAGATGCAGAAGCGGCAACAATAGTAGTATATTCCAAAGCTCCTGCATCCTGCAGGGTTTTCATTACCCCGGCAATGGTAGATGCTTTCTGTCCGATGGCAACATATATACAGTATACCGTTTTACCGGCTTTGAAGAATTCTTTCTGGTTGATGATGGTATCAACTGCAATAGCAGTTTTACCAGTCTGGCGGTCACCGATGATCAGCTCTCGCTGTCCACGGCCGATAGGGATCATGGCATCGATGGCCTTGATACCAGTTTGCAGTGGTTCTTTTACCGGCTCACGATAGATAACTCCAGGGGCCTTTCTTTCCAGTGGCATTTCATAACGCTCACCTTTGATGGGACCTTTTCCGTCTATGGGTTCACCTAGTGTATTCACAACCCTTCCAACCATTCCTTCTCCCACTTTAATCGAAGCGATCTGGCCGGTACGGCGTACTTTGGCTCCCTCCTGAATATCACCGGTTTCTCCCATCAATACCACACCCACATTATCTTCTTCAAGGTTCAGGGCAATGGCGCGCACACCGTTTTCAAATTCCACCAGTTCACCATAACGAACATTTCCAAGGCCATACACGCGGGCAATTCCGTCACCTACCTGCAGTACCGTACCAATTTCTTCCAGGTCGGCACTGGCGTTGAAGTTGCTTAACTGCTGGCGCAGTATCGCACTTATTTCATCCGGCTTAATATCTGCCATAGTAAAGATTTATGCTGTTGAGATAGAGAGTTTACACTCGTTTTTTCAGGGTGCAAAAGTAGGATAACAGGCCCTGACAAACAAAGAAAATATGGGAAATATAGGCTACTCTATCAGCAGCTTTTCCACTCTTTTTTCGCCGGGCAGGTTGATATTGACCAGGTACAGTCCGGCGGCCAGTCCGCTTACGTTCAGGGATGCCGGAAGGTCTGTCGCATTCAACTTTTTCCAGGTCCTGACCACCTGTCCATTCCCGTTTACCAGGCTTACATCTGCCAGCTGGCGGCTGCCTGAAATAAAGAGGCTTACCCTGCCTTTTGCGGGGTTAGGACTAAGCGTAATAGCTAATCCGGCTTTAGTCAGCTTTGCCTGCCTGATCACCGATAATTTCTCCCTTGCATCCAGATCAGTCTGGCGCAGGCGATAATAATAGGTGAGTCCTGGCTGAACGAAATTATCCTGGTAATTGTAATCGCTCCGGTCCAAACTATTGATCTGGCCATTGATCCAGCCAATATTTTTATAGTGTACTCCATCGTCACTTCGTTCTATGCCAAATCCTTTATTGTTTACTTCCTGGGCCGTGCTCCAGTTTAGCAAAATGGAACGGTTTGCAGGTTTTGCATCAAAGATGAGGAGGTTAACGGGCAAGGTAGTAGCCGGAGATACAAGCATGAATTGGGAAAAGCCATCTGTGAATGAAGCAGTAAAGGATGCATATCCTTTTGTAGCGCGCTGATCATCAACTATGGTGTTTACAATAACAGCATTGGAAGTAGAAACAAGGCCGGCAAGATTTATTCCATCTTTCACCTTCATCATTTTCAAAGAGCCAACACTTCCTCCCCATGCAGCTAGTTCAGCAGTTGTAAAATACAGGGTAACCTGGTAAGAAGCTGTTGTATTAGGTGTAGCGGGAGTTAGCGTAATCACCTTATCACTCCGGAAGAATGTTCCTGTCCCTGTATTAATAGCAGTTATTCCTGAGCCACTGTTCTGCACATTGGCAGTGATACAACCGATGCTCTGATTAATTCCACTGAGTGTTGCTAGGATCTGATTGTCCGTAGAAATATACTGAACAGTTTGACCGGTGCTGATGGAAGTAGTCCCCGAATTATTCAGTGTTGATTCAATGGTCAGCGGGTCCCCGGTGATCAAAACGTCGTCAACAGTAAAAGGCGGATCGTCTCCAGTATTATCATCATTCAACCAATAGAACACAATCCAGAACCGGGTATTGTTAAAGCTGGCGGGCAAGGTTCCATTGAATGTGGCAGCAGCGGGATTAGGTAAGGTCTGATTATCAAAGAAGGTATTAAACAGGGTTACTGTTCCCGGATCATTTTCCGGAATGAATCC
>Ga0136846_1235045_pt1 | contig 19874 bp, 15 predicted proteins | sample HopSoiMetagenom2_FD_96841 | JGI IMG/M metagenome (GOLD analysis project Ga0136846, IMG submission 96841) | Grasslands soil microbial communities from Hopland, California, USA - 2 Assembly 2016 (version 4) | ecosystem: Environmental > Terrestrial > Soil > Grasslands | place: USA: Hopland...
TCCGCTGGGTGGCGACGTTCAGATGGCCGGTGATGGGGCGGGTTGAGCGGGGAAGAGAGCCAGGAATTCCCCCAGAATCTCGATGGCGAGATTAAAGCGCCAGGACCTTTCAGGCCCATGTCGCTGGTGGTGTTGAGGAATTTCCGGGACCTCGTCTTGGGCCGAGGTCCCGGATTTCAGAGCTTTCTAAGCATGGACAATGACTTGTCCGGGACCGGCAGAACGGTCCGACGCGATTGGTCCCGGCCAACCCGTTGAAGCCTATGGGAATGTCGGAAGCATAGGGACCTGTCCCTACGGCTGGTCCCGGCAAAAGCTGAGCACCACCAATGACCTGGCCCTGAAAGGTCCCGGTTCTTTTATCTTGCCTTAGTATTTGTGGTGCTGAGTTTCTTCGTCCTGGCTCCAGGCACAGACCTCTCCTCTTTCCAAAACTTTCCCGCAGTATCCTGCTGCACGTTCGCCGTTCCCACAAGTTCCTGAGAGTTCTCGGATCGCTCGAATGCGCCGTGGAGGGAGGAAGTCGGGATGCGCCGTGCATTAGTCCGCGCTCATCCTGGGCCGATTGAAGAGCCGTCGAAGCGGCTGCTGGGCCCAGGCGGCGCACCTGGCGATCGGATTGGCGGGGCATTGTCACAGGCATTAGCGCGCGGTGACGGATCGCTCCGTCCGCAGGCAAGATATCGTGCTTCCCGCTGTCCTTGGTCATGCATCCTTCCTTCTCCGCCGCAGCGGAGTCCGTGCGATCAGGCCACGCGCGATGCGCCGCCGATCGAAGCTCGAATGGTCATGAGGCCGCCCTCGCCGCGACGGCCGAGAGCGGCGCGTCGGCGTAGGTCGTGCCGTCCCGCCACATCGCGTGCATGACCACCGCCAGCTTGCGGGCGACGGCCACGACGGCCTTCTTGTGACAGCGCTTGGCCAGCTTCTGGCCCCAGGCCTTCAGCCGGGTCTGCCCTTTGAACCGGGTCAGCATGGCGCTGGCCGCCTCGTAGAGACTGCGCCGCACCTCCGCGTCGCCGGCCTTGCTGATGCGCCCCTGGATGTCGATCGACGTCCCCGACTGCCACCGCCTGGACGTCAGGCCGAAGTAGGCGCCGACATCGCGCGATCGCCTAAAGCGCGCCGGATCGTCGATGGCCGTGACGAAGGTCAGGGCGGTCACCGGGCCAACGCCAGGGATCTCCATCAGCCGCCGACAGAACTCGTCGGCGCCGACGATGCGCAGGACCATGGCGTGGAGCTTGAGATATTGCCTCCACAGCGCCGCGCGGGCCTGGAGCATGGCGTCCATCAGCTCGGCGGTCAGCGGATCCTCGGCGCAGGCCTCGCGCACCGCCGCCTCGAAGCCGCCGCGCCCGACCTTGCTGAGCCGCACGCCGAAGCTCTTGAGTGAATGGCGGATGGTGTTCTCCAGGTCGAGGAACTTGCGCTTGAGCGCTCGCCGCTGGGTCAAGACCTGGCGCACGCGGTAGCAGGCGTCGGACTTGACGTGGGCGGTCTTGAACCAGCCGGTGCGCATCAGGTGCGCCAGGCCGAGCGCGTCGGTGGCGTCGGTCTTATTGCGCTGGGCGGTTAGGGCCGCGCGAACATGGCGGGTCTCCAAGCACACCGCCGGCAGACCCAGGGCCTTCAGGCCGGGTTGCAGCCAGGGCGACAGTGAGCAGGCCTCATGGCCGACCCGGCGCAAACTGGCCGCGAACGGCGACAGGATCTGGGCGATCGTATCCGGATCGGTGGCCACGCTGGCGCGCATCACCACCTCCCCGGCCGCATCGACGACGCACACCGCCGTCTCGTCGATCGCCACGTCCAAACCCGCGAAATGCTCCATGACCGCGCGCCTTCTGCTCCGCGCCGGCCCAGCGCCGGCAACGGGCAGTGTGCGCCCAGATCGGGGTTTCGGCGGCGGGGCCGCTTCGGGCGGTGGCGGGCCAAATACCGTGGCCCTAGTCCCGTTGCCGTTCGGCGCGTGTTTAACGTCCTAGTTTGTTGGGCTTGCCTAGTTCGCGTTGACAGCTCTTTCGCGTCCGCCGCTCAGCTTTCTCAAGCTTGAGCTTCATCTTCCGCCGAGGAATACCCGCCATCTCCCCCAGGCTTAGGGGCGTGACGTCCTCTCGGACAAACTCGGACGATGTCGCGACCGTTTCGCCGAGCCAAGCGGCCGCGTCCTTAAATCTCCACGATACATGATCGTAGTTGTCACGTCGGAAAGCGTGCGGAGATCGCCAATGGGAGCTTGACAGTATAGCCACATCAAACTTTGAGTGTGCTCCTCCAGGTTGATCCGACCTGAGACGGGTGGGGGCGTTCATGAGTTTTGGCATCGGTCGCTTGGTTGCGGCGACCTTGGCGTTCCTGGGCGCGAGCCTTAGCTATCTAGCAGCGGCTCAGACGGTCTCTTCCTGTATCAACGACGCGCTCCACCGAGGGACCCTCGCCGCTGATCACGCGCTGGGGCGCGTTGCCGGGCGGGCCGGAGCCCAGACGCAATCCTTCGTTGATCCTCTCGGAGTCTACGCGGGAAGAGCTCTGTGATGTGCGGCTTTTGGAATGGCGTCCGGATCGCCCTAATCGCGTCGCTTCTGCTTGGGGGGCAGGCCCTAGCGCAAGGGGCGGCGGGGCCGCCGTCCGTGAAGATCCTGCTCGGCGCGCCGCAATCGCCTGAATCGGCCGCGGCCTCCCCCGTCTACGCCATCGCAACCCACACCGACGGGCTCTGTCGGGATTACGCCAGCAACGCCGAGATCTGCCCAGGCGGCGTTAGGCCGCGCGATCCAGAAATCCGTGCGCTGGCGGCGGGCCTGAAGAACGATCCGGACCTGATCTACGAATATGTCCGCAACAGCATCGAGACCGAATTCATCTTTGGCTCGAACAAGGGGCCGCTGGGCGTCACGATCAACAAGACAGGCAGCGCCTTCGACCAGGCTTATCTGATGGTCGAACTGGTGCGGGCGGCGGGAGGCGTCGCGCGCTACAAGTTCGGGACCATCAGTCTGACCGGCGCCCAGTTCTACGACTGGACAGGCGTCAAGCAGGCCAAGGCGGCCTGCGCCTTCCTGGCGGCGGGCGGCGTTCCAGCCACCATCAATGGCGTCTCCACGACCTGCGAACTCTCCGGCGAGGTGACGAGCGCCGTGGTGGCTCACGTCTGGGTCGAGGTCGACATTAACGGCCAGCACTACCAGTTTGACCCGGCCTACAAGCCACATAGCCACAAGGCCGCCTTCGATGTGCGCGCCGAGATGCAGTTTAGCCCCGGAACGCCGCTGGCGGTCGCTTCCCAGACCGTTGTCGCATCGGGCGCCGGTGTCGCCAGCTTCAACCAGGCCGGCCTAGCCACGACCCTCAACACCTACGCTGGCCGTTTGGCGTCGCGCTTCGAGCAAGCGGATATGGCGGGAGGTGGTCTGGTTGACGTGATCGGCGGCGAGATCATCGTGCCGGCCGTGCGGCCCGTCGGCGGCCTGCGCCAAACCAGCCTGGCCTACGCTACAGCGACGCAGCAGTGGGCGGACATCCCCGACGCCTATCGGGCCAAGATGACCCTGCAGCGCCGAAATTTGGACAACTCGCTTACAACCTACGGCAGTTTCTTCCCCGACGAGATCTTCGGTCGGCGGATGGAGATCGGCTCGATCCAGGGGGATACCCCCTTGCCTGCCTTTCAGCCGCGCAAGCCCGAGCTGCGCCTGGATGGCGTGCCGATCTACCGGGGCGCGGACTTCAAGCGCGACGGTGGGGACAATCCCTGGCTGATGTATGTCATCAAGCTGCGGATCGCGATCGACCATCCGTTCGCCCAGGCCGCCTATGGTGATGACGCCTACGAGCGCGAGATTTCGGGCACGATGCCCATTCACGTGCTGTTCGGAATCGGCGAGGTCTCCAAGGCGCTGGGTGAAAAATGGTCGCACGAATGGGCGGCCGATGAGGCGGACGGCATGGAGGTGTACGGCTGCATCTACAACGAGGACAGCGGCGCTGGAACCTGTTCCCTCCCCTATGGCGACACCTACAGAGCCAATGTGGCGGCCACCTGGATGGCGCAGCAGGCGCGGGCGATCGAGATCCACTCCCGTCTGAGCGGCGCTAAGACCCAGATCCTGCACAATTTCGGGACCCTATATTCCGTCCAGGGCTTCGACATGGGGGAGGGCGGTCAGACCTTTGCGGGCGGCGGCGAGCTGTCGGACATCACCACCGCCCTGGCGGTGACGTCGCTCAGCGCCGATCCCGTCAGCCGCCGCAACGCTATCCGAGCGATCGCCGCGACGATGGCCGCGCTCGAGGGCTCGGTGCCCGAGCAGCTGGCTGACATGGTCGATGCGTCATCGGCCGCGCGCCGCTTCGCCTGGGGCGACGCGCCCGAAGCCGGCGAGACCGTCAGCACCGCCAAGCGGCCCTTCACTCACGTGGCGGCCTTCGGGGCGGCGCCGGCCGCCAGCGCCTTGCTGTACGAAGGCGCGGGAAACGCGCCCACCAGTTACGCCACCGGTTTCATCGCGGGCCTGAACAGCTACCTGTCGCAAGGCTTCGAGGCGACCCTGTCGCTCGAAACGGCCTTGGGCCCGGGCTATCCGACTGTCGTCACCCATGCTGGCCGATACCAACGCGGCGGCGCGTTCGTGGCGACCAAGTACGTCAACAATGACCCCGCCGGCGACCCGCTGGAAATCGCCTATGTGAGCCTGTCGTTCTTCAACCAGTCCAAGGGGGCCGGCGGCGGATCGGCGCCGGAGCTTTCCACCGCGGCGACGCGGTCGCTGCAGGACCAGTTCAAGGACCGAAGCACGCAGCTCGGCGTCAGCGCCTTGACGGGCCTGCCCAGCTATCAGTCGGCGACCCTAGCTTCGACCGGCCAGGGCGAGGCGCCTACGCTGATGAGCGACACCGTCGGGCTGCGCGGCAGCGGCCTGCCGGTGGTCACGCCCGACCCGACCTTCACTAGGCTTTACGGCCCCACGCAATTCGGCACCACGTCCAGCAATGTCGGGGCCGTGGTGGCGGCCAACTCCGCCCTCGACGCCATGGGTGACGCCCGCATTTCCGCGATGGCCGAGACCCTGGCCGCCTTCGTGGCCATGCAGGACGTCTGGAACGCGTCCACCTCGACCCAGCGCGACGTGGCGGAACTGCTGACGACCGATTGGTGGACAAGGCGGTTGCTGTTCAACGTCGCCACGGTTCACCAGGGCGTCCAGACGCGTCGTTTCGTGAAGGTCAACGGCCTGGGCTTCCGCGAGATCAACGGCGGTGGCGCGTCCCTGATCTACAACGGCGTCCGCACGCCGATGCGCGCCGGCGGCCTGGACGAGAAGAAATGGGATCCCGATCGAAACTGGTCGTATCCGAGCGTCACCCTCACCGAATCCGACCTCACGGTGAAGATCTATGACCCGATCGGGATCAGCACGATCATTCCGGGCGGCGCGCGCGAAGCGGCGCTGACTAGGACGACCTTCCCGGGCGGCGTTTCCTGGACCACCACGGCGCGGTTCTTCAACGTCGGCGACGAGACCGCGACGAACAATTACCTGGTTTCGAGCACCGGAGCCGAGCTTCGCATCGCCGACCCCGAGGTCTTCAGCGGCGTCGGCGCGGCCCCGACGCCTTGCTGGGCGAACGAGACCGGCATGGCGATGCCCGCCTACACCTATCGGACCTTCCAGGACGCGAAGGGGCAGACCTACAAACTGCGCTTCCTCGCGCCGGTCAAACGGACGGTCAACCAGCGGCCGGAAGACTCCTGCCGGCTGGAAGCGGTGTTCGCGCCGTCCGACCCGAACACCCCGGTCCTGCAATACGTCTATGATGGAGCCGGCCATGTGGTCGAGGCCCGCGACGCGATCGCGATCCGCCAACCCGCCGTGCGCAACCCCTACCGGTTCTATGTCGCCGAAGGCTATCGCGGCGAATGGTCCAATCCCGCGAACGGCAGCTATTCGGTCGAGACCATGCCGGCGGGCGGCTATGTCGTCGATGGCGTGGCCGCGACCAGCCTGACCCGGGTGAGCGACGAGATCGGGCGGTTGAACCTGGCGCTCTACGACGGGCGCCACAGGTTGCTCTCGCGGGCCAATCCCGAAAAGGACGAGGCGCGCTACAAGTACGACGCGCGTGACAATGTCGTCGAGCTGCGCCAGGTCGGCAAACCCTCGCCGTTCTCGCCCTTGGCTGATCGCGTGACGACCGCGGGATGGAATTCGACCTGGAACAAGATCGCCTGGATAAAGGTCCCCGGCGGCGCCCAGACGGACTTCGTCTACCAGGACTCGGGTGATGGCGTCGGCAAGCTGCGCCAGTTGATTCAGCCGGAGGTGGCCGGCGGGCGCCCGACCTACACGCTCGAATATTACCCGAACGGCCTGCTCAAGAAATCCACCGATCCGCTGAACGTGGCCACGACCCATATCTATGACGCTCGGGGCAATCTGACCCAAAAGATCTTGGACCCGACAGGCCTGAACCTGATCACCACCTACGGCATCGACGCGGCGATGAAAGGTGACGTGGTCTCGGTGGACGGCCCACGCACCGACAAGGCCGATGTCTCCTACGCGACGTACGACGAATTGCGCCGGAAGATCTTTTCGATCACCCCCGGCGGAACCGGCTCGGCCAAATTCCGCGCCGAGAAGTCGACCTATGACATCGATGGTCGGCTGACCAAGGTCGAGGTGGGGACCTCCACGGACACGGTGGGCGGCAACTTCGATCCACCGCTGCAAACGACGCGGAACCGCTACGACGCGGTCGGCAACAAGACGCAGGTCTATGTCAACGGCGGCACGGACGGGGCCAGTCTGACCCAGATCAGTTACGACGGCGCCAATCGCCAGATCTGTTCAGTCGCGCGCATGAACAAGGCGAACCTCCAGACGCTGTATGACGCCGGCGACATGCCGAACGGTTGCGATCCCCTGCTGGCTTCGGCCGGGGTCGATGGTCCGGATCGCGTCACCCAGACCAACTACAATCCCGCCGGCGAGGTCACCAGCATCTTCCAGGCGCTCGGGATCGCCGGCGTCGAGCGGACCTACGTCGAGTACACCTATACCGACAACGGCAAGCAGAAGACGATCAAGGACGCCAATCAGAACCTGACGGCGCTGACCTATGACGGCTTCGACCGGCTGAGCCAGCAGAACTTCCCCTCGACGACGCGTGGGGCGCAGGCGGCCAGCACGACCGACTACGAACACTATGACTACGACCTCAATGGCAATCGTACGGGCCTGCGCAAGCGCGACGGCTCGACCCTGACCTACGGCTACGACGCCCTGAACCGCATGACCTCGAAGAGCGGCTCGGCGATCGCGGCCGTGACCTACGGTTTTGATCTGGGGAGCCAATCGACCTCGACAGTGTTCACGGCCAGCGGCCAGGGCGTGACCTACACCTACGACGCCGCGGGACGGAAGTTGACGGAGACCAGCTACGGCAAGGCGATGACCTATTGCTACGGAGGCCCGACCTGTCCGAACCCGGACAAGGTCAACGCGACCCAGATCAGCTGGCCGGCAGCCGCCGCCGTCGCGATCTACGCCTATGACGCGGCCAATCGCGTGGAGACGGCGGCCATGGCCGGGGCGTCAGTATCCTACGTCTATGACGACCTGGGCCGGCGCACCAACGCCAACCGCGCCAGCGGGGCCAACGAGACATTCGTCCTGGATACGGCCGGACGTCCGAAATCCTGGTCGCTGCACTTCTCTGGCGTCGGCAAGGACCAGTCCGAGACGTTCGGGTACAACGCGGCCAGCCAACTGATCGGCTCGATCCCGGTCAATCCTCTCTATCTATGGGCGGGGACCGCCGCGAGCCTGTCGGCGACCGCCGACGGCCTGAACCGGGACGTGGCGATCAGCACCGTCGGCGGGGGCGGCTGCGCGGCCAGCGGCAAGGGCTACGACTGCAACGGCAACCTGACCAACGATGGCTGGCGCACCTTCGCCTATGACGGCGAGAACCGGCTGACGAGTATGAGCGGCTCGGCCACGGCGGCTCTGTCTTACGACCCGCTCGGCCGCCTGCGTGAGACGACGATCAACGGCGTGGTCACCCAGTTCCTCTACGATGGCGACCAATTGGTGGGCGAATATGACATCAAGGTGGTCAACGGCACGACCGTCGAGACTCCGCTGCGCCGATACCTGCACGGCATGGGGACCGACGATCCGCTGGTCTGGTTCGAAGGCTCGGGCCTGACCGACATCCGCTACCTGCACGCCGATCGCCAGGGCTCGATCATCGCTTGGAGCGACACTTCGGGCGTCAGCCAGGCCACCTACACCTACGGCCCGTACGGCGAGCCCGGCGACAACTGGGCGGCGGGCTCACGCTTCCGCTACACCGGCCAGGCGGCGCTGCCCGAGTTGAAACTCTATCACTACAAGGCCCGGGTCTACGATCCCGTGCGAGGCTGGTTCCTGCAGACCGATCCGGTCGGCTACAAGGACGATCTGCAGTTGTATGCCTACGTGGGCGATGACCCCATGAACAAGACGGATCCGTCCGGCTTGGCCAAGACCTGCACTCTTAGGGAAAACGGCGGGCAGAGCTGTTGGGAGGACGCGAAGCTTAGCCCCCTTGGCGCCTTGATCGCCGTCACCGCCACGACCGTCTGGAACGCGGGCGTGCACGGTTACGAAAAGGTTACGAGCAAGCGCCGGGCGGCGGCCACGAGAAGCGAAACTCAAACCCGCCGCGAAAAGCAATACTATGTCACGGTGCAGGTCCAGGGCACGGGTCTGCGTAATCCTCAACGGGCTATCCCGATTGAGGGGAATGCGCCGGTACGGGTGCGGGAAGTGCATGTGGCTCTTACCGCCCTCGCGAATTCGTTGCCTAGAGATGAGCTGCGAACTCTGGGGCCGGCGTTCGTGGACGCCTCGAAATGGGCCACGCGAACGGCGGACAACGGCGGTATTGGCCCTGTTGGTAGCAATTCATTCGGTAATGGAGTGGATTCTGAAACTCGATATAGAGTTGATATTGATGTAAGATACGGTGAAATCAATATAGTGCACTAGGTGGTAGTTATGGAATACGAAGACATGATCCCGATTTATCGTGATAAATTGATGGCGTACTTTGTTGAGAAGTCAAAAGAGATCGGATTGGATATAAATCCAACAATAAGAAATCCTAAAGATACTATGCTTGCTGGTAGATTGTATGAGGAGGCGAGCGTGCAAAGGCAATTTATTGTTTATCCAACCAAAAGGCCGGAATCTGTCGAACATTTTGAGAAAAAGACGGGTGTTGATGATCAAGTAATGCTTCTCGCCGTTATGTCTCCATTGAACGAAGTGGAGTTTCCGGAGGTTTGGAGGCTGTATATAAATTGGCGAAACCTCGAAGGAACGATGTCGTAGGCGAGAGCATCCGGTGTCCGATCTGGGCCAAGCGCCCGCGCACCAGGGGCCTTGACTGTAAAACGGCTCAATTGATGGGGATCCCATACGTACGCGGGTGTCGGTGATCGTGGCGTTGGGCGCATCGATGGCGTCCTGCGCGGGAGCCGATTCCGCGCCGGCGCCGCGCTATGCGTCCAATGACGGTCGCAACGAGATCGTCGTCGAAGAGAGCGAGTTCAAGATTCGACCGAGGAACGAGCGTGTTCCGCCCGGCCGTTTGGATGGCGGCGGCTGGGCCGCGGACGTCCAGGACTGTTCCGACGAGCAGTTCAAATGCCTGAACGCCGACAGATTCACGTTCGCCGTCGAACGAGCCGTCGCGCATGTGGGAGACCGGTATCAGCTCAACGGCGTGAAGTTCTCCGTCATCGGTTGTGGCGACGAGGCCTGCCGGGTCCAGGCCATCCGGGGCGTCTGCGAAAACTGGAATGACGAGGACAGCGGCCAATGTAGCCCGTTTCGGGCCGAACAAGCCGGGAAGGCGGCCGCCATAGTCCTGAGGTACAAGTACAGCGCCGACGTTGGCGTCACTGAAATCGCGATTGAATATCAAGATTTCCCACCTGACCCCAGCCAAGTCTATAAGCTTTCGAGCGAGACCGGAATTCTGCGATAAGGGTACCTCAGCGGGCGGGTGTCGGAACTCTCCGCCGTTGAGCTAATGATGGCTGAGCGCGCCAAAGACTTCCCAGAGTTGGATGTGGCCTTCGATCCAGCATCGGCGTTTCGAATCCGGCTCATCTGGCTGATGGGCAGGCTGAGTTACGAGGCAAGTCTTTATCACCCGGCGAAGGTAGGAGGACTAAAACCCTACCAGGCACTCTACGCCAATGGAGGCGCCGCGTGGCTGGCGCAGGTGCCGAAAATTTGCATGGCGGAAACGCGGACCGTCATTGGGAGAATGCCTGTGGCGTAGTTCCGAGGCGTGATGGCCGCGCACTTCCTAAGTTGCGTTTCCGGCCTGTGCGGCCGGTCGTTTGGTCCGCTAAATTGCCAGCGGCCACTCATAGTTCTCCGCAGCATCCGTATCTGCGCGCCATTTTCTCTTTAAGAATCAAATAGATGGAAGCGGCGGCGCGATCGTCGCCGCGATTTTCGTGCCGTTCCAGCCGTTTCCATGGCATAAGCCTTATTTTACAGCGGTTTACGAAGATTCCGCTGTGGGTTCCCACTGGTTACAAGCGATTCCGTGGCGCAAAAGTGGCGCATGGTTTTCTGCGTGGAAGCAAAGCCAGAGAACGGACAATGTGCTCATTTCTGACTGAGGCTTGACGCTTAGGGGCTCCTGGGAAATCTGCCTTCTTACCGTCGACCGCGCGCTCGAACACCCAAGCCTGTTCCTGGCGCTTTTCGGCTGTGGCGCGAAGGCTGATCAACCTCGCCCCGCGAGAGCTGGACGCTAGGATCTCGCGCAACTGAAGCAGAATGTCGCGCCGCCGCCAGGGGTGACCGTGACCGTAACCCGACCGCCGTGCTTGCGCGCCACCTCGCGCACGATCGCCAGACCCAGACCCGCGCCGGGATGGCCGTCCCGGCGGCGCCAGAAAGGCTCGAAGATACGTTCGCGATCCCCCTCGGGCACACCCGGGCCATGGTCGATCACGCAAACCACCGGTTCCGGACCGACGGTGATGTCGATCCGGCCGCCGGCCGGTTCGGCGCGAATGGCGTTTTCGACAAGGTTGCGCAACGCGCTGTGCAGCAGACGCGCGTCGCCCCGTATGGAGAGCGTCTGGCGATGGGGCAGAAGCGCCAGCTGGCGCCCCTGGGCCAAAGCCAGCGGGCTGCAATCGGCGACGACATCGCGCGTCAGATCGACAAGGTCGACAAGGTCCTCTGACCTTGCGGCGCCCGCCTCCAGCCGCGCCACCATGAGCAGCTGATCGACCATCGCGCGCATGCGCTCGATATCGCGCCGCATGCCTGCGACCTGATCGCCCGGTGGCAGGCTGTCGATGCGCGCGGCGAGAATGGCCAGCGGCGTACGCAGCTCATGGGCGGCCTCGGCGGCGAAACGCTGTTGCCGGCTGACCCCTTCGTCCAGACGGTCGAGCGCCAGGTTGATGGCGCCCACCAGGCCCGCCACCTCGGCCGGAACAGTGTTGTTCAGCGGCAGGCGCACGTCGCGACGCCGCACGTCGATGGCGGCGGCCTGTACGCTCGCCGCCTTCAAGGGCGCCAGGGCGCGGCCGATCACCCAAGGTGTGACCAGCGCCGCGGCGAGGATCACGAACCCGACGATGCGAAGCAGATAGCCGCCCATGTAGAGCGCCAGGGCCGGCAAGTCGCCGAACTGCATCGGATTTCGCGCGCCGACGACGGTGACCGGACCAAAGCGGCTTTCGACGAGGGTCGCCACGGCGGTCTCTCCGGCGAGCGGTCCCTCGCCGAAGACGAAGCTGGCGTTGAGAAAGCCCATGCCCTCCAAGCGCGCCAGCGCCTGGGCCAGCGCGGGCGAGGATCCCTCCAGGACCCGTCCGCGCCAGATGACCGCTACCTGCGCCCTCGGCCGCGCTCGGCGAAACGCGCTGAGCGCCCCGGTGTCGGCCAGCCGCATCCCGCCGTCCGGGTTCTTGCGCAACGCCCCGACCGCGACCCGCTCCAGGTTCATTTGGGCGAACGCGTATTCATCCCCCGCCTGGCGCCAGAAAAACAGCGACATGGCCGTGGCGAGCACGGAGACCACGGCCGCCACCGCGACGAACCAGACGACGAGCCGCCAGGCCAGAGAGGAGCCGCGCGGTTTCATTGCGCCTTGAGCAGGTAGCCGACATTGCGGATCGCGTGGATGACGACACCGGCGTCCAGATCCGCCAAACGCTTGCGCAGCCGAGACACGTGACCGTCCAAGGCCTTGGGCTGAACATCGTCGTCCATCCCGAACACGGCCTCCGACAGCGCGTGCCGCTGGACGACGCGGCCGGCCCTGAGCACCAGGACCTCGAGGGCGAGCAGCTCTCGGCGATTGAACGCCACGGCCCGGCCGCCGACCTTCACCTCGCGTGTATCCGGATCGAATGACAACGCGCCACAGGTCGTCGGCTGGGCGGGCGCCGCGCCTGGGCGACGCAAGGCCGCCCGGATCCTGGCCAGGAGCTCATCGGTGAAGAAGGGTTTGGTCAAGTAGTCGTCGGCGCCCGCGTCCAGGCCCGCGACCTTGTGATCGACCCGGTCCAGGGCGGTGAGCATCAGGACCGGCGCGCCGGGCGCGGCCTTGCGTATGAACGGCAAAAGGGTGAGGCCGTCTGCGTCCGGCAGGCCGCGATCCAGCAGGACGAGACCGTAGCGGGTCAGGGCGATCATTTCCCGGGCGGTAGCCGCGTCGCCCGCACGATCCACCAGCAGGCCGGCGCGCGCCAGGTTGGACGCGACCAGCCGCGCCATTTCGGGTTCATCTTCGACCAACAGGATGCGGGGCATGTCGCTCTCGTTCTCGCCGCCAACATCATGCCTCTAGGCGCCGCCAAGGCGCCATGACGGTGCGGCGCCGCCACTGAACCCCCTCGTCTTATCGCTGGGCGACAGCAACGGCGAGACGCGACATGACCCTTAGTCCCTGGATTCTCGGCGCCGGCGCCCTTGGGCTCGGTGTCGGCCTGCGCGCCCTGGCTCGCCTGGGCTTCAAGCGCGCCAAGGCCAGCCGCGGCGCCAGCCGGTCGAGGCTGTGGGACCATTTCTACAGCCTCGACTGGGGAGAGACCGCCACCAACAACTATGGCTTCGCGCCGGCCGAGGGTTCGTCGCCTGAGCGTTTCCAGCTTCAAATGTATCGCGAGCACCTGAAGGCGTTCCTCGCCAGCGGCGGCGACCCCGCCCACGCGCGGTTGCTGGAAGTCAGCTGCGGTCGCGGCGGGGGCTTGGCGCATCTGGTCGAGACGTGGCCGGGCGAAATCGAGGCCGTCGGCCTGGACCTGTCGGCCCACGCGATCGCCGCCTGTCGCGCGCGCTTCGGCGATCGCGATCGCCTGGCCTTCGTCGAAGGCTCCGCGCTCGACCTGCCCTTCGCCGACGAAAGCTTCGACGTCGTCGTCAATGTCGAGGCCTCCAACGACTACGGAGACTTCCCGCGCTTCTTCGCCGAGGTCGCCCGGGTGCTAAGGCCAGGCGGAGCGCTGCTCTATTGCGACAGCCGCAAGCCCGAAGACGCGATCCGCGTCCCCGAGGCGATGGCGGCCGCTGGGCTGCGCGGGCGTTTCGTCGACATCACCGAAAACGTTCTGCAGGCCTGCCGCCTCGACAGCGATCGGCGCCGCGCCCTGATCGACACGCGCGCGCCCTGGTTCTACCGCGCGCTGCTGCGCGATGAGATGCTCAGCTACGCCGCCGTGGAAGGCAGCGCCAAATTTCAGGCTTTCGCCGATGGACGGCGACGCTATGTCGCCACCTGCGCCTTCAAGGCGCCGGCGCGCGCGGCCGCGCCCAAGGCCGAGCGTGGGTTGGCGCCCGCGTCGCAGGCCGCCGGGTAGAGTCGTGCGGCTTGTCTCCGCCGCCCCCCTGGCGACGTCGTCCGCGCGCGATCTCCAACAGACGATCGAACAGGTTCGTCGGCGCGCCGTCATGGCGCTGGCCGACTTCTACGCCGCAGGCCTTGCGCCCGCCGATCCCATCCTACGCGAGGAGGCCGAAATGCGACTGCTCGAGGCTTGGGCGCAGGAGTGCGCGGCGAGGGTCTGTTTGACGCGCCTCGAAGGCCGTGATGCGCCGCGGCAGGTCTATGGCCAAGATTTCGTGGTCTGGCTGACTTCCCTGCCTTGAGAGGTCTGGACACCTTGGGCCTGACGTCGAGTCCGGCTTGGGACGATGTGGTCATTCGTCGGCGTCCGGCGCCGCGGCCCAGCTCAGCGCCATTGCCCGACGTAACGAACGGCCCAGAAAGACCTTGCTCTATCGAACTCCAGCGAGACCTTCGCCGACTGTGTTGCGGCGACCGGGAGTTGCGATCGGTAGGTTCGGAGCGCGTCGGGCTCGACGTCGCGGCGGCGAGGGCCTGGGAGGTGATCCTGAGGCGCGCAATCGCGACGGGCCATGCGGAGGACGACTTCGCCATGCTCACCCGCTTCGTCCATCGGCCACCAGGACCGTCCGCTGACCGGCCTCTGGCCGTGGCCGCGACGGCGAGGTCCGCCCTTTCCCAGACTCCGCGGTCCGGAGCAGGCGGTCATTGCGGCTCCTTGGGCTCGCGATGGCGAGCCCCAGCTGGGGAGCGAAGCGCCCATTCATGGAGAGGCGATGGGCGTGGAGTCGACTTTCCGGGGATGGTCCATGGTCTCCTTCTGGCGCTGCACCGCCATGTTTCCTGGTGTTGGAAATGGCGGGGCAGGGAGCGGGCGTGCATAGTCACGCCTTGGCAGCTGGGGAGTGGTGGAATGAGGCTGTTCGGCTGCGTCTGCGGTCAGTTTCATAGCTCGGGCGCAGGCATGGGCATGTCGGCGGAGCGCGTAGCTGTGCCAATTCCCTTCTATGTCGTGGACCATCCACAAGGGGTGGCCCTGTTCGACTGCGGCCTGCATCGAGACCTGGTGCACGCCGATGATCCGTATCGACGCCGGCTGCGCACCCAGGACATGGACGTCAGCCTCTCGACCGAAGAGACCGTTACGCGCGCGCTCGAGCGGCTGGACATCGATCCGGCGACGGTTCGGTTCGCCGTGCTTTCGCACTTGCACTTCGACCATGCCGGCGGACTGAGCGAACTCCCCAACGCGACCATCGTCGTGCAGGCTAGGGAGTGGCGGGCCGGCCGCGACGACGACCTCGCCGCCCGCTACTTCCTGCCCCGTCGATTTTTCGACCTCGGTCACTCCGTGCTTCAGATCGATGGCGAGCATGACCTGTTCGGGGACGGGTCGGTGACCGTTCTGCCGAGCTTTGGCCATACGCCGGGGCACCAGTCGATGCACGTGCGCAGCGATGATGGCGACCACCTCTTGGTGGCGGATGCCTGCTACAATTGCGAGACCGCGCGGACACGCCGCTTCCCTGCCCACTTCAATACTCGGGCGATGAACAGGTCTTTGGACGCGCTGATCGCGCGGTGTGGCCCTGAAACGCTCATGATCTACGGCCACGACCCTAGCCAGTGGGGTGATCAACCTGTCCTGAGTTCAAGCCGCGGCTTACTTCGCAAGACGTGATCGCCCAGATCAATCGCCAGATGTTCACCTATGGCTTTCGCGCCGATGACCTTGGCGACGCCTATGCAGCCTGGTGGCTCAACGCTTGGCTGGCGTTCCGTGGCCGCAGCGACGATCCGACGCCGCGCCAGATCGCCGCCGTTCGGGCGCAAGCGGCGCGGGCGATCGGGTCGTTGCCGCAGATGTTCGACGCTGGCGACGTCGCTAAGCAGGAGATGGCCGAGGCCTATCTCGTCCGGACCGCGCTGATCGGCGCCGGTATCGAGCAGGCGAAAGGTGATTCCGCTCAGCTGAAGCGTTTCGGGGCGTCGCGCCTCGCGAAAATTCAAGCTTTCAGGACGCTCAAGCACAGGCGTCTCGGCATGCAAGCGCCACTAGCTGCCGTTGGCATGCTTCCAGGCATGCGACCTTCGCTGGTCAGGCGCGCCCATCGAACGGGGCCCAGGCGGGTGTCGGGAGCGCACCCGGTTGAATTTTTGACGGTCACCAAAGCTTTGGCAATCGCCAAGATTGAATATATGTATGGTTAGCTTTGTTCGGGGACGGTGAGACGCGGTGCGACTGCCCGATGGTTGCTGAATTTGAATTTCAAAGCCCCGCCGGACGGCCTGGCTTAGGCTGAGCGTCAGGCGCCCAGCGAATTGGGCGGAGGGTGATCTCGCGCTTTCCAACTAACGGTTCGCCGGCTCGACGCCTTCCGGTTGTCGGCCGGCTGCTGGTAAGGACTACAGGCTTGTCGAAGTTCACGGTTCCAGACTTGAAGATCACGCCCCGCGAGGGCTATGCCCGAGGACAGGAGGGCATCGAACAGATTTTACGGGCCGCTCACAGAGTCCTTGTCGAAGAAGGCTGCGCGGCCCTGACGTTGCGCCGGATCGCTTCCGAATGCGGTCTGCAGGTCGGCAATCTCAACTACTATTTCCGCTCGAAGGACGAGCTTATCTCGGCCCTGCTCGACGCCATCATCGGCGCCTATGAAGACGCCTTCGCGGAGATCGGTCGAGAGCCCGGGGAATCCGCCGAACGGCGTCTCGAAACCTATGTCGGGCTGATCCTCGCTGATATCACGACCAAAAAGACGACGCGGATCTTCCCCGAGTTGTGGGCGCTGGCGAACGTTGATCCGACCGTCCAGACCCGTGTCGACGCGATGTATCGGCGCGCCCGGGCGAAGCTGAATCAACTCATCGCCGAGCTAAACCCAGCGCTGCCCGAGAACGAGCGCGAAACCTTGGCGCTTTTCATCTCGGCTTCCATGGAAGGTCTCACCATCTTCGCGGGCTATGAGAAGCCCTGGCAGCCAAGAATGCCTTGGCTCGAACGCCTGGCCTGCCGCAGCTTCATCGACTTGATCAAGACTCTCGAACCCGGCCAGTTGGGTGATCTGGACTCGGGCGCCTCGCCGTGGGCGCTCCCGGTCGAGCTCGAACCAGAACCCAAGTCGAGCCGAGCTCAGGCGCCCTCGCCGGAAGCAAAACAAAGAGCGGCGCGGAAAAAATAGCCTTCAGCGCTGCAGCCGTGCTCACCCGCGCGATCAGACGCCTTCTTGACGCCGAAAAGCTTGATGACTGTCAAAGATTGGTCAAGCGTCCGGGAATGAGGCTGGACTGCTCGGCCGAGGGAGAACGGCGAATGACGGATATGGCTGTAGTTTCTGGCGAGGCGGATGCGCTGAAGGACCAGGCCTGCGCGGTGCGGCATCCTTTGTCGCCGCTCGCGCCAAGCGAAATCGCCGCCGTCGTGTCGATTGTGCGCGCCTCTCCCATCTGCACGGAGCGATCACGCTTCGAGACGATCGAACTCTTGGAGCCGCCTAAAAGCGAGGTCCGAGCCTTCAGGCCCGGCGACGCCATTGGCCGGGCGGCGCGGGTGAATCTTTTTGACGCCGACCTCATCGGAGTCACCCGCATGACTGTCTCGATCACCGAAGGCCGCGTCCTTTCGCAGGAGCATTTTCCCGATCAGCGACCGATGATCCAACTCGAGCAGTTCATGCTGATCGAGGACATTGTTCGCGCGGATCCGCGCTTCATCGAAGGCTGCGCCAAGCGCGGCGTCACGGACATGGCGCGGGTCTGCATAGATCCCTGGTCAGCGGGAAATTTTGACGTTCCCGGCGAAGAGGGGCGGCACCTTTGCCACGTCTTCGCCTGGCTGCGGCTCTATGAAAACGAGAACTTCTACGCCCATCCGATCGAGGGCTTGAACGCCGTGGTCGACCTGACCAGCGGCCAGGTCATCCGGGTCGACGACTACGGCGTCGTGCCGATCCCGATGACGGAAGTGAACTACGAGGCCCCGCTCCTGGCGTCTGATCGCGCCGCGCCCAAGCCGATCAACGTGACCCAACCCGAAGGGGTCGACTTCAAGATCGCAGACGGCGTGCTCACCTGGGACAGGTGGTCGCTCGTCGTCGGCTTCAACGCCCGTGAGGCTCTGACCCTCCACGACATCCGCTATGCCGGCCGACCCATCCTCTACCGTGCGTCCCTTGTCGAGATGGTGGTGCCATACGGGACTCCCGACAACGGCCATTTCCGAAAGCACGTGTTCGACATCGGGGAGTACGGCGTCGGCAAACTGGCGAATGCGTTGACCCTGGGCTGCGACTGTCTGGGCGCCATCGAATATCTCGACGTCCACCTGAACCAGATGGACGGCTCGGTGATGACGATCAAGCAGGCGATCTGCATCCATGAAGAAGACTCCGGCCTTCTGTGGAAGCACACGGATTTCCGCACGGAGCGCACTGAAGTCCGGCGGGCGCGCAAGCTGGTCATTTCGACCATCGCCACCGTCGGAAACTACGAATACGCCTTCTATTGGTACCTGTTTCTCGACGGAACCATCGAGTTCGAGATCAAGGCGACGGGCATCATCAATACCGCCGCCTGCCTGCCGGGCCATCCGGGCAAGTACGGCACGGAGGTCGCGCCGGGCGTGATCGGGCACATCCACCAGCACATTTTCTGCGCCAGGCTGGACATGGCCGTGGACGGCGACGCGAACAGCATTGTCGAGTGCAATAGCTACGCAGAACCCGAAGGGCCGGAAAATCCCTATGGGAACGCGTTCTACGACGAGCCGACCGTACTGGAGACAGAATTGGCGGCCTGCCGTCGGGCCAATCCGGAAACCATGCGGTACTGGAAGGTCATCAATCCCAATGCTCGCAACCGTGTCGGCGCGCCGACGGCCTATAAGTTGGAAGCATCCCACGCCGTGACGCCGTTCGTGCGTGCCGACAGCTACTCGGGTCGGCGCGCGGGCTTCGTGCAGAACCATCTGTGGGTCACCGCCTTCGATCCCGAGGAACGATATCCCGCCGGCGAGTACATGAACCACTCGACGGGGGAGGGCGGCCTGCCCAGTTTCGTCGCCAAGGACCGGCCGATTGAAAATGCCGATATCGTCCTATGGCACGTGTTCGGTCTGCACCATCCCGTGCGGATCGAAGATTTCCCCGTCCAGCCCTGCATCACGACGGGGTTCAAGCTGATGCCGACGGGTTTCTTCGACCAGAACCCGGCCATCGATCTTCCGCCCGCGACCAACGAGGGGAGTTGCTGCGCCAGCGCGTCGTCATAGGCGGCGTCGGCGATGGAAGGCCTCGATCTCCTTGCGGGCTTCCTGACCGGCCTGGCAAGCAGCGCCCATTGCGTCGGCGTCTGCTCGGGCGTCTCGTTCGCCTTGCTCACGCCGGCGTCCCGCTCGACGACGCCGAGATGGTCGAGCGCCGCCGGCATCCATGGCGGCCGCATGCTGGGCTACACGATCGGCGGAAGCCTGGTGGGCCTCAGCGGCGGCGGCTTGGGCGCACTGCTCAACCTGGCGGGGCTGAACCCGGTCATGCGCTGGCTCGCCGCCGGCGTGCTGGTCTGGACCGGTCTTTCGGTCGTGGGTCTCGCGCCGACGCCGCGCTTGGCCGACCGATGGCCGCCTCGTTTGCGGCCGACGCCCTTTATCGGAAGCGAAGGGCGGCTTCGGCCTTTGCTCGCGGGCCTCGGCTGGAGCCTGATGCCATGCGGCATGGTCTATCTCGCGCTCTTCAATGCCAGCCTCACCGGAAGCCCGCTGCGTGGCGCGGCTTACATGGCGGCGTTTGCGCTCGGGACGATGCCGGCCCTGGGCGCGGCGTGGTGGGCCGCCTTCGCCATGTTGAAGAGCTCGGGGGGCGGGGCGCCCCAGCCGCGGCGACGCCTAGCTCTTGGATTTGTCCTCGTCGCGCTTGCGCCCCTGTCGCTTCTGGTGGCCAGCCCGGACTTCTATCGCACCCTCTGCAAAGGCTCATGAATCATGGTTGATCGCGGATCCA
>Ga0136846_1225942_pt1 | contig 19868 bp, 13 predicted proteins | sample HopSoiMetagenom2_FD_96841 | JGI IMG/M metagenome (GOLD analysis project Ga0136846, IMG submission 96841) | Grasslands soil microbial communities from Hopland, California, USA - 2 Assembly 2016 (version 4) | ecosystem: Environmental > Terrestrial > Soil > Grasslands | place: USA: Hopland...
AAGACCGGCGACCCGAACGCCGCGATCGCCTACAACGTCGGCAACGGCGGGCCGACTCTCGACCAGCGGAACGTGATCGACGCAGGCTTCCTCGAGCTCGTCCGGCTCGGCGAGCTCTCGCAGAAGGATCCGGACGTCGTCGCGTCGCTGCCCGTTGTCGACTCCGTGATCCGGTCGGAGACGGCGAGCGGCGCCGGCTGGCACCGCTACAACGGCGACGGGTACGGCGACCCCGCGTCCGACGGCCGCCCGTGGGCGCCTACCGGCGTGGGCAACGGCCATCTCTGGCCGGCGCTCTCGTCGGAGCGTGCGGAGCAGTCGCTGCAGACGGGCGACGTTGCCGGCGCGGCCACGCTCCTCGACGGCATGGACCGCTTCGGCGGCGGCGTCGGGCTGATCCCGGAGCAGGACTGGGAGATGCCGGACCTCGCGCGCTCGCCGTTCGGCACGCCGCCGGAGACCGCGTCGATCGGCTTCGCAAACGGCGAGCCGGCAGGCTCGGCAGGCCCGCTCAACTGGTCGGCAGCGTCGTTCGTCCGGCTCTTCGCCGACCTCGGTGCCGGCAGCCTCGGCGACCGGCCGCAGAGCACGTTCCAACGCTACGTGGCACACACGCAGGGCGTCACGCCGCTCACGGTGACCAGCCCGGCCGACCAGAGCGCGGTCGACGGCTCGCCGGTGACGGTCACCGGGGCGACCGCGCCCGGCAACACCGTGTACGTGGCCGCGACGAACACCGATACGAACAGCGCGACGACGACGGCCGTGGCCACCGCCGACGCGGGCGGGGCATTCAGCGTTCCTATCGTCGTCACGGGCGGCACGACAGTGCTCAACGTCGTCGCGGTCAGCCCCTCCGGCGCGACCGGCCACGTGAGGCGCTCGATCGTCTTCGATTTCGTGCCGGGCACGCGGCTGCTCGACGTCACCGATCCCGACGGCGACGACCACGGGCCCGGCAACTACGCGTACGCGACGTTCGGCGGCTTCCATCCGGGCGCGTTCGACCTGCAGGAGTTCCAGGTCTTCGACGACGGCACGAACGTCATCTTCCGCGTGAAGATCCGCGACCTCACGCCGACGTTCGACAACCCGCTCGGCGCGCAGCTCGTCGACGTCTACGTACACGACCCGTTGGCGCCCGCGGCCGCGACGTCGACCGCCGCGTCGCACCCGTTCCGCAACTTCCAGATCGCGCCCGCCTTCGCCTGGAGCCGGCTGATCCAGGTGCAGGGCTTCGGCAAGCGCTACGAGAACGCCGCCGGCCAGTCGCTGGGCGACGTCGCGGTCGGCGCGAACGCGATCTCGCGCTTCATCACCTTCCGCGTCCCCAGGTCGACGCTCGGCGCGCCCGGCCCCGGCTGGGCGTTCACCGTCGTGCTCACCGGCCAGGACGGCTTCAGCCCGGATCAGGCGCGCGGGTTCCAGTCGACGCCGCAGGACTTCCAGTTCGGCGTCTGCGCAGCGCCGAGCAGCGACCCGCACTGCACCGTCGACCCCGGAACCGTCCCGAAGATCATGGACGTGATCACGCCTGCAGGCGTGCTGCAGTCGGACGAGCTCGACTACACCGTGCACCACCCTGTCGCCCTGCAGGGCGTCGTCATTCCCTGATCGACGACCTCGAGCTGCGCATCGGCCTCGGCTGCATGCGGCTGCCGCACGGAGCCTTCGACGTCGTCGCCGCCGCGGTGGATGCCGGCATCACGGTCTTCGACACGGCGCGCGCGTACGGGGACAACGAGCGCTTCCTCGCGGAGGCTCTGCGTCGCTGCGGTGGTGGCGAGTGTGCGCGCGTCGTCACGAAGGGCGGCATGACCCGGGTCGGCGAGACATGGGTGCCCGACGGCCGGGCGAAGTCGCTGCGCGTGGACTGCGAGGCGAGCCTCGAGGCGCTCGACGGGCTGCCGATCGACCTCTACCTGATCCACGCGCCGGATCCGCGCACGCCGTGGGCGACCTCGCTGCGCGCGCTCGCGCGGCTCGTCGAAGACGGTCTCGTGCGCCGCGTCGGCGTCGCGAACGTCGATCGGCGCCGGCTCGACGAGGCGCTCGAGCTGGCGCCGGTCGCCGCCGTCCAGGTAGCGCTGAGCCCCGTCGACGAGCGCGCGCTGCGCGGCGGCGTCGTCGAACGGTGCGAGGAGCGCGGGATCGCCGTGCTCGCCCATTCGCCTCTCGGTGGGCCCCGCCGCTCGGCGCGCGTGATCCGCGAGCTCGGCGCCGAGCGCGCGCTCGCCTGGCTGCTTGCGCTCTCGCCGGTCGTCATCCCGATCCCAGGCGCCCGACGGGTGGAGACGGTTCGCTCCGCCGCGCACGCCGTGACGCTGACGCTCACCGAAGACGAGCGCGCGGCGATCGGCGGCGCGCGCAGCTCACCTCGCGTGCGAGCGACAGCAGGCGACGTCGTCGTGGTGATGGGCGTGCCGGGCGCCGGCAAGACCCGTCTCGCCGAGAGCTTCGTCGAGCGCGGCTACGAGCGGTTGAACCGCGACGAGCGCGCCGGCTCCCTGCGGGAGCTCGCAGGCGCGCTCGACGACGCTCTCTCTTCCGGCGCGCGCAGCGTCGTGCTCGACAACACGTACCTGACGCGCGCCTCGCGGAGCTATGTGGTCGAGGCGGCGGACCGCTACGCCCTCCGCGCGCGCTGCGTGTGGATCGACACGCCGCTCGCACAGGCGCAGGTCAATCTCGTCGAGCGTCTGCTCGACCGCTTCGGCGAGCTGCCCATGCCGGAGCAGCTGCGCTCGACGCGCGAGCCGGGCCTGCTCTCACCGACGTCGCAGATGCGGGCCGTTCGTGAGCTCGAGCCGCCCTCGGACGACGAGGGGTTCGCGGCCGTCGAACGCGTCGCGTTCGAGCGCGCGGCGGGGAGCGGAGGAGCGGCGGTCTTCGTAGCCGCGGCCGCCGCTGCGGGCTACACGCCCGACGACCCCGCCGTGCCGCACCTCGTATTCGACTGGCATCCCGGCGGCGACCGCTCGGCGCTCGACGCCGCGGTCGACGCGCTCCGCGCGAGCGGCGCCCGCGTCGAAAGCGCGCTCTGCCCGCACGGCGCGGGGCCACCGGTGTGCTGGTGCCGCCCGCCGCTCCCCGGCCTCCCGCTCGCGTTCGCGCGTGCGCACAGCGTCGACCCCGCACGCTCCGTCGTCGTCGGTGCGGGCACGGCCCACCGAACCCTCGCGGCGGCGCTCGGAGCGCGGTTCGTCCCGGTCTGAACAGCACTTCGTGATGAGTCATCACTAAGTGCTCTTGGGTTGGCCCCTAGAGCAGCTCCGCGATCGACGCGGCCGCCCGCGCGGCGCCCTGCGTGTCGACCGGGCGGTAGTCGACCGTGCGGCCGATCTCCTCGGCGATCGCAGCGGCGATCTCCTCGGGACCGTCGGTCGCGAAGTCCATCGCGCGGCCGGCGCCGTAGCGCTCCAGGCGGTGGCGGACGTGGAAGTTCTGCTCGAAGTGGTGGCGGAGCGGGAAGTAGAGGAACGGCCGGCCGTTCGCGGTCAGCTCCATCGACGTCGTCAGCCCGCCCTGCACGACCGCGAGGTCGCAGGCCGCGAGCACGCGGTAGAGGTCGTGCACGTATGCGCGAACGTCGAGCCCCTCGTGCGCCGGCAGCGATGCCGGGTCGATCCGCGGCCCCGCGACGACGACCATGCGCAGGTCGGGGACGCGCCGCTTCGCCTCCGGGAACGCGTCGATCACGCGTCGAAGCAGCTCCGCGCCCACGCCGGAACCGCCGACGGTGACGACGCACACCTGCTCCCGCTCCGCGAACCCGAGCTCCGCGCGGAGCCGCTCGCGGTCGGCGAGCTCCCTCGGGTCGAAGCCGGTGACGTAGCCGGCGAACTCGTAGTGCTGCTCGGTCCAGTCGCGGATTCTCGGTAGCCCGTCACCGAACGAGTCGGCGACGACGTCGTCGGCGTCGCCGATGAAGATCGCGCGGTCGCGCAGCCGCGGGTAGCGCGCGATGTGCTCGATCATCTCGGCGTTGTAGTCGGCCGTCAGGTGCGCCTCGTGCTCGCCGCCGTCCGGCATCGGCAGCCAGCCGACGAAGTCCGTCAGCCAGGCGTAGGCGGCGGACTTCTGCTCCGGGTTCTCGTGCAGGAAGTAGTCGAGCTCCCAGGCCTCGTCGCCGATCCACAGGTCGTACGGATCGTCCCGCACGAGGTCGTGGAAGACCATGAAGTTCGCGAGCAGGATCTCGTCCATCCGCCGCCAGGCGTGGAAGCAGTGCAGGTCGTGCTCGGCGGACTCCGACTCGATGTGCTGCGACTCGTTTGCGAGCAGCAGGCTCGCGGGATGCACGTTCTCGCCTCGCGCTTCGAGCATCGCCGTGACGGGATGCTGCGCGAGCCAGTCGATCTGCACGTCGGGGTGCAGCGCGCGCAGCTCGTCCGCGATCGCGATGTCGCGGCGCGCGTGGCCGAGGCCGATCGGCGACGAGATGAACAGCGCACGCTTGCCGCGAACCCTTCCCCGCGGCCACCGTTGCGGCCGCGGCGGGGCGAGGAAGTCGCGGAGGAGCAGGTTGACGTGCACCGGGTCGCGCGCGTGCGGCGCGTGCCCCGACCCCTCGAGGCTCGCGAGCGTGCCGCGGGTCAGCTCGGCGAGGGCTGCGCCCGAGTCGTGTGAGCGGATCGCGTCCTCGGTGCCGTGGATCACGAGCACCGGACAACGCACGCGTGCTGCGAGCTCGTGTACCTCCGGCCCTTCCAGCTGAGGCGCGAGTTGCGTCGCGATCAGCGTCTCAGGGGCCGTCTCGAGCCCCCAGCCGACAGAGTCCTCGATCTGCTTCGTCGAGTGCGGCTCGGTGAACACGTTGGCGAAGAAGAACTGCAGAAAGTCCGCGTAGTCGTTCAGCCAGTGATGGCGGTTGTACTTCGACCAGCCCTCGTAGCGGTCGAGCTCGACGGAGAAGTCGGCGAGCGCCTTCGCGCGCATGCTCTGCGGGCCGAGTGCGACCGCAGGCGCGATGAACACGACTCCCTCGACGCGCTCCGCGTGGTTCGCCGCAAGCAGCAGCCCCCGCTGCGCGCCCATCGAGAACCCGACGACGAACGCGCGCTCCGTCGCGGTCGCGTCGAGCACGGCGAGCGCATCGGCGGCGAACTCCGCCTCGGCGTAGGCCTCCGGCTCCTCCGGCCGGTCCGAAAGGCCGTTGCCGCGCCCGTCGAACGTGATCACGCGGCAGTGCCGCGACAGGTACGGCACCTGCATCTTCCAGATGTGTGAATGGACGATCGACCAGGTCGGGAGCAGCAGCACCGTGGGCTCGCCGCTGCCGAACACCCCGTAGTGGACGCGGACGCCGTCACGCTCGACGTACCCCGCCGCATCGGGGTAGCGCGCGCGGGTCTGACCGCTCCCGACCCGGTCGATCGTCTCCGTCAACGCCGCGCCTCGAACACGAGGTTGAACGGCGTCTCGGCCGCGCGACGGAAGTGCGTGAACCCTCCGCTCGTGACGACGTCGCGGATGCGCGCCTCGCCGGCCTGCGCGCCGAGTGCGAGCCCGACATCCTGCGACAGCGACGCGGGCGTGCAGAGCAGCGTCGAGAAGCCGTAGAACGCGCGTCCGACCGGGTTGAGGTTGTCCTCGACGCGGTCGCCGGCGTTCGGCTCGACGATCATCCAGGTGCCGTCGTCGGCGAGCGCGTCGTGCACGTGCCTCGCCGCGCCGGCGGGGTCGCCCATGTCGTGCAGGCAATCGAACATGGTCACGAGCCCGTAGCCGCCGCCGGTGAATCCCGCGGCGGGCGCGACGTCGAAGCGGATGTTGTCGAGCCCGGCCGCGCTTGCACGATCGCGCGCCGTCTCGATCGAGCCCTCGTGATAGTCGGAGCCGACGAAGGTCGAGTTCGGGAACGTCTGCGCCATCAGGATCGTCGACGAGCCGTGCCCACACCCGACGTCCGCGACGGTCACGCCGCGCTCGAGCTTCTCGACGACGCCGTCGAGCGCCGGCAGCCACGCGCTGAACAGGTTCGCGTTGTAGCCGGGACGGAAGAACCGCTCGCAGCCGTCGAACACGTGGTGGTTGTGCTCGTGCCACCCGACGCCCTCGCCGCTCTGTGCGGCATCGGTGATGTTCGGCGAGTCGATCACCGAGCCGAGCGCGATCTCGAAGAACCCGGGCAGGTAAGCCGGGCTCTCCGAGTCCGTGAGCGCGACCGCCTGCTCGGGCGGCAGCGTGTAGCGGCCGCTCTCCGGGTCGTACTCGACGTAGCCGCCCGCCGCCTGCGCGTTCAGCCACTCCCGCACGTAGCGCTCGGCGGTGCCGGTGCGCTTCGCGAGCTCCGTGGACGTGAGCGGGCCGGCGCCCGCGAGCGCACGGTAGAGCCCGAGCCGGTCGCCCATCACGACGAGCGCCGTGTTGAGCGTCGCACCCACCTCGTCGACCGCGCGGAAGACGAACGCTTCCAGCTTCGTCATGTCGATGGGTGTCTCTTCGATCGTTGCCATGCTTTCCTCCTGCAGTCGATGTCGCGCTCGACCGTAGGCCCCAGGGCTGGGCGCTCGCCTCGGGTGGGCCCCCTGGTCCGTGAAGCTTCGCACCCTGGATCGCGCCCTACAATCGGACGCATGCTGCTGGGCCGCGACCGCGAGCGGCAGGAGCTCGACGCTGCGCTCGCGGCTGCCCGCCTGAGCCGCAGCAGCGTGCTCGTCGTCGCCGGCGAGGCCGGGATCGGCAAGACGACGCTCCTCGAGCACGCCAACCACCAGGCGCTCGAGTGCGGGATGCGCGTGTTGCGCGCGCGGGGGATCGAGTCGGAGGCGCGGGTGCCGTTCGCGGGCCTGCTCGAGCTGCTGCGCCCGGCGCTCACGGCGCTCGACCGCATCCCGGCACCGCAGCGTGCGGCGCTGGAGGGCGCGCTCGCCCTTCGGCCGGCGAGCGCGCAAGACCGCTTCGCGGTCGGCGCGGCATCGCTCAACCTGCTCGCAGCGCACGCGGAGGACGCGCCGGTAGCGGTGCTCGTGGACGACGCGCACTGGCTCGACGGCTCGAGCACCGACGCGTTGCTCTTCGCGATGCGCCGGCTCGTGGCCGACCCCATCGCGGTCGTGGTCGCCGTGCGCGACGACGAGCCCTCGTTCGTCGACGGCGCTCAGCTCCCGACGCTTCTCCTGCAAGGCCTCGACCGCGAGGCCGCCGCCGCGCTCGTCGGCGACGCCGCGGTCGATCGCCTGTACGCGGCGACGGCCGGCAACCCGCTCGCGCTGCTCGAGCTCGCGCCGGAGGCCGCGCGGCTCGCCGAGCTGCCGATCGACACGCCGGCGCCGATCCAGGGCAGCGTCGTGCGCGGATTCGTGCGCCGCGCCGAGGCGCTCCCCGAGCGGACGCGCAGTGCGCTGCTCGTCGCGGCGGCGAGCGATACCGGCGAGCTCGTCTCGCTGGAGCGTGCGCATCCGGGTGCCGTCGACGACCTGCTGCCCGCCGAGGCCGAGGGCCTCGTCGCGTTGCGCGAAGGTCGCGTCGACTTCCGCCACGCGCTCGCGCGGTCGGCGGTGTACGGCGCGGCGAGCGCGGCCGAGCGCCGCGACGCACACCGTGCGCTCGCACGCGCACTGCCGGACCGCGACGCCGACCGGCGTGCCTGGCACCTCGCGCTCGCCACGGTCGGCCCCGACGACGCGGCGTCGTCGGCGCTCGAGCAGGCAGGTGCACGCGCATACGAGCGCAGCGCGTACGCCGTCGCGACCGGGGCGTTCGAGCGCGCGGCGACGCTCTCGCTGACGCCGGCAGGATTGCTGTATCGCGCGGGCGACGCCGCGTGGCTGGCGGGCCAGCCCGACCGCGCGCTCGCGCTGCTCGACGAGGCGGAGCGGCACGAGCTGGACGGTGACCTCGCCGTCCGCGTCGAGCACCTCCGCGGCCAGATCACCGCGCGGCGAGGCCCGGTGCACGAGGCGCGGTCGATCCTCGCCGGCGTCGCCGAGCGCGCGGCGGAGCTCGACGCCGGGTGGGCGGTGCAGATGCTGGCCGAGGCGACAGTCGTGTCGTTCTATGCCGGCGACGCGCGCGAGATGCTGCGTACCGGCCGCCGCGCGGTCGAGCTTGCGGCGCACGCGGACCGCCGCGCCGCGATCTTCGCCGGGCTCGCGCACGGGATGGCGCTCGTCTTCGCGGGGGAAGGGGAGGACGGCGCCCGGTCGATCCGGCAGGCGGTAGCGCTGCTGGAGGCATCGGACGAGCTGCGCGACGACCCGCACCTGGTGGTGTGGGCGGCAATGGGCCCGCTCTGGCTGCGGGAGGCGGAGGCCGGGCGCGGCCTCTGGGAGCGGGCGCTCGAGCTCGTGCGCAGCCGGACCGCGCTCGGCGCGCTGCCCGAGCTGCTCGTGCACGTCGCTCGCGACTGGGCGACGACCGACGAGTGGCCGGCGGCGGGCGCCGCCTACGGCGAGGGCGTCGCTCTCGCGCGCGAGACCGGCCAGGGAGTCGCGCTCGGGTTCGGGCTGGCGGGGCTCGCCTGGCTCGAGGCGCGACAGGGCCGCGACGCCGACTGCCGCGCGCATGCGGCGGAGGCGCGTCAGGCGTGTCAGCTGATCGGCGTCCGCGTGCACGAGCTGTGGGCGCTCGCCGCGCTCGGCGACCTCGAGCTCGGGCTCGGAAAGCCGGACGAGGCCGTCCGGCACTACGAGGAGTGGGGCGCGCTGCTGCGCGAGCGCGAGATCGAGGACACCGACCTGTCGCCCGCGCCGGAGCTCGTCGAGACCTACCTCGCGCTGGGTCGCGCCGACGACGCCGCAGCCGTAGCCGAGCGGCACGAGGAGAGCGCGCGTGCCAAGGGACAGCCGTGGGCGCTCGCGCGCGCCGCTCGTACGCGTGGGCTGCTCGCCGACGACGCGTCGTTCGCGGAGGAGTTCGAGGCCGCGCTCGAGCTGCACGAGCAGACGCCCGACGTCTTCGAGGCGGCGCGCACACGCTTCTCCTACGGCGCGCGATTACGCCGCGCAGGTAGGCGTGTCCGCGCGCGCGAGCAGCTGCGCGCGTCGCTGGAGGCGTTCGACGCACTCGGCGCGCTGCCGTGGGCCGATCGCGCGCGCACAGAGCTGGAGGCCACGGGCGAGACGGCGCGCAAGCGTGACGCCTCGACGCTCGACCAGCTGACGCCGCAGGAGCTCCAGGTCGCGCTCCTCCTCGCCGAGGGGCGCACGACGCGCGAGGCGGCGGCGTCGATGTTCCTGAGCCCGAAGACGATCGAGTACCACCTGCGCAACGTGTATCGCAAGCTCGGCGTGCGCTCGCGCCCCGAGCTCGCGACGGCCGTCGCGCGCTTGCATTAGGTTCGCGGTGTGCTCGAGACGACCGTCGTCGGGAGCTATCCGCAGCCGGACTGGCTGATCGACCGCGCGCGGCTCGGCTCGCGGCTCCCGCCCCGGATCCGCGCGCTCGAGCTGTGGCGCGTCGACGGCGAGCACCTCGAGGAGGCGCAGGACGACGCAACCCGGCTCGCAATCTCCGACATGGAGCGCGCGGGCATCGACATCGTCACGGACGGGGAGCAGCGGCGCGAGAGCTACTCGAACCGTTTCGCGACCGCGCTCGACGGCGTCGACATCGACAACCCCGGCGTCGCGCTCGACCGAACGGGCCACGAGAACCCGGTGCCGCGCGTCGTCGGCCCGGTCGCGCGCAGGCACCCGGTCGAGGTGCGCGACGTCGAGTTCCTGCGCGCGCATGCGAGGGGCCGCATCAAGATCACCCTGCCCGGGCCGTTCACGATGACGCAGCAGGCGCAGAACGACCACTACGACGAGCCCGGCGAGCTCGCGCTCGCCTACGCGGCCGCGATCAACGAGGAGGCGCGCGACCTCGAGGCGGCGGGCGCAGACGTGATCCAGATCGACGAGCCATACCTGCAGGCGCGCCCGGAAGCGGCGCGCGAGTACGCGATCCCCGCGATCAACCGCGCGCTCGAGGGCATCGACGGCGAGACGGCGCTGCACACGTGCTTCGGCTACGCGGCGATCGTCCACAACCGGCCGCCCGGCTACTCGTACCTCGGGGAGCTTGGCGACGCGAACGTCACGCACGTCTCGCTGGAGACGGCGCAGCCGCGACTCGACTACGGCGTGCTGCGCGAGCTCGGCGGCAAGCACATCATCCTCGGCGCGCTCGCGCATGTGCCCGCGGAGCGGCTGACGATCGCACCCGACTGCGGGATGAAGTACCTGCCCCGCGCCACGGCGTTCGCGAAGCTCTGCGCGCTGGTCGAGGGCGCACGGATCGTGCGCGCCGAGCTGCAGTAGCCGCCGCTACACGCGGCGTAGAGGTGCGACGTACCGGGCACGCCCTTCAGCTCCGCGCGCCGCGCTCGTCGAACTCCAGCCCGGAGCCCGCAACCAGGTTCTTTGACCGTCGATGTGACCCGCCCGGCCCTGCTTGCGCCGCCTCGCCGCCCGAACACCCGGTCGCGCGCATCGCCGCCGAAGCTCGTGCAGGCGATCGCGACGTCGCCGCTGCGGGCCTACCTGATCTCGTCGCGGGCGGAGGCCATCGTGAGGAGTGTCGATTGCGACGCACGCTCCGCAAGCGCCTTGCGTAGGGTCGGTGCGATGCGGCGTGCGCTCATCGCATCGGTCCTCGCACTGGTCGCGCTCGCTTGCGCGGGCGGAGCCGCGCACGGCGCGGCGCCCGTTCGCGTGCTCTTCGTCGGCAACAGCCTGACCGCGGCGAACGACCTCCCGGCCGTCGTCGCGACGCTCTCACACGGCGCGATCGCGTATCGCACCGTCGCGCCCGGCGGGGTGAGCCTGGAGGACCACTGGAACTTCACCGGCGCACGCGACGCGCTCGACGACGGGCCGTGGGACTACGTCGTGCTGCAGCAGGGGCCCTCGACGCTGACGGAGAGCGCGCTCAACCTGCGCGAGTGGGCGGTGCGCTGGGCGGACGCGATCCGGGCGCGGAACGCGACGCCCGCGGTCTACGAGGTGTGGCCCGATTCGCAGTTCGGCGTGCGGCTCGGCTTCCCGGCGGTCGTGCGCAGCTACCGCGCCGCCGCCGACGCGGCGCACGCCGTTCTCCTGCCGGCGGGCGAGGCGTGGCAGGCGGCCTGGCGGCGCAACGCACGGCTCGCGCTCTACGGGCCGGACGGGTTCCACCCGTCGAGGCTCGGGACGACGCTCGCAGCGCTCGTCATCACCGCGCGTCTCACGAGAACGCCGCCCACCCGGATCGCACTGCCGTATCCGGCGAAGACGGCGAAGCTCCTGCGGGCCGCGGCGGCAGAGGCACTGCGCGTTCCCTAGCCTTGCAGACCGGCACGATCGGGGGGTGACCCCGAGGGCTAGCTGCGCTTGTTGGACGTGTTCAGCGCCACAGCGGCGCGAACGAGGTCCTGCAACGCCTGCTCGTCGAACTGCTCGCCCTCGTGGAAGTCGATCGCCCGCCGAGTGTTTCCCTCGAGGCTGGAGTTGAAGAGGCCCGAAGGATCCTCCAGCGACGCGCCCTTGGCGAAGGTCATCTTCACGACGTTCTTGTACGTCTCGCCCGTGGAGACGATTCCGTCGTGCTCCCACACCGGGACGCCGCGCCACTTCCATTCCTCGACGATCTCGGGGTCGGCTTCCTTCACGAGCGCGCGGAGCCGGCCGAGCAGCTCGCCCCGCCAGTCATCGAGCTCGTCGATCCTCTGGTCGATCAGCTGAGACGGAGTCGCCATGGCGCCGATCCTACCGGCGGCACTGGTTTACGATCGGTGAGTGGACCCGGCGAAGAGGTAGCGGTAGGCGCGGCGGATCGCCGCGCGCGCTCGGCGCAGCGTGACGAAGCCGCAGGCGATGGCTTCTGCCGCTGCGCGCCACCGCTACGAACTTCGGAGGGATCACCGAATGACACGTCAGAACCTGTTCTCCGGCGTCTGGGACGGAGCCGACGACGAGTCCGGGACGCGGAACCGCGTCTTCTGGCGCCCGGACGACGCTCGGATGGGGGCAACGCTGTACGAGCTCGCCCCCGGCGCGCCGGAGAGCAACATGCACATGCACTACGGGGCCGAGGAGATGTTCTTCGTACTCAGCGGCCACCCGCTGTTCCGGAGCCCGCAGGGCGAAGAGAAGCTCGCCCCCGGAGACTTCGTCTTCTGCCCGGAAGGACGAGCCGGCCTGCACACGTTCAGCAATCCGACCGACGAGCCGGTCCGACTCCTCGCGATGTCGGCCGGGGGATTCCCGGACGTCGTCGCGTATCCGGAAGACGGGTACGCGTGGGTGGCGACGCGAGACCCCGATCCGCAGCTGCTCGCACGAGGCGGCGATCCCGGGATCATCGCCCGCTTCGAGATCCCCGTCGAGTAGACGGTTACGCAGAAGAGGCCGCGCGAGCGGCCTCTTCTGCGTTGCGGTGGTCGACGAGACCAAACATGTCTGCGCCACTAGACAACTGATCGACCGAACTGAGAGAGTCGCAACGTGACCGCCGTCGCACTGCCGAGAACGCACCCGACTCAGCTCGTCGACCGGCGCTCGCCGCTGCCGGTGTACTTCCAGATCGCGACCGACCTGCGACGGCGGATCGCCGAGGGCGAGTGGTCGACCGGCGAGCGCATCGCGCCGGAGCTCACGCTCGCGCGCGAGTACGACGTGAGCCGCGTGACCGTGCGCCAGGGGATCGCGGAGCTCGTGAAGGACGACCTGCTCGAGCGCAGGCGTGGCAGTGGGACCTATGTGCGCCACCGGCAGCGCCCGCTCGTCTACGACCTCAATCTCACCGTCGGAGCGCTTGCGAGCCGGTGGCGCGACGTCCACTTCGACAACCGTGCAGACGTGATCGAGGCCGGGATCCTCGACGGTCCGCCCGACGAGCTGCGGCACCGCCTGCAGGTTCCGCGCTCGGCACAGTTGGCGTACATGGTGCGCCGTGTCTTCATCAACGACCGGCCGACGGTCCTCTACCGGTCGTGGTTCGACAGCTCGCTCGTACCGGGGCTGGAGACGTCCGAGCGCCTCTCGGGATCGCTTTCGACAGTGCTCACCGACGACTACGGGCTGTCGCCGATTCGCAGCGAGACCGAGCTCGAGGTCGTTCGGCCGACGCGTGAGGAGACGACCCTGCTCCACGTCGCGAGCGACATCCCGATGGTCGTGATCACGGCCACGACCTATCTCCGGGAGGGTCGGCCGCTCGAGCACGCCCAGCTCGCGTGGCTCGGCGACCGCGTCCGGTTCCACATCACCGCGCACATCGGGACGTCCGTCTAGGTGCGTGCGACCGGCCACCCGCGCGCCGAAGCCACGTTGCCCGGCTCCGTCGCCGCGAGCCTCGACGAGCTCGCGAAGATCGGAGCCGGGCCCGACGGCGGCGTGACGCGCGTCGCCTGGTCGGCCGAGCTCCTCGCCGCCTACGCCTGGGTCGGTGAGCGCATGCGCTCGATCGGCCTCGACGTCGCGGTCGACGCGGCGGGCAACCTGATCGGTCGCTGGGACGTCGGCAGCGGCCCCGCCGTCCTCGTCGGTTCTCATCTCGACACCGTGCCGTCCGGCGGGCGCCTCGACGGCGTGCTCGGCGTCGTCGCCGCGGTGCACGCGGTCGCGCGCCTACAGGAAGAGGGGTTCGAGCCGGAGCGGCCGGTCTGGATCGTCGCGTTCATGGACGAGGAAGGCACGCGTTTCGACGCAGCGCTCTTCGGCAGCCGCGCGTTCGTCGGCGAGGATCTCACCGGCCTCGGCGGGCGCGTCGATGCGGCCGGCACGACGTTGCGCGCCGCGTTGGACGAGCGCGGCCACGAGCTCGAACGCACACCCGAGGCGAACCGGATCGGCGAGGTCGGCGCCTACTTCGAGCTGCACATCGAGCAGGGCCCGGTCCTCGAGGCCGAGGCGATTGAGATCGGCGTGGTCACATCGATCGTCGGGCTGCGGGGCTACCGCGTGCGGCTCCACGGCCAGGCGAACCACGCGGGCACCACGCCCATGCGGCTGCGGCGCGACGCGTTCGCGGGCGCGGCGCGAATCGCGCTCGAGGTGCGTGAGCACGCGCGCGCTCGGGAGAACGTGACCGCGAACGTCGGCAAGGTGGCGGTCGCGCCGGGCGGCGCGAACGTCGTCCCCGGCCTCGCCGACTTCACGATCGACGTTCGCGATGCGACGCCGGGCGGTCTCGCAGAGCTCGAGGCCATCGTCGAGGAGTCCGTCGCCCGCGTCGCGCGCGACGAGGGCCTGGAGGCCGAGGTCGAGCAGACGTTCTCGCTGGAGCCGCTCGAGCTCGACTCGCAGCTCGTCGACGCCGTCGAACGCGCGGCAGCCGAGGAGGGCGCGACCTCACGCCGGATCGCGAGCGGCGCGGGGCACGACGCGATGGTGATCGGCCGCCACGTCCCGGCGGCGATGATCTTCGTCCCGAGCCGTGGCGGGATCAGCCATTCGCCCGACGAGTACAGCTCGCCCGCCGAGGTCGAGCTCGGGATGCGGGTGCTCGCGGCCGCCCTCAAACAGTCCCTTCGAACCGAACAGGAGCGCTGATGCGCGTTGTCGGTGTTGACATCGGTGGCACGTTCACGGATTTCATGCTCTACGACACGGAGCACGGCTCGGTCCACGTCCACAAGATCCCGTCGACTCCGGCCGAGCCGGAGCGTGCGATGGTCGACGGCCTCGTCGAGCTCTGCTCCGCCGCGGGGCTCTCTCCGCGTGACGTGACGGGCGTCTTCCACGGCACGACCGTCGCCACCAATGCCGTGCTCCAGCACGAGGGCGCCGTCGCGGGGATGATCACGACGCGCGGCTTTCGCGACGTCGTTCACATCGGGCGGCACCAGAGGCCCCTGCACTACTCCGTCATGCAGGACATCCCGTGGCAGGCGAAGCCGTTCGTGCAACGGCGCCACCGCAAGGTCGTGACCGAGCGGATCGTGCCGCCGACCGGTGAGGTGCTGGTGCCGCTGGACGAGGACGACGTGCGCGCCGCCGCCCGCGAGCTTCGCGACGAGGGTGTCGAAGCCGTCGCCGTCTGCTTCCTCTTCTCGTACTTGAACCCCGAGCACGAGGATCGCGCGGCGGCGATCGTGCGGGAGGAGCTACCCGACGCGTTCGTGACGACGAGTGCGGAGATCGTGCCGCAGTTCCGCGAGTTCGAGCGCTTTACGACAGCGACTATGAGCGCCTTCGTCGGGCCGAAGACCGGGACGTACCTCGAGCGGCTCGCCGCGGGGCTCGAAGGCGAGGGCGTCGACGGCGACCTGCACGTGATGATGTCGAGCGGCGGCGTCGCCGCTGCGCGCACGGCCGCTCAGCGCCCCGTGACCATGATGCTGTCCGGCCCGGCAGCGGGGATCCTCGGCGGGCAGTGGGCGGGCGAGCTCGCAGGGCGTCGCAGGCTGATCACCTTCGACATGGGCGGCACCTCTGCCGACATCGGCATCGTCACGGAGACCGGCGTCACCGAGGCCTCCGCGCGGGACACCTGGATCGGCGGCTACCCCCTCCTCGTGCCGATGCTCGACGTGCACACGATCGGCGCCGGCGGCGGCTCGATCGCGTACGTCGACGAGGGCGGCGCCTTCCGCGTCGGCCCGCGCTCGGCCGGAGCGACGCCCGGTCCCGCGTGTTACGGGAACGGCGGCGAGGAGCCGACGATCTCCGACGCGCACACGGTGCTCGGCCGACTCGACCCCGAGCGCTTCCTCGGCGGGCGGATGAAGCTCGATCGCGATGCGGCCGTCGCGGTGGTGCAGAAGCTCGCCGACGAGCTCGGGCTCGGGCTGGAGGAAGCCGCCGAGGGGATTCTCACGATCGCCAACTCGAACATGGCGCGCGCGATCCGTTCGCGCACGATCGAGAAGGGACACGATCCGCGGGAGTTCGCGCTCGTTGCGTTCGGCGGTGCGGGACCGCTGCACGCGGCAGAGGTCGCCGACTCCCTCGAGATCCCCGAGGTGCTCGTACCGCCGTACCCCGGGATCACCTCTGCGGGCGGCCTGCTGACGAGCGACCTGAAGTACGACCAGATGCGCACCGTGTTCCAGCTCGAAGGGTCGGTGGACGCCGAGCGGCTGAACGCCGAGCTCGACGCGCTCGAACGTGAGCTGCGCGAGTGGCTTCTGCGCGACGGCGTCGCGGAGAGCGAGATCCAGACGATTCGCGCGCTCGACTGCCGCTACGCGGGCCAGGGCTACGAGCTGCGCGTCACTCTCGACGGGCCGTTCACCGACGCTGCGTTCGAGCGGTTCCACCGGTTGCACGAACGCGAGTACGGCAGCGCGTACTCGGACCCGATCGAGATCGTCAACGCCCGCGTCACCGCGCTCGGCGAACGGCCCGCACTCGAGAGGCTGCCCGTCGCGAGCGGCGGCCTGGACGAGGCGCTCGTCGGCGAGAGCGACGGTCACTTTCGCGTCGACGGCGAGCTGCAGGCCGTGACGACGCGGTTCTACGACCGCGACAAGCTGCCGCTCGGCGAGCTCGTTCCGGGGCCGGCGATCGTCTTCCACCTCGACACGACGACCGTCGTGCCGCCGTCGTGGACCGCGCGGGCCGACGCCTCGGGAAACCTGATCCTGACGAAGGACGGTGCACAGTGAGCGTGGTACGGACGAGGGTCGACCCCGTCACCGCTGCGGTGATCGCAGGGGCGCTCGACTCGATCGCGGTCGAGATGGGCCACAAGCTCGCGCGTATGGCGTACTCGTCGATCATCCGCGAGTCGGAGGACTTCGGCTGCGTGCTCTGCGACGGGCTCGGCCGCCAACTGTGCGAGTCGTCGCAGTCGACGCCGTTGCAGTCGGGGCCGATCCCCGGCTACATCGCGGGCATCAACCGCCGGTTCGACGAGCTCGGGCTCGAATGGAGGCCCGGGGACGTCGTCATCCACAACCATGCGTACTACGGCGCATCGCATCAACCCGATGTCGGCTTCGTCGTACCGATGTTCTACGCGGACGAGCTCGTGGGCTTCTCCGCCACGACGGCACACCACCTCGACCTCGGCGCGCTGACTCCCGGCAGTTGCGGCATCGTCGACGCGACGGACGCGTTCGCAGAGGGCCTCCAGTTCAACGCGATCAAGATCGAGGAGGAGGGGCGGAAGAACGACGTCATGTGGCAGCTCCTGCGTGACAACTGCCGCGCACCGCAACTCGTGGTCGGCGACATGGAGGCGCAGGTCGCGGCGTGCAAGATCGGTGCGGGCCGCTTCGTCGATCTGATCGAGCGGTACGGCCTCGAGACGGTCAAGGCCGCGTCGGAAGACCTGATGGACTACTCCGACCGCATGCTGCGCCGGGAGATCGAGCAGCTTCCCGACGGGACGTACGAAGCCGAGGGGCATCTCGACGGCTTCGTCGACCACGCCGACGACCGCTACAGGAACCTCAGGATCAAGGTCGCCCTGACCGTCGACGGGTCGACGATCACCGTCGATCTCACGGGCACCGACCCGCAGGTCGACCTGCCGATCAACATGCCGCTCGTCGGCACGGTCGACATCGCGATCTGGGTGACGCTGCGCTCGATCCTGCTCGACGCGTGGACGCACGACCCGGTGCCGACGAACTCGGGTCTCTTCCGCGCGATCAAGATCGTCGCGCCCGAAGGCTGCCTCGCCAACCCGACGTTCCCGGCGCCGACGATCGCGCGCTTCTGCGGCGGGAACATCATCGCCGACACCGTCATGCGGGCACTCGCACCGGTGCTGCCGGAGCGGGTCAGCGCAGGCGTCGGCAACCTCAAGGTCGTTGCGTACTCAGGGTTCGGGGCCGGCCGGCACTGGGTCTACATGGACATCCAGGAAGGCTCGTACGGCGGACGTCACGGCAAGGACGGGCTCGACGCCGTCGACACGCTCTACGCGAACACGCGCAACAATCCGATCGAGGACATCGAGTCGCACTTCCCGCTCCGCGTGACGCAGTACGAGTTGCTCGAGGATCGTGCGGGAGCGGGCAAGTGGCGTGGCGGCCTCGGAAGCACGCGCGAGATCGAGTTCCTCGAGGACGCCGGGTGCTCGCTCGAAGGCGACGGCTCGCTCTGGGCGCCACCCGGGCTCTTCGGCGGCCGGGACGGCACCCCGGGCGCCGTGATCGTGAACCGTGGAACGGACCGGGAGCAGGAGCTTCCGTCGAAGTTCCCGTACCGCAAGGCCGCGGCGGGAGACAGGCTCTGCCTGATCTCGCCGTGCGGGGGCGGCTACGGCGACCCGCTCGAGCGCGACGAGGACGCTGTTCGCGCGGACCTCGCCGACCGATATGTGAGCCGGGAATCGGCCCGCGCTCTCTACGACTACAAGGAGACCACATGAAGAAGTGGGTCCTCGGCCTCGCCGCCGCCCTCGTCGTCGCGCCGGCTGCAATTGCGGCCACCGTGGCAGCGAGCGCGACCGGCGCGCAGGCCAACCTCGACAGCCACCGCAAGGTGCCGCACTTCGTCGCTCCCGGCCCCGCGTTCAACGCGAAGGCGAAGGCCGGCGGCAAGACGATCTTCGTCATCCCGGCCTCGAGCCAGGTGCCGTTCGTCTCCACGATCTCCAACAACATGAAGCGGATTGCCGCGCTGGCCGGCGTCAAGACGACGATCTGGCAGAACCAGGGCCAGCCGTCCCAGTGGGTGCAGGGCATGAATGCCGCGATCGCGCAGAAGGCGAGCTCGATCGTGCTGCTCGCGGGCAACGACCCGGCGGGACTGCAGCCTCAGATCAAGGCCGCGAAGGCAAAGGGGATACCGACGATCGTCGCGCACCTCTACGACGACCACCAGAAGGCGGCCCCGAACGTCGGCGGCCTGATCAACATCCCGTACAACGTCGCCGGTCAGTTGATCGCGGATCAGGCGATCGTCGATACCAAGAGCAAGGCCGACGCGCTCGTCGTGACGATCAACCAGGTCAAGTCGACGGTGCCGATGGTGGCCGGGATCAGGTCGGAGTTCTCGAAGTTCTGCAAGGACTGCAAGCTGACGTTCACGGACGTCACGATCGCCGACATCGCGACGAAGATCCAGCCGAACGTGCAGGCCGCGCTGACGGCGGACCCGAACATCAACTACGTGATCTGCCTCTACGACTCCGCGGAGGCGCCGTTCGCAGAAGCCGCGATCCGCGCCGCCGGTCGGACCGGCAAGGTCAAGATCTCGACCTTCAACGGCACGCCCGACATCCTCAAGGAGGTCAAGAAGGGCGACATCGTGACGATGGACGTCGCCGAGAACCTCGATTGGATCGGCTACGCGATCGTCGATCAGTCGATGCGGATCATGGGCGGGCTCGCGCCCGTGACGAACGCCCGCGTTCCGGTGCGGGTGTTCGACAAGGCGAACATCGCCCAGGCAGGGTCGTCGTTCACGTCGGGCTGGGGCAACTCGTACATCGGCGGCTATCGGAAGCTCTGGGGCCTGAAGTAGGAGTGGCCGAGGCCGGCCCGCACGCGCGGCTGTCCCTCCGGAGCCTCTCGAAGAGCTTCGGCGGGACGCAGGCGCTGCGCGGCGTGGACATCGACGTTCTCCCCGGGGAGGTGCACGGCCTCCTCGGGGAGAACGGGTCCGGCAAGTCGACGGTGATCAAGATCCTCGCCGGCTACCACGAGCCGGACGGCGGCGAGCTGCTCATCGACGGCGAGCCGGTCCGGCTTCCTCTGTCCACGGGGCAGTTCCGCCGGCTCGGCATGAGCTTCGTGCACCAGGATCTCGGGCTCATCGACTCGCTCAGCGTCCTCGAGAACCTGCGCGTCGCCGGCATCGCGTCGTCGCGGTCGCGGTTCGGCATCTCGTGGCGCAACGAGCGGGTGCGGGCCCGTGCGACGTTCGAGCGTTACGGTGTTCGACTCGATCCCAGCGTGACGGTCGCGTCGTTGAAACCGGTCGAGCGCGCGCTCCTCGCGATCGTTCGTGCGATCGAGGAGATTCGATCGGTCGGCGACGGCCACGGCCTCTTGATCCTCGACG
>Ga0136846_1232020_pt1 | contig 19855 bp, 20 predicted proteins | sample HopSoiMetagenom2_FD_96841 | JGI IMG/M metagenome (GOLD analysis project Ga0136846, IMG submission 96841) | Grasslands soil microbial communities from Hopland, California, USA - 2 Assembly 2016 (version 4) | ecosystem: Environmental > Terrestrial > Soil > Grasslands | place: USA: Hopland...
CATCCGCATCCCGGTGCACATGATCGAGACGATCAACAAGCTGGTCCGCACCAGCCGCCAGATGCTGCACGAGATCGGCCGCGAGCCGACCCCGGAGGAGCTGGCCGAGAAGCTGGCCATGCCGCTGGAGAAGGTGCGCAAGGTCCTGAAGATCGCCAAGGAGCCCATCAGCCTCGAGACGCCGATCGGCGACGAGGAAGACAGCCACCTGGGCGACTTCATCGAGGACAAGAACGCGGTCCTGCCCATCGACGCGGCCATCCAGAGCAACCTGCGCGAGACCACCACGCGCGTGCTGGCGTCACTGACGCCGCGCGAGGAGCGGGTGCTGCGCATGCGCTTCGGCATCGGCATGAACACCGACCACACCCTGGAAGAGGTGGGCCAGCAGTTCTCGGTGACCCGCGAGCGGATCCGCCAGATCGAGGCCAAGGCCCTGCGCAAGCTGAAGCACCCCTCGCGGTCGCGGAAGCTGCGGAGCTTCCTCGACAGTTGACGGCCGACTGGCCGCGGCGGAGCATCGACGCATGGCCGACGGGGAACATAAGCTCGAGCTCACGATCAGCGAGGTCGCGTGGCGCCGGCTTGAGGACGCTGCCGTACAGCTGGGCGTCAGTGTCGACGCCTACGCCGCCCGCATGATCGAAGCCGGTCTGGCCAACGTGGACGACTGGGCCATCGACGAGCGCATCGCTGCCGAGATGGATCGCTCCGGTGTGAGCTACTCCGTCCAAGAAGGCTTGGCAGCCTTTGATGCTGCGATGAAGTCGCATATGGCAAAGCCGGGTGACCTTTAGGGTTCGGCTATCGCCTCAGGCGCTTGCCGATCTCACGCGCCTGCCGGCCTATCTGGCGCCCGATAGTCCAGCCGCCGCGGATCGGGCCCGGTCGCTATTGGTCGAAGCATTGGGTTCGCTGGAGGAATTCCCGCATCGTGGCAGACCCGGACGATCGGCGAGCTACCGCGAACTGCCAGTTCCGTTCGGGCGATCCGGCTACAAGATCCGCTATCGCGTCACCGGCTCGGCCGTCCTCGTCACCCGTATCGTCCATGCGCGAGAAGGCGCCCGACCTCACCGCCAGCCGTAGTTGAAGCTCACGCTGACGCGCGGGGTCTTGGCCTGGTTGGCCGGCACCTCGTGGCGCAGCCAGCTTTCCCACAGGTAGAGCGTGCCCGGCTGCGGCTGCAGGTAGACGAAGGGCCCGGCGTCCGGTGGCGCGTCCGCGCGCTTGGTCGGGGCCGCCATCATCAGCGGCAGGCGCGTGTCCTCCAGGCGCAGGGCGCTCGCCCCCGGCGGCGTGGCCACATAGACCGTGCCGGAGATCACGCTGTGCGGATGGATGTGGCCCGAGTGGGCCGCGCCGGGCTTCAGGATATTGACCCACAGGCTGTCGAGCCGCAGGCGCCCGCCGCCCAGGTCGAAGGCAAGGGCGTCGGCGAAGGTGCGGACATGCCGGTCCAGCCGGGTCTTCAGCTTTGCGAATATGGTCATCCGCTGGGGCAGGTCGTTGAGCGAGGCGTATGAGGTATAGCCGCCGTAGCCGTGGGCCTTGCACCAGGCGCGGCCAGCCCGATCCTCGGCGGCCAAGGCCTCGCAGGCCGTCAAAATCTCGGCGTTGAAATTTTCGAATGACCGGTCTGTTGTAAGCGTCGCTTCATAGACCGGCGTTGCGAAGAGCGGGCGCAGCGTCATGCCGCGCGGCTTAGCCCAAGGCGCCGGTTTGTCAAAACCCCGGTTCGCTGGCGTGGCGAGTGAACCTTGAGTAGTTTGGTCGAAAGACACGTCGCAGGACGGGTCGGGGGAACGAGCACATGATCAGGATCGCGGCGGCGCTGGCGGTGGTCGGCCTCTTGGCGGCGGCTCCCGCGGCCGAGGCGCAAACCAAGGCCAAGGCGCCGATCTATCACGCGCCCCGCGGCCCCGACGGCAAGCACCCCGACCTGAACGGCGTCTGGCAGGTGATGAATTCCGCCGGCTGGAACATCGAGCCCCACGCGGCCAGCGCGGCGCTGCAGATGCGTCCCGGCCCGTTCGTGCCAGTGCCGGCCAAGGCGGTGGTGGCCCTGGGCGCGGTGGGGTCGGTGCCCGCCGGCCTTGGCGTCGTCGAGGGCGGCGAGATCCCCTACAAGCCCGAGGCGAAGACGCGGCGCGACGAGAACCGCGCCGACTACCTGGCGCGCGACCCGGAGGTGAAGTGCTACCTGCCCGGCGTGCCGCGGGCCAACTACATGCACCTGCCGTTCCAGATCTTCCAGTCCGAGAGCGCCACGATCATCGCCTACGAATACGCCGGCGCGGTGCGCAACCTGATGTTCAAGGACCCGGGCCCGGCCCCGGTGGACAGCTGGATGGGCCAGTCGGTGGCCAAGTGGGACGGCGACACCCTGGTGGTCACCGTCACGGGCATGAACGACAGCACCTGGTTCGATCGGGCCGGCAACTTCCACTCCGACCAGATGACCGTGGTGGAGCGCTGGACGCCCACCGGGCCGGGCGTGATGCGCTACGAGGCCACGATCACCGATCCGGAGACCTTCACGCGGCCCTGGAAGATGAGCATGAACCTCTACAAGCACGTGGGCGAGGACGCGCGCCTGGGCCAGTTCAAGTGCGTGGAGTTCGTCGAGGAGCTGATGTACGGCAGCCTGCGCAAGGAGCCGCTGAAATAATACCGTCCTTTCGAGGACGTAGGATATCCGGGTTGGAGGCTCGAATGACCAAGAAGACGCTGATCATCGCGGGGATCGCCGGCGCGGCGGCCGCCCTCGCCGCCGGGGGCGCGGCCCTGGCGCACCATGCCTTCGCCGCGGAGTTCGACGGCAAGTCCCCGGTGCTGCTGCGCGGCAAGGTCACCAAGGTGGAGTGGATCAATCCCCACGCCTGGGTGCACGTGATGAACGAGAACCCCCAGTTCCAGCAGGGCGAGTGGATGGTCGAGGGCGGGACGCCCAACACCCTGCTGCGCTCAGGGATCGACCGCAATTCGCTGAAGGCCGGCACCGAAATCATCGTCCGCGGCTACCAGTCCAAGGACAAGCTCTGCACCCCGGCCTGCAAGGCCAACGGCCGGGACCTGACCTTCACCGACGGCCGCAAGCTGTTCATGGGCTCGTCCGGCACGGGCGCGCCCAAGGACGGGTCGGACCCGACCGAGAAATAGCGCCAGGCCTCGGCCCGACGCGGAGGGGGAGCCCAGGCGGCTCCCTTTTTTCGTTTTGGGGTCTAGCGGTGGTCGTCGTGGCTCTGCAGTTGCAGCAGCGAGTCCCACATGTCCTGGGCGAAGCGGACGACGGCGACATTGGCCTTGAACGCCGTCTTGGCCTCGGTCAGCCCGACCATCTGGCTGCCCAGATCGGCGCTGTCCCCGTCGCCGCCGGAGCCGGCGATCCGGGTCGCCGAGGCTTCGAACTTCTGCGAGGCCGCCAGCATGCCGTAACGGGCTGTGGAGATCGGGTCCATGCCGCAAGGATCGTCCCCGCCCGGTTAACCTCCCGCTCAAGGAGATGGTGAACAGGCGTGAACGCGGCCGATTTTCGCGATCCTCTCGCCTGCAAGCGGCATTAAGGTGGTGTGGATTGAAGGAGGCTCCCATGCGCGAGCTCTTGATGGCGGCGGCGCTGCTCGCGTTGGCGGGCGCCGCGGCGGCCCAGCCGATCGACCAGAATCCGCCCACGCGCACGATCCAGTGCATCGACGTGGGCGGCCAACTGATCCCGCCGGTGTGTCAGGTGCCGGGCAGCCGGCTCGACCTGCGCGAGGACATCTGCACCTGCCCGAACGGCGGCCAGCGGCTGGATGTGGCGGTCTGCGCCAAGGGCCAGCACCCGCCGCCGGAGGGCCGGGCGCTGAACAATGCGCGGGCCGAGGCCATGCGCAAGGGCACGCTGATCGGCGCGACCTTCAAGGGCCAGCCGATCTGTGTGGCGCCGCGGCGGCCCTGATGCGGCGCTTGCGTGTGCGCGGCTACTGCCCGAGCGCGGCGTAGACCAGCTTCTGGAAGATCGGCAGGGCGATGCGGCCGGTGGGCCGCTGGCCCTGCATGGCCGTCACCGCCTCCGGTCCCAGCGGAATGGAGTCCTGGATCAGATAGATCAGGATCAGGTCGTTCTTCGGATCGGCCTGCCACCAGGTGCCGAAGGCGCCGGGCCAGCCGAACGCGCCCTCCGCGCCCGCGCCCATCCACTGGTGCTTCTCGGCGTCCATGATCATCGAGACGCCCAGGCCGAAGCCCTGCGACAGCCAGAAGGGCATACCCAGGAACGGAAGCGCTCGCTGGGCCTCGGTCAGGCGGTTGGCGGTCATCAGGTCGACCGTCTCGGGCTTCACCAGCCGCACGCCGTCCACCGCGCCGCGGCCCAGCATCAGGCGGGCGAACTTCAGATAGTCGTCGGCCGTGGAGATCAGCCCGCCGCCGCCGCCTTCGAACACGGGCGCGGTCTCGGTGCGGGGCAGGGACACGTCACGCAGCGGCGCGCCCTCGACGGCCTCGTACAGCTTGGCCAGCCGGCCCAGCTTCTCCGGCGGACACCAGAAGAAGGTGTCGTCCATGCCCAGCGGCGCGAAGATCCGGTCCCGCAGCGCCTGGCCCAGCGGCTTGCCGTCGATCCGCGCCACGAGGAAGCCCAGCACGTCCGTCGCGTGACTGTAGTGGAACCGCTCCCCCGGCTGGTAGCTCAGCGGCAGCTCGCCCAGGGCCTTCAGCCAGGCGTCCGGGGTCATCGGGTTGACCAGGGCGTGGCCCAGCTTCTTCTCGTGGGCATAGGCGATCGGCCCGACGGAGGTGAAGCCGTAGGCCAGGCCCGCGCGATGGGTCATCAGGTCCTCGACCGTGATCTCACGCGTCGCCGGGACGGTCTGGTCCAGCGGGCCGGCCGGGTCCTTCAGCACCTGCATGCCGCCGAGTTCCGGGATCCAGTGGCTGACCGGGTCCTCCAGCCGCAGCTTGCCTTCCTCCAGCAGCATCATGATCGCCAGGCTGGTGACCGGCTTGGTCATGGAGGCGATGCGGAACAGGGTGTCGCGCTGCATCGGCAGGCCACCGGCCACGTCGCGCTGGCCCAGGGTGTCGACGCGGACGATTTCGCCGCCCTTCCACACCAGCGTCACGATCCCGGCGAGCGAGCCCTGGTCGACGATGGCCTTGAGCGCGGTCGGCATCTGCGCCAGCGCGTCGCGGTCGAACCCGGCCGGCGATTGGGCCCCGTCCATCAGGCGTCTCCATTATCGTTGATCACCCACGGTGGCCGGCCGGGAGGCGGCCCGTCAAGCGGCGACTTCAGAAATCGCCGCCGAGCTACTGCTCCGTCGGGGCCTCATAGGTGGCCATCATCTCGCCCTGGGCGATGGTCTGGGCCTTGAGAACGTTCAGCAGTTCCTTGAGCGGAGTGTCCGGGCCCATCTCGATCCAGTCGTTCAGGGCGAAGACCTGGAAGTAGTAGCGGTGGACGCCGTGGCCCGCCGGCGGACGCGGGCCGAACCAGCCATAGCCGCCGTGGCCGTTGCGCCCCTGGATCGCCCCCTGCGGCGAGACCAGGCGCTTGTCGTTGCCCAGGTCCTCCGGGATGGAGGTGAACTCGCCCCGGATGTTCCACAGCATCCAGTGGACGAAGGGCTCCTCCTGCGGCGCGTCCGGATCCTCCACCACGATCGCCCAGGCCTTCACGTCGGGCACGCTGGTCCAGCTCAGCGGCGGAGAGATGTTGTCGTGATAGGCCGAGTAGCGGTCGGGCAGGCGGCCATCCACCAGCTGCACCGGGCAGGTGACCACGACGCCGGTGTTCAAGATCGGGTCCACGCGCTGGATGGTGATGGACTGGCCGGAGTGGTCGGGATGGACGTCGGACATGGGATCACCGCTTTGCGTCTGCCCATCGCGGGCCCACGTAGAACCGAAGAGCCCGGTGAGAGTTGCGCCGGCGCGCCTCGTTGCCTAACCGGAACCCATGTCGTCCGTGCTCAAGGTCACCAAGCGTTTCACCGCCGCCGGCGCCGCCGCGGTGCTCACCGCCGCCTGTTCGCCGCTCAGCATGTTCGCCACCCTGTCGCCGAAGGACCCGGCCGCCCTGGTGGCCCGCGGCGAGGCCTACGGCCCGAACGCCCGCCAGCGGCTCGACGTCTATGCCCCGCGCGGCGGGCGCACGAGCGCGCCGATCGCGGTGTTCTTCTACGGCGGCGCCTGGGATTCCGGCCGGCGCCAGGACTACAACTGGGTCGGCCGCGCCCTGGCCTCGCGCGGCTTCGTGACCGTGGTGGCGGACTACCGGATCTATCCGGAGGTGCGCTATCCGACGTTCCTCGAGGACGGGGCCAAGGCCGTGCGCTGGGCGGTGGACCACGGCCGCGCCTACGGCGGAGACCCGCACCGGATCGTCCTGATCGGCCACTCCGCCGGGGCCTACAACGCGGTGATGCTGGGCCTGGACGGGCGCTACCTTGCGGCCGACGGCGTCGATCCGAAGGTGGTCAGGGCGGTGGCCGGGCTTTCCGGGCCTTACGACTTCCTGCCGCTCAAGGGCGACATCACCCACCGCATCTTCGGCGAGGCGCCCGACCTGCCCGCCACCCAGCCGCTCAGCTATGTGGGGCCGGGTTCGCCACCCGCGTTCCTCGCCACGGGCGACGCCGACCAGATGGTCTGGCCGAAGAACACCGTGGCCTTGGCGGCGAAGCTGCGCGCCGCCGGCGTGGACGTGGAGGAGCGCCACTACGAAGGCGTCGACCATGTGCGCATGGTCCTGGCCCTGTCGCGGCCGCTGCGCGGGCGCGCGCCGGTGCTGGATGAAATGACCGACTTCCTGCGCCGCCACGCAAGCTGAGACCCATGCTGCAGCGCCGTTGCGGAAAGCTCGTGCGCCGCAGCCCGATTCTGCGCCAGGATCGCGCAAGTGCTGACGCTGTAAAGGATAGTTGGCCGCGCCTGTCGCAACGACACGGCCGCTGCGATGCCGCATTGAACGCCGGTCTGCGCATGCGTATATGCCCTCCGCGCTGAGACCGGCGCGCCAGGAGGGCTCCATGCTGCTCACCCTTATGAAGGCCAAGCTGCACCGCGCCACGGTCACCCAGGCCGACCTCGACTACGAGGGGTCCATCGCCATCGACCGTGACCTGCTGGACGCCTCCGGCATCCTGCCGCACGAGCAGGTGGATGTGCTCAACATCACCAACGGCGCGCGGTTCACCACCTACGCCATCGAGGCGCCGCGCGGTTCGCGCGTGATCGGCGTCAATGGCGCGGCCGCCCGGCTGGTGCAGAAGGGCGACAAGGTGATCGTGGTCACCTATGGCATGCTCCCGGCTGAGGAGGCCCGGAACTATGCGCCGACGGTGGTCCTGCTGGATGACGCCAACGAGATCAAGAAGGCCGCCTGAGGCCGGCGCCTGCGCGCCTGTCCTGCTCGCCGCCGGTCTGGCGGCCCTGTCGCTGGCCGCCTGCTCCCCCACCGCCCCGCCGGGCGTCGACCGCGACCAACTGGACGCCGAGGTCTCGCGCGCCATCGGCGATCCGGCCAGCTGCGCCCTGATCGGCAAGGCCGGGTCCGGCAAACTGCTCTACCGCTACAACACCGCCACGGTCTGCGACCGCCTGCTCGACGCCTGCGCCGGCGGGGCGCGAATGAAGGTGGGCGACCTGCTGGCCGCCACCGCCAAGGACCGCAAGCCGCGGCAGCTCTCCTGCGCCATCACCCCCGACCACTCGCGCGGCGTCGGCTGGGCCAGCGGCCCCATCGCCGGGACCGACATGGTCTATGCGGCGGCGATGGAGGGCGACCGCACCTTCCCCGGCCGGATGATGGCCGAACGGCTCGAGGCCGGGTTCCGCCGGGCGAAGGTGTCGAGGCCTTAGGCGCGGCTACCGCACCAGCTCGTAGAGCCCGTTGATATCGATCCGCACGTCCAGCTCGCCGGGCGCCACCTGGGTGGCGTCGGCCTTCATCCGCGCCGCCGCGAACTCCGCCATCGGCATGATCGGCCGCGGATAGGAACCGGTCCCCTCGCTGAGGCTCACCAGCCGCCCGATGCGGTAGCCGGTGGCCTTGGCGTAGAGGTCGGCCTTGGCCGCCAGCGCCTTCACCGCCGCCTCGCGCGCCGCGTTCTCCGCCGCCGTGGGATCTGACAGGCCGAAGCTGATCCCGTTCACCTGGTTCGCGCCGGCGCCGACGGTGGCGTCCACCGCCGCGCCGAGGCGCTTCAGGTCGCGCACCGTCACCGTCACCTGGTTCGAGGCCTGGTAGCCGGTCAGCTGCGGCGGCTGGTTCTGGATGTAGTTGTACTGGGCGTTGAGGCTGAGGTTCGAGGTCTGGATGTCGCGCTCGGCGATCCCCGCCTTCTTCAGGCTGGCCAGCACGGCCGTCATCCGCGATGCGTTGGCCGCCAGCGCCTCGCCGGCGGTCTTGCCGTCGGTCGCCACGCCCAGGTTGATGCTGGCCATGTCCGGCTGGACCTTGGTCTCGCCATAGGCCGCCAGGTTCAGGGTGGTGGCCCGGAACAGGCTGTCGGCCGCCGGCGCCGGAGAGGGCGCGGGGGACTGGGCCAGGGCGGCGGGCGCAGCCGCGGCGGTCGCCAGCGCCAGGCCAAGGAAGGCGGCGCGCATCGGGAAGGTCATCGGGGACTCCGTCCAAAAGGATGGCCACAAGCGTGACGATCCGCACCTGAACGCAAGCTTTAAGCGCCGTGCAGCCCATGGTAACGCCGCGGGCGCGCTGCAGGGGCCTGTAGCTCAATGGTTAGAGCCGGCCGCTCATAACGGTCTGGTTGCAGGTTCGAGTCCTGCCGGGCCCACCAGCGCATTTTCAAGGGCCTGATTTGTCTCAAGTCCCTGGCTGGAAACAGCTTCTCAGGTCGGACTGTGACACTTTACTGTGCCGCTATGAGTGAGTTCGACGTGGCGAAGTATCCCGGTCTCTATCGGCGTGACGGTGTCTGGTATGTGCGGAAAAAGGTCCCCATCCGAGCTACCGATTGGAAGAGAGGTGTGACCAACGGCTGCGACGCCTCATCGGTGTCGGTTCGTCAGAAGTAGCTGATTTATCTGGACGATTTGGCGTTGAAGTTGGGCTCCTGCCGGGCCAATCCTCTCCGCTTCAGCTCATTGTTTTCAATGTGTTTCCGCTCGCAGCGGGGTCGCTGTTCACCCGGCCTGCCATATCGGTGGCGCTCTGGGACACTTATCAATGTCCGGATCGATGGACAGCTCCCAGCCTGGAGGGCGGCCCTCTTCGATCGCCTGGTCGTGCTGCGCGAGGAGCAGCAGGAAGCGTCCAATCGATGACCCTGCCGCCCAATGCGGCGTCTCAAAAAGGTCCTCGTGATCAAAGAAGTAGACCGCCGGCCTCTGTTCGCCTGAAGACAAATCCAGGCCGTAGAGGTTCCCGCTTCCGTCAGAGAAGAGCGGGACCGCCTGGGCGGTCAGCAATGCTCTAAGTGCGCCCTCGCGCCGCCATTCCGGACGCTCGTTCCACTTGGGTAGGATGGCCGCAAAGTCGCCAACGCTTTGCACGCGTTCGCGATAAAGGGCTTCGAGGTCCGCAGGCATCTGGCCGCCAAGCAGCTCTCGGACTTGTTGCACGATGCCTTCCGACTGATCCTTTGGTAGCCGGCGAAGCGCGCCTTGGGCCTCAAGTAGACGGCACGCTTCCGAGACCGTGATGTCCATGATCAGCTCCATCGTCAGGGTATCGGAGGCGGCCTGGCAACGCCTGCCCTCAAGACATACGGCTCGATTAGCTTATCCAGTCTCATCGCGTGCGCCGTTACCTCCGCCTGGGTTGGCGTCCGGCCCGCCAGGGCGCGCACGAACTCAGCCTCGGCCCGACTGGCGATGACATGCGCTTCCCGCATCAGAGGGACTAGGTTGGCGAGGCGGTTTGGGTCAGCACGGAAGAGGTGCGCAAAGCGAAGGGCCACACGGTGATGCACCTCGCCCGCGACCTCGTGAGGTAAGGCCTGGATGAGAGGTGTGACCAACGGCTGCGACGCCTCATCGGTGTCGGTCCGTCTGAAGTAGCTGATTTCTCTAGACGATCTGTCGCTGAAGTTGGGCTCCTGCCGGGCCCACCAGCGCGTTTTCAAGGGGCGGATTTACCTTAAGTCCCTGGCTGGAAACAGCTTCTCAAGTCGGACTGTGACACATCATCGTGCCGCTATGAGTGAGCGTGAGTTGGCAAAGCACCCCGGATTGGTTCGCCGCGACGGCGGTGTTTGGTACGTGAGGAAGAGCGCCCAACGCTTGTCCTTGGTCTGAAGAGGCTAGCGACCTACGGCGCTTCGGATGGCGGCTCGGGACGTGGCGGGCGCCGTACCGCGACGGGTCGCGGTGAACTCAGCGATCTTGGCGAGCAGGACGGCGGGCTGCACCGGCTTGGAAAGGTAGTCGCTCATGCCCGCGCCAAGGTAGGTTTCTTCGGCCCCTGACATCGCATTGGCGGTCAAGGCGATGATCGGCACCTCGCGCTCCGGGCCCGCCAGCGCGCGGATCTGGCGCGTCGCCTCCACGCCATCGAGTTCGGGCATCTGAACGTCCATCAGCACAAGATCGATGCCGCCCTGCCTGACCGCCTCGACCGCTTGAACGCCGTTGCTGACCGTCACCAAGGCGCACCCCGTTTGGGCCAGGACGGCCTGCATGAAGACCTGGTTCACCGGGTGATCCTCGGCGAGCAGAATGGTCAGATCGGTCATGTCCGACTGATCGCGCGGCTCGGGGCCAGCCTGGGCCTCGAAGTCTTCGTCGATGGCGGGGGCCAGGGGTATTTCGAACCAGAAGGTCGAGCCCGCTCCGACCTCGCTCCACGCGCCGATCTCTCCGCCCATCAGCTCGGAGAGCTTCCTGCTGATCGCCAGGCCCAGGCCGGTGCCGCCATACCGACGGGTGATCGAACTGTCCGCCTGGCTGAAATTCTGGAAGAGGCGCGAGCGCGCTTCCTCGGTCATGCCGATGCCGGTGTCGGTCACCTCGAAGCGGATCCGTCGTACGCCGTCGGCCGGCTCGCCGGTCTCGGCAGGCGTCCCGAACGCCTTGATCGCGACAGATCCTTCGTCGGTGAATTTGATAGCGTTGCCGATCAGGTTCATCAGGATCTGGCGAATGCGCGTGGGATCGCCGCTGTAGGCCCCTCGCACCGCCGGCTCGATCTGAACGTCGAGGCCGATCTCCTTTTCCTGCGCCCGCGGGGCCAACAAGGCCGTCGAACTTTCGATCAAGTCCGTCAGGTTGAAATCGATCGTCTCGATATCGACCCTGCCGCTCTCGAGCTTCGAGATGTCCAGTATGTCGTTCAGGATGTGCAGCAGATCTCGACCTGAATTCTGCACGATTTCCGCGTACTTTTGCTGTTCGGGCTGGAGCGGCGTCTTGAGCAGCATGCCGGTCATACCCAGAATACCGTTCATTGGCGTTCGGATCTCGTGGCTCATATTGGCCAGGAAGTCCGACTTGAGTTGCGTCGCGGTCTCCGCCGCGACCCGCGCCCGCGTCAGCTCCACGGCCTGCTCGCGCAGGGCCTCCGTCCGCTCATCCACCAGTTGCTCCAACGCCCGTTGGCGTTGGCGCAGGACCGCGGTGCGGACTTGAATCAGCGCGAGCACCGCCGCGACCGCCGCCAAGGCAAGGAGCAACCGGAACCAGAGGCTCTGATGCCAGGCCGGGACGACGTGGATCGGCAGGCTGGCTTCCTTGGCGCTCCAGACACCATCCCGGTTCGTGCCTCGAATCCGCAGCGTGTAGCGACCCGGCGGCAGGTTGGCGTAGCTGGCGACCCGGTCGGTCGCGTCCGTGTAGGTCCAGGCCTTATCGTAGCCCTCCAGTCGATAGGCGTAGCGATTGCGCTCCGGCGCCGAATAATCCAGGGCCGAAAACTCGACCGAAAGGGTGCGATCCTCCGGCGAGACGGCCAGCGGCGTGGGCGAGCCGGACAGGTGATTGAACAGCGCCAGCGGCAGATGCCGCGCGCCCAAGCGTATGTCGGTGATGACGAGCGGCGGGCGCTGAACCCAGGGCGTGAGCCGATCGGGCCGCACCACCGTAAGGCCGCCGATGCCGCCGAAGAGCAGCTCTCCGGCTTCGGTCGTCGCGCCGGAGTTGGTCCAGTAGGTGGAGATATCGACGCCCTGCGGTCGCTGCAGGCTGCGGACGGCCAGACTGTTCGGGTCGATAACCGCCAGGCCGCCATCGGTGCTGACCCAGATGGCGCCGTGAGCGTCTTCCAGGAGCTTGTCGACGTCGAGGTGGGGCAGGCCTTCCCGCAGGCCCAGGCGGTGGAAACGCCAACCCCCGTCGGCGTCGCGCCCGGTCATCAACTGGACGCCGCCGCCTTGGGTCGAGACCCAAAGGCGTCGGCGCCGATCCACGAGAATCGACGACAGGTAGCCCGGCGCCAATCGGGTCGGATCCGCCGCGTCGGTCGACACCCGTTCCGTCGCGCCCGAGACGGTGTCCACACGGGCGAGACCGGCGCGCGTGCCCACCCACAGCGCTGTGCCCGCACCGCGCGCGAGGGCGGTCACCCCTGAATCACCCAACTGGCTGGCCGCCACATGACGTGGGCGCAGACTCCCATTGGCGGGGTGCAGATCGACGCCCCAAACACCATCCAGGCCGCCCACCCACAAGACGCCGCCGTCCGACCATAAGGCCCAGACCGCCGAAGTCGGGCTCCGCCCCGGCACGGTCAGCCGCCGCACGTCGCGCCCGTCGCTTCGATAGAGGCCCAGGTGAGTTCCGATGTAGACCTCGCCACCGGGTCCCGCAGCCATCGCCAGGACCCGCGCCTTGGGCAGCGCGGTCGTGGGATGCGCCGGGTCGGGGCTCAACCGGCTCACACGCCCAAGCACGGGGTCCACGACGTCGATGCCGCCATCGCCCGTGCTCAGCCAGACCCGGCCGCCGCGCACCGGCTGGACGATGGGCACGTCCGGGTTGCTGATGCCGTTGGGCCGTCCGACGCCGCCAAGCCAGGTCACCACCGCTTGTTGTTGCGGGTCGTGCTGGCTGATGAGCAAGTTATGGGCGACCCAAACGATGCCGCTGCGGTCTCGAAACAGCGCCAGGACGTTGTTTTCGGCGAGGCTCGTACCAACGTCGGATTGGTGGCGGATGCGCCTTGTCAGGCCGCTGCGGGTATCGACGACAACGATGCCGTTGGCCCATGTGCCCAGCCACACCTCGCCGGGCCGCGCTTCGACGATCGAATCGACGCGATCGCTTTGCAGGTCTGAGCCCCCATCGCTTTCGCGGACCGCCCGAGCGCTCGTAGCGCCCGGATCGATCGTAAAGACGCCATAGCCATGGGTTCCGATCCAGACGCGACCGGCGCTGTCGCGAAACAGCCGGACCACGCTCGGCCTTGAACCCGCCTTGGTCTTCAGCGGGACCGCGACAAAGGCGGACCTGTCGTTCTTGCGGCGTAGGAGGCCCTGCTCGGTGCCGACCAAGAGGCCGCCGGCCGGATCGGCCAGCAGCGTCTGGACGCCGCCTTCCGGCAGTCCCGGCGAGGCGTCCCGCCGGATGACATCGTCGGCGTCCAGGTGATCGAGCCCCAGGCCCGTGCCGATCCACAAGCCGCCCCGTCCATCGTCGGCCAACGCGTTGACTGCGGGCTTGCTCGCACCGGAGGGGCTCGTGGAGTAGGTGAAGAACCTGTCCTGGGCCGCATCGTAACGCGCCAGGCCGCCGGAAAGGCCGCCGATCCACAACCGGCCGCGGCCATCGACGTGCAGGCTCTTGATGTGGCTGCTCGGCAGGGAACCGGCCGTTTTCGGGTCGGAGCTGTACCGGCGAAAATGATAGCCGTCCCAGCGGGTCAGTCCGTCTTGGCCGCCGATCCAGAGAAAGCCGTCGGCGTCCTGCGCAAACGTGGTTGCAGACCTCGCCTCGGGCTCGGTGTGGTGTACGAACGGCGTGTCCTGCAGACCGGTCCACCGCGGCGCCTGGGCCGCCGCGTCTGCGGCCCCCGTTGCGGCAAGCCACAGGGCGACCACGAGGCCGCAGAAGGACAGGCTGCGCGACGCGAAGACGGCCATCGCACCTCTCGCAGCGATCCCACTCGAAACCGAAATCGACCCGTCCTCCCGGCGCTCGAGCTAGGGCTCAGCACAACCGCACGCCTGCGCCTTGTCGCCTTGGCTCGGATACCGGATCCAGTCTTGCATCCCGGCCTTAACGAACATCCGGCCTGGGTCGAAATGTCGCTCGCCCATGTCTCGGTCTGATCGTCGGCCTTTGCTTGGCGCGTCTCCGACATTGCGGGACTCGCGGGCGCCATATCGGCAAAGGCGGTGGCAGGCGGTCGTTTCCGCGGCCGGCTTTCAGGCGTGGGCGGTCTTCCAGTCTCGGCGGATCTTCTTGGCCAGGCTCCACTTATGGACCTCGGTCGGGCCGTCGTAGATTCGGAAGGCGCGAACTTCCCGGAACACCTGCTCGACGATGGTGTGGTCCGAGACGCCGGCGCCACCCATGACCTGCACGCAGCGGTCGGCGATGCGCATCAGGGCCTCCGACACCGCAACCTTGGCCATCGAGCTCTCGACCGTCCCGAGCGAGCCGGTGTCGAGCACGCCGGCGCACCACTCGATCATCAGCTGGGCCTGTTTCAGGTCGATCAGGTTGTCGGCCAGCATGAAGCCGACGCCCTCGTGGTCGATCAGCTTCTGGCCGAAGGCCTCGCGGCGGTTGGCGTAGTCGGTGGCGATCTCGTGCGCCCGCTCGCAGCAGCCGTGCCAGCGCATGCAGTGCGACAGGCGCGCGGGCGACAACCGGATCTGGGCGTAGCGGAAGCCCTCGCCGGGCTTGCCCAGCATCTGGTCGGCGGGGACGCGTAGGTCGTCAAGCATCACGGTCGAGTGGCCGCCGGGCATGGAGCTGTCGATCGTGTTCGGCACGTGCTCGATGCGGATCGCAGGATCGGGAAGGTCGACGAGGAACATGCTCGCGCCTTCCGCCGCTTTCGCCATGACGATCCCGACGCTGGCGCCGTCAGCGCCCGTGATGAAGGTCTTGCGGCCGGTGATGACCCAGTGATTGCCGTCCGGCCTGCAGGTGGTCTTCATCATCGAGGGATCGGAGCCGGCCCCGCCCTCGCTTGCCGGTTCTGTCATGAAGAAGGCGGAGCGGGCGCGGCCCTCGACCAGGGGCTTGAGGAAGCGCGCCTTCAATTCCGGGCTGCCAACCTTGGACAGCAGGTACATGTTGCCCTCGTCGGGCGCCATGGTGTTGCAGGCCAGCGGGCCCAGCGGCGAGAGGCCCGACTTCTGCAGCACAAAGGCCGTCTCCAGCTGGGTAAGGTGCTCGCCGTTCTCCAGCACGTGAGGCGTCAGGACCTTGGCCTCGCGAGCCCGGTCACGCATCTCGTAGACCAGATCGTCCAGGGGCGCCCCGTGGTGGTCGCGGCGGGGATCCTTCTCGTAGGGGATCACGATCTGACGCACGAAGTCTTCCACGCGTGCGCCGATTTCGAGGGCGCGAGGGGAGGGGCTCATCAGATGGTTCCAATGCTTGTGACGCTGAGCAGGGGTCGTACAAGGCGGCCGGGAAGGCGCAAGCCGCAAGCAGCACGGGGCCGCGTGTCCCTGCCGCAAGGACAGGGGCCGAACGCCTGACCGTCCCAAGCGATCGTCGGCGGCCAAGTCAGCGGCTGTCTGCTTCCCGTCCGAACCCCAAGGTCCGCTGAGGAGACCCGCCGAACTTGTCGTGCGCCGTTGGATCGGCGATGTCGCTACAGCGTGGACGAGACTTAGCTGGAGAGCCCCGATGCCGCCGACGTCCGAACTGTCCGCGCGGCAGGAGTTGGTGCGGGCCTATCGCCAGGTCGTGGATCTGGGACTGACCGAGCTCTCGTCCGGGAACCTCAGCGTGCGCCACGGGGAAGGCATGCTGATCTCGCCGACCGGCGCCAGCGGCGAGAGCATCAGCGAGGACAGCCTCGTCTACGTGGCGCCCGACGGCGCCTGGGAAGCCGGTCAGCGGCCGTCGAGCGAGTGGCAGCTGCACGCTCGCATCTACCGGAGCCACCCGGGAACCAACGCGGTGGTGCACACCCACTCCGACTACTGCGTGGCAGTCGCCTGCCATTGCAAGCCGCTGCCGGGCTTCCACTACATGGTGGGGGCGTTCGGCGGCGACGACGTGCCATGCGTGCCCTATTCCACCTTCGGCAGTGAAACCCTGGCCCGTGATGTGGCCGATGCCCTCCAAGACCGTAGTGCGTGCCTGATGGCCAACCACGGCGGGACCGCGCGCGGCCGCAGCCTCGCAGCCGCCGTCAACCTGGCGCACCGGCTGGAGATTTCCTGCCGCCACTATGTGCTGTCGCGGGCCCTGGGCGAGCCGCGGCGTCTGACGCCCGAGGAATGGGCGGACTTCCACAGGCGCACCGGAAACACCGGCTACGGCCGTTCGGCGTGAGGGAACCCATGACTAGAGGACTACTGGCCATCGGCCTCACGACGCTCGACATCAACGCCTATCCGATCGACGAGCTGACCCACACCGAGCGGGCCAGCCTGATCAAGGGGCTGGTCTGCGCGCCCGCCGGCACGGCGGCGGGGGCCGCCATGGTCGCCGCGAAGCTGGGCGTGCCCACGGCGCTCGCGGGTGCGGTGGGCGACGACATGAACGGTCTGTTCGTGCGTGCCGGCCTCGAGAGCCTGGGCGTCGACACCCGCCTGCTGGTGACAAGGGCCGGCGAGCCGACCTCCTCCACCCTGCTAGTCGTCGAGAGCGATGGCCGGCGGTCCAGCTTTCATCGGCCGGGCGCGGGCCGGTCTGCGCCGCTGGATGCGGCGGTCGTCGCCGCCGCGCGCGGAAGCCGGTTCGTGCACTACGCGGGCATCGGAGGGCCGACGACAGACGGCGGGCCTGGCGCGGCCCTGCTGGCGGAGGCCAAGGCGGCGGGCGCCCTCGTGACCTGCGACCTGATCTCCCCGCGGGCGAGCGCCATCGAGGAGCTCGCCCGGATCCTGCCGCACGTGGATTACTTCATGCCCAGCGCCGCCGAGGCGGTGTTGCTCTCAGGGTCGGACGACCTTCACGCCGCGGCGGCGCGGTTCCTGGCGCTGGGCGCGAAAGCCTGCGTGATCAAGAACGGGCGTGCTGGCGTGCTGGCGCTGATCGACGGACAGCAGCACGTCGTACCGGCGTTCGCGGTCGAGCCGGTCGACACCACCAGCTGCGGCGACTCCTTCTGCGCCGGGTTCATCGCGGCCCTGGACCGCGGATGGGCGCCGCTCGAGGCGTGCCGCTTCGCCTCGATGGTGGCTGGGCTGGTCGCTGAAGGTGTCGGAACGCTCGGGACGCTGGAGGGATTCGACGCGACAGTGGCGGCGATGGGGCGGTACGCGGTGGCGAGTATTGTCGGCAATTGAGACGGATCGGTCGGACCACGATCCGACCAGCGGGAGGCGGCAGGGATGTCGTTCGGTGGGGACCTATCGCGCGGCCGCCCGCGAGCCATGCGCAAAGGCCTGGGCCGCGATCGCGACCTGGGTCCGATTCTGAACATTGAGTTTGCGCATCAAGGCGGTCATGTGCGCCTTGACCGTGGCCTCGGCGATGCCGAGGTGGAAGGCGATCTGCTTGTTGAGCAGTCCGGAGTTGACGCCTTCGAGCACCTTCATCTGCGTCGGCGTGAGTTCCTCAAACGCCGCTGCCAGATCCCGCTCGAGACGGCCGTCGCGCGTCACGTTCATGCCTGACCCTTTCGCTCATCCCTACGTCTTCGACGGCCCAACGTCCGTTCGTTTTCTGCCGAACCATTCCGTTCGATTCGGTGTGTCGCGGATGATGGTAGCGCTATCTGTCAGACAGGTTCAAGCGATTTTGGACAATGGGATCGTGAACATTCGTTCTTGCGGGTCGGTCGGGCCAAAATCTGTCATACAGCATTGAGCCAAGCTTGACTTGGGATCGAGCGGCGGAGTCTGGATGGGCGCTATCGCGAAGCCTGGGCCTGTCCGCGCGCCGCGATGGGTTTCGATGGCGCGGCAACGGCGCGATGATGGCGCGAGCCGAACTGGAGATTGGCCGATGCGTGAGGGCCGCCTAGCCGATCGGGCCTACACGGGCATCGTGGAAATGATCAATGCGGATGGACTGGCGGTCGGCGATCGCCTGCCGTCCGAGGCCCGGCTGGCGGAGATCTTTGGCATGTCGCGCACCGTGGTGCGCGAAGCGCTGGTCCGCCTGGCCGCCGACGACATCACCGAGGCGCGGCGCGGCGCGGGCTCGTTCGTCAAGAACCGTCCGTCCGAGCGGCTCGGCGCCTACATGCAGCCTTCCGAACTGCCGTCGAGCCTCGGCACCTACGAGGTGCGGTTCGTGCTGGAGGCGGAAGCGGCGCGGTTGGCGGCGGCGAGACGGTCGGGCGACGACATGGCGCGCATCGAGGCCGCGCTCCAGGAGCTGCGGCGGGCCCTGCTCTCGAACGCGCCCGCTCATGCGCAGGACATGGAGCTTCATCGCCGGGTCATCCAGGCGACGGCCAACCCTGCGTTTCTGGTCGCCTTCGACGCGCTGGAGGCCGACGTGGATCGGATCATGCGCGCCGGCGTCGACATTTCGCGGTCCCGGCCGCCAGAGTTCATCCGGGAAATGATGCGCGAGCATGAAATGATCGTGGAAGCGATCCGCGCGCAGGACGCAGACGGAGCCGCCCTCGCGATGCGCTGGCACCTCTCGCAGGGACGCAAGCGGCTGATGCCCTAACGCCTGCGGGGTTCGGGGCAGGCTCGCAGCGCGGCCAGCGCGGCCTCGCACAGCTGCTGTGGCGTGCCGCCGGCGGTCAGCGCGATGGCGGCCTCATCCGCGTCGGGGCGCTCCAGGGTGGCCAACTGACTGCCCAACAGGCTCAGGGGCATATAGTGGCCGGTCCGATGATCCAGTCGGCGCTGGAGTTCGTCGGGCGCCGGGTCCAGCAGGATGAAGTGGACGGGGGCGGGTATGATGGCGCGCAGGCGGTCGCGATAGGCGCGCCGCAGAGCCGAGCAGGCGGCGACGACGCGTCCGTTCCCCGCCAGCGCTCCCGCAATGGCGTCGGTCAGCCGGTCGAGCCAGGGCCAGCGGTCGTCGTCGGTAAGAGCATGGCCGGCGCTCATCTTCAGGATCGCCGCGGCGTCGTGGAAGTCGTCGCCCTCGAGGAAGGGGCAATGAAGGGCGCGGGCCAGCAGGGCGCCCTGGGTCGATTTTCCGCTGCCGCTGACCCCCATGACGATGACGGCGGCAGGGGCGTCGACCTGGGGAATCGGGAGCTGCGACAAGCGGCGTCCTCAAGCGGCGCGGCGACGAAAAGGGCGATGGGTTCGCCAGGCCGTCCGGGCGGTTGCAGACATGGTGTTTAGGCGGCTGACGGGGCGGCCGGAACTACGACCATGGTCGTGGATGGCGAGCCCTTTGCGAAACCATATCGCTAGTTGAGGCAGCACGGGGAATTGGCATGAAAGTGGGGATCCTGACGGCGGCGGTCCTGGCTTCTTCGTCCCTGGCCTCCTCGTCCCTGGCCTCGTCGTCCCTGGCCTCGTGGTCGGCGATGGCGGCCCCGGCGGCGCCTGCGTCCGTACTGATGACAGCCCCCGATGATCCGTCGGCCGTCCGGGTGAAAGGCGTCGCGGATGGCCGGGCGGACGACACCGACGCGGTGCAGCGCGCCATCGACGCCGCCCGCGACCCGAGCGGGCACGGATTGGTCTTCCTGCCGTCGGGCCGCTACCGCCTCACCCGCAGCATCCGCGTGCCGCCTGGCGTCCGGATTTTTGGCGTCGGAGCCGAGCGCCCGGTCTTCGTGCTCGGCCCGAGCACTCCCGGCTTCCAGGACGGCGTGAAGACGATCATCATCTTCACCGGCGACGACCAATATAGCGTGGGC
>Ga0136846_1227869_pt1 | contig 19853 bp, 18 predicted proteins | sample HopSoiMetagenom2_FD_96841 | JGI IMG/M metagenome (GOLD analysis project Ga0136846, IMG submission 96841) | Grasslands soil microbial communities from Hopland, California, USA - 2 Assembly 2016 (version 4) | ecosystem: Environmental > Terrestrial > Soil > Grasslands | place: USA: Hopland...
CACGCTAGGATCGGCTTTTCACAGCTCTCATGATGATGAAATTGAACTTCGATTGATTGATGAAAGCAAGAAAGTTTCTAGGGGAAGCTCCTGGCGAGGGGTCTTAATTCGCTGGATGATACAGGTTGAAACCTCCCGTTTCCCTTGAATGGTACCCCAGGGTATGTGTGTACTAATAACACCAGGGCGATCTCTATATCTATAGGGACAACTATGATAGGGGGGTCTGTCGTAAATCCAACAAAGTATGGTAGCTCAAGCGGGGAGCAATCTGCATTCTCAAATGCTATGCTAGCGGTGAACCTAAAATCTGACGATGAAGGGGGCCAGCACTTAATGAGTACGGAATTTCATAACCGGGGTGCGAAAGGAATGCACCCGAATAAATCAATGAATGAAGCTCAGGCCACGAATTCTGGAATCTAAGAGCGGGTGGTTCAGTTGGGCACTCTCGAAACCTCTGTTATGACTTATTTTGTTCACCTTTTGGTTGGTTTTAGACAGGTCTCCCGGAGAAGTAGGCGACGGTAGAAAGCATTTTGATTACTCCTGTTGAAGGAGGCAGTGGTCCAATTGGCTATTGAAGTCGGTGGATTCTGCCTAGAGTAATCTCTAAAATAGTGAAGCCAGTAGCAATGACTTCGTTTTCAAGCTACTGAAATGCACTTAAATGTTGCATTTTGATTACACGAGCGATGCGGCGGCCATTAATATTTCTCCCTTGAAATTCTTGTTTCTATTCGTTGAACCAAGTTGGATCTGTGATACCAGGGTGGTGGCTTTAACAAATAAGCTCCAATTGATCCATTATTTTAGGTGGCCACCGGTGGTAGCCCTTAGGAAGTTCTTAACAGCGCTAATTCACCTCTTATTTCTCTTACAAACCCGCCTCCGTAGGGGCTTCAAGCGAGCGCGTTTCGATGTCAACGAAGGTACGCCCAATTAGGGATGGAATTCTCTTAGAATTCAATCAAAAGAGCATAACGTCTTAGCTAAATGTCTGACATAGCGTCTGATCCCGGTGAATTGGGTTAGTTAACCGCACCCTTTGGTGAAGAAGGGGGTATTCCTAGGCACTAGTGATTTTCTTATGTGTAGACTTCGACCTTACAAAGTATGAGTCCGTGCCTTCCTAAGTTGGTCCAGAATTTCCAATGAAGTTTTGATTTTCTCGAGGGACGTAGCAAACTGGGCTCCGAGCATTCTCAAAATAGAGTCCTGCCTGGACAATGTTGATAACGGGAAATCTCTCACCTCCGTGGTGGGTACAGCTAGAAAGCGAGAGAATATCTTTATGGATATGAGTCTGAGGCAGAAGTCTCTGAATGCGGGCCTGACGAACCTTTTGTACCTGGATCATCACGAGACTCTGTTTCTGTGGTAGATGACTCAATAGGCAGGGCCTAGAACCTCTAAAGAGGGTGTGACCGATCACGATCAAGAAGAGTCAAAGCTGTCTTACTAGCGCGAGCAATCATCCAACTATGGTGGTTTCTCAACAGGTGGGAACTCTGAACAGTAAACTATACGGCAGTTCAGTTCTAGTTGGCTTCTGAAAATCAACTATGCTGAAATAGATTCTCTTTTGAGAGCCCTACATATACCGATCAAACATTCCATTTCAGACTTGTCTGCTTTACTATCTAATAAGTTTGATAGAAATCAAGGCGGGTATAGCTTCCTTTGATCCATACCGTAATATTCAAGCTGACTTTGTCAACTTATTCCCCTTTTTTTCACATCTCAGGTTGAATTGACAACGCTGTACTTTCTTCAACCATAGGAATCAGAATTTCGTAGGTAGAGGGGGCCAAGGTGCCAGAAACATGGATTTCATGGAAACAAGGTAATCCGTAGTTGGTAGCAGATGTTCCGCGGGATCAGATATCCTCCGTCTTGTCTCTGCATTCGAGGAATGCTTGTAGCTGTGCTAGGCGTGAGAAGAACTCTACAATACGATTTCTACGATTGGTACCAGATTGGAATTCATTCTCGGAACTCTCCTCTAGAGAATGGCCTGGCTAAAGAGAGTGATAGATCCATCGTGTCGTGTGGAAACTAAAGCTAGGCGCCGCTATTCGTCCTCAGCCGTATTCTCATTCTGGGAAAAGGTATGGCTCGTTCTGGGAAACGATCAGTAGTAGTGGTGGATGGCAGGTATGGAAGGATCCCGGCAAGTTCCTATCTGAGATTACCACCGGCCCTGCCCTGAGCTGACTTCTTTGCTAGTAGTGAAGTGCGTTTTCACTTAGCTGGAAAAGTCCATAATCCGATTTGACCTCGGGAGCCTGTCCACGGATCTGATCAAAGTATGATTCCCTAGTGCCAAAAGTCCTAAAGCCTATGGCGCCAAGCATGGGGAGTCCGCGGAGAAGAAAAACTCTATTTCGCTATGGGCCAAAACTAGTGTTTTTTCGGATTTCTAGTCTAGTTTAAGTGCAGGGCTAGAGAGTTCTCTTCCAGTATTCTTAGCTGACTGTCCGCTTGCTTGACTCGAACAAATAGCTTTTGTTTCCACAAGGCAGATCCCATTCCTCGAATGCAAAGGACAAGAAAGACGGATTCTGGCTGGAAGGAAGGGTTCTCGTATTGGTTCTTCTGGTGCGCTACTTCCTTGTGCTGTGCCAGATTGGAATTGGTATCGGAATCCTGGTTGGTAGAAGGAAGCTCGGGTATTGCTTATTGTTGAAAGCACTCGTTTGTTCCGGCTCGTGATGTGTCTGACGCATGCATAGAATCAAGATCTATTGAGACCAGGATGTTTGTTTCTTCCTCGAAACAAGAGATACGCTCTGGCTTATTTGCATTCGACCGGAGAACCTCACTTGTCAACTGCCCTGGATTGGATCTACTTACGATTTGAGAAACTGGCTCCAGAACCCCTGTTTTTGATGCAGAATCGGTGGTTCCTTCTCTTTTTCGTGATTTCATCCATAAATCAATGGAAAGAGCACTTTATTCAGTGAATTGACACGTTCCTGATGCTTTTACAGTAGCAGCAGTCTCGGTAGCAGAAGTAGATCCGAGTGTAGATACCGGGATCATATCACCACTATTGACTATTTCAATTCATTCACATCTGCTCGTATCAATCAAAGTTTCCTATCAAGCAATCCCAGCAGCAATCAAGTTGGCACCCACTATATAAGATGCACTATTTCCTGATCTTGTCCCAAACCCAACTCGGCACTTTTAGACCTGGCCTGGATCCCTCCCTTCTCCGACAATATATACAACCTTAAAGAAAAGAGACCACTCTCAGAACGACCCTTCGGAAAGCCCCACAACAAGCTATCCCAGAAGAAATTGTATAACTTGGCCAAAGTATTCACTTCCAGTTCCCTTTGCAATAAGATCACAGTAGATACTGTTTAGAAGGTTCACTCTCTCGTCTACAAAAAATAGATGTGTGCTTACTTCTTGGAGATTGACTCCTGCCGGTAAGTGCACACCCTCAGTAGTATCTCTATAGACTTTATAGAGTATTTCCAATTGAGAAATGATTTGTTCTTTAAGAACATCTTTGGATATATCAGTTACTTGTGTTTCAACATTAATAGCATTTATGTGATGGATCATCCGGCCAGCCCTAACGGCGACAAGAATAGCTATCGACAATGACAAACCCAATGATACAATATACTCAAATATAATCGTTTCCATAAAAATCTGCCATCATTTTTTTAGTCATACTTGTCCCTTAGCGGACTCACTCTTGTCTTGCTTCATCTAAGGAGTGATAAGTGCCAGGAGTCTGCCTCTAGCATCAATACATGTCCTAGTTACGAACAAAGAAGCGGTGCTGTCTCCTTAGCATTAGCGGCCTTATGCCTATTTCAGTATACGCCCGTGTCAATATGTCTAGACTTACCTATACCCATGCTTCCTTCTTCTTTGACTAGCTTGCTTCCCCTATCAAATAGAACGGGAATGACTGCGTGCTTGGCCATCGTTAGTAAGCCCGCGTAGGATAGGACCATCATCGAGCAAATGTTCCTTCAAAGGCGCGGAGCGTGCTATGGCAGATTTTCATCCCGCAAGAGGATGCGCCTAACTAAAACGCCGAAAGGCAGTGCAGCTCAATCCGTTGCTTTGCTTGTTGGGTCCACTTTTTGAAAGTTTCTTTGTTCGTAACATTAGTAGTTACTCACTGCATTAGTAGTTACTCACTGGGTGGGTGCACCAACGGCTTTCTAGGAATTTGAGTTGCTCAATACGGACGGAAAGATTCTTTCGTGAAATAAAAGAACGGCAGCGGCAGGTTGATGAGGGAAAGGAAACCAGATCTTTTTTCTATGGTATGGCCTGGGTGGCCTAAGCGAAATCCCGAGATATGAAGGAGCCGATCAATCTACCCGCCCGAGGTAAGCTTGCTCCTCACTTGAGTTGAAGCTGCCTCCGCTCCCTGCCGTCATACGGATTGATTTACTTTATCTTGACATACGCTACGCATATATTTGCTAGAGATATCAATCGAAATAGGAGCTTTCTGAAAATAGAAATCGATATATCCATGGTATTGAATGGACAAGAATTGAATGGGATTGTGGCACCCAGTGATACACTACGCCATGTTACGAACAAAGAAATGATCAAGAATTTCATTATGGCATGGCGCTATAGGCCATCGATTCGGTTATAGGAGTAGACGCGGGCAATGGCAAAGAGGAACATTTGGGACGACCTCCAAGACACGAGTCACTACTTTAGAACTACGTTATTCCCTGGCGTCAGGTACACATCCGGGGTTGAAGAAGGGACGCATATCAAATAAATGCGATCTAGATCCCTTTAACAGATTAGCAGCATCTTCGCATTCCGAGCCGAGACTATTATGATTACCTACCGAATTGGAGGAATCAAAGATCCTTACTTGAGGAACTTAACTGGCACTCTACTGATTGGACTTTACCGACTTCAGAAACCAGACAAGATTCTATACCGAGCTGACCTATCAACCAGACGGACTTGAACAACTGACCTGTCTGCTATTGTTATTGCCGGGCCTCCAGACCATACCAATTCACCGAGTTAGAAACCGGACCAGAGCTATTAACCGACTTGACGTGCTTTCCTGACTGACAGACCGGACAGACCAATCCAACGAACTGACTTTGCTAGCTTATCGAGCCGAGGAGACAAGACGGATCCATATAAGGATACCAGCAACCCGAAGAGAAGAACCCCAGTTTATTAGAGAGATCCGTTCTATTTCACTAGTTGGGTTTCTGTCTCGGCCTGGCATCTTTGGACAAGAATCAGAAGTATAAGTAGCAGCTTCCTATTCCTTAGTACTTTCCTGTAGTGTAGTTTCTCAAACCAGTGCTTTTCCTGGAATGGATAGAATTCCTCAACTCTAGGAAAACCTGGTATGACAAATTCCGTATAATATGCAAAATTCCGTTTCCGTATAAAATAAATAAGTAGACTAGCTCTGGACCGGAAATCGAAACCCTGGAAACAAAAGACAGGACATGTATGAATCACTAAACCTGAGAGCTTCCTTCTCTTCTCCCAAAGCCAACTCTGGATTTTCCTCCTTCCGGCAAAGTCAGAGTGATGCTATCTCTCCTCTCCCCGGCCCTCCGGGATGAAGGAATAATGTCCTTCATCCTCTTCTTGGATACCAGATTCCATCCTTATCCACCTGGCTAGAAGATCGAATTTCTTGGAATGAGTATCTTTGAGGTGTTTACGTAACTCATCCAGTCCAGAAATAGCTTGACCTGTCCAATTTCGAACGAATCAAGATATCCTATCGTTCCGGTAGCTATAGTAGCTATCTGTTCTTCCACTGGGAGAAGGTTTGATTGGGATTGTTTAAGCAATTCCCGTCATAAAAACAATGGATTCTGGCCAGTTTTATCGAGAGCAGAGGCGAATAATAGGCTTGTCACTCTGCGAATTGAGCTAGTTCCTATTTGGATTTGCCAGCTACTTGTTGAATTGCGGCACATTTGAGCCGCTGATCCTACTCTGGAAAGTGAAATACCCACATGAATAGCAGGTCGAATTCCGGCATGGAATAGATCCGCAGATAAGAAGATTTGTCCATCTTGGAGATGACATTAGTTGGAATATAGGCGGAAACCACTCCAGTTGGGCATACTCTCTTCGCCTAAAAGAGAATTGCATTGAGTGGCTCTTTCTAAAAGGCGTGAATGCCAATCAAATCAACCCTATCCTGATGGAGAATAGAGATCCACCCACCCACCTTCTATATTCTCCCATCCCCGAGGGAAGACCACGCACGGCCGAGAAAGAAGTGTCTCGTATTCAGCAGCTCGCCTAAGTCCTAACGTTAGTGGAAAGAGTAAGATAAGAAAGCTTAAGCGTGGTAGCCCACAGACCAAATATGAGAAGTGATGTTTTGAAAGCTTCTTATTGAGTCTAATACTATCCTTTTGAAATTCTTGGTCCTCAGATCTGATACCATAACCAGCATCTACATGCTCATGCTGCAAACTATCACATAGGTCCTATTTCAGGTTCATTTACTTTATCAAATAAGTAACTTTGTCTAATGTTCCCCGAACGAGTAGTTAAAACAACCACCCCCTGATCCGAAAGGAATGGGTGTTCCTGAGGCTTATTCAAAGGGCTTTCTAGTGAGTTAATGGGGAATGAGGGTATCACCCATAACCAGTTTGAAGATGCAAAAATTCTGTTCTTGTCAAGGAGGGGGATTAGCTACACAACCAAGGAAGGCCTTTTTAGATTATTAATATTCTGACTGCTTTTCACTCTTGTCTAGATCTTGCTTTTGCTTAGAGGGCAGGCCGCAGGACAAAGCAAGAGCTTGAATGCGAGGGGCGCAGCGAATGTTTGCTTCTCAGCCCACTGATGTATGTATGGCTTGCTTTCTTTAATCAGAACTCATGACTACGGATTGACTTCCAAAATACAACAAAGGGTTGTGGTGAATCCCGGTGTCGGCCCAGATAGAAGACAGCTAATTCATTATTCATTAGTTGCAATGGGGTGCCCTTGAAGTGAATGAGGTATCGAAAAAGCGAAATCAAAAGATGCATAAAAAAGAGGAGGTCCATCCCATCCGTGTACAGTAGTGAAACACAAGGACCGATCCTGAAAGACCACTCCTCCCTACCTACGGAGTTTGACAAAGTCATCAATTGGGTCAAAGCAGAAAGAAATGTTGCGTGATCAAGTCAAACAAAATGGAAAAAAGGAAGGTGATCTATGGCCCGATAGAAAAGGAAAACAGGAACCAGATTCTATTAGATCTTCGCCCTAGTGAATCATAGTCAGAACCTGGGGGGATCCTCATAGGACTGCTCGTGAGCGTAAAGAGTACTTTTGACCGGAATAGGGCCTTCCTTTCTTTTGCACTCTTATTAGGTAGCAAGGAGCAATTCAAGTATGTGTTCAAAATCAAATCAACACACAACCACGCCGCCCTGAAGTCATTTATTTGCTTCTTTAATGAAAAAGGAGGACTTGATTGCCACGAGGAGCAGGTTGGAAAAGAAAAAGGAGGAAGAGAGCTAGAGTGAATTGGCTTAAGAAAGGAGACGGTAACACAGGCTTTTTTCATAAGGTCGCTAACAACAGGAGACGAATAAACTGGATTCTCTCATTGGATACGGGAGGAGGAATTACGGAAGACAACCGCTTATAGAGGTATCGAATGAATAGAGTGAAAAGCAAACGGGAATGCGGCTCGCCCTTCGGGTTTCGTCCGGAGTCGGTTCGATCCAGTAAAAGAAAAAGCAAGAGTTGGCTGTTCCCGAAGCGTGAAGAAAAGATCAAGCCCCATAGAAGTTTTCGAAAAATAGACCTGGGCATCGAATGCTGATACCAGATCAAGGGCTCTACTTGAAGAATGCGAATCGACTCTTTGAGGCGACTGACTTAGTTCAGCCTGACCCTGGCATAGCGTTTCCTTCACTGATGATTGCATTTACGAACGATCTCAATACGAGTTCGCTCTGATCATAAAATTGAGGATTTCCTTCGAAACAGCAGGAGCTTGGTCGGTCCGTAATCTTTAGACCCTGTGGGCGTAGACACTACTAGTGCCATTCAATGCTTTTTCTTCTTAAGCGACTTTCCTTTCAAAGTGAACCCCGTATGAGACAGATACCTTTCGCCTTAGCTCGGCTAGTTCTTTCCTTCTTGTTAAAAATCTCGACGAGAGGATGAAGAGCATGAGCCTGTGGACTACGAAAAGAGCACGAATCCAAGGACTGGCAGAGAGCATGGGTCTAGTTTTACTAGTGTAGGGGCTACCATTCTTATGGATCCAGGTGTGAGCAATACAATCAATCAAAGTCTGGTGGAAAGCAATATCAATCCGGTGAATGATATTTTGATCAATGCTAGCTGTCTCTGAGGACAGGTAATTTCCCACACACTTTCTTCTTGAAGTTGATGACCCAAGGGAACCTCAATCTAGCCAACGTATCTGTTTTACACTTTCTTCGATCCCGAAGTTGCAATTCGAGGAAGAAGACCTACTATTTGAAACAGGGTTGAAACAAGAGATAGACAAAGGGATGGTGAGTACAGGGCCCGTGGGACCCACTAGACTGGGGATGGCTACCTGGGAAAATTCGCAGGAATTGAAGACTCCTTTTACTCGTTTTCCAGATGCGCCTGGGTCATTCCTTTGGGTCATTCCCTAGTGTGCGAGCACTCCTTTTCTTTAGAGTAGCCGAAGAGAGTGGATCACGCAACCCATTCCTAGCTTTGTGGAGATCTGCTTAGTAAATAGAAAAAAAAATTGGGTATCCTTTTGAGAACATTGAGCCCAGGGCATAGGCGAAGAGCACATCAACTTTCTCCTCTGGCATTCACATTCAAGAAAATGACAAAGTCAAGACAGCGGGTTTGTGTCCCACATCTGAGCGCAGGAATTTGGGTTGATAAACAAGATCAAAAAGCAGTGGCAGAAGAACCTTCAACAAGGCATGGGTCCAACTCATTGGGACAACCGACCTCGAAACTGCTTTCAAATAGGGTCTCTCGGGCATTGCTGGAATAAAAAGAGAATGAAATCACCTCAGTGAATCAGTAACCAACTTAGTTGGCTGGCTTTTGAACGAAAAGAAAATGATTGGTTTTTACGCAGGCGAGCATAACTATAAAGAAAGTCTCAAGCAAAAGAACACTAAAAGGGGAGGTTTTGCCTGGAACTGGTGTACCAACCGTTGTATCCTGAAGCATAAATAAGGAAGTAAATAGGAGTAAAAGAAAAAAGCTCATCTGGTGCTGTTGCTCTTTTTACGGCATTTCTGGAATCGCCTAAAGGCTTAGGAAAATCAACTACTATCGTTAGGCTAGGAGAAAGATCAATCCTTCGTTCGGGGACAGCCCTGGAAGTTCTTGTTTCTGAAGAGTACGGGACCGCATATCTAGACCCATTAAGGTCACGAGAAGGCCTTTGCGGATACCTATTTAGTAGAGGTGTTTGGGGCGGAACTTCTATATGGGCATTCACTGTCATCAATTCCAAGAGGAAAAGCAAATTCATTGACCATTTCTGCTAGGATTAGGGGCCCTCAAGATAGTAGCGCAAAAGCTTCGACAATGAGAGAAATCAGGATGCTTTTCTTTGGGCGAAGCCACTAAACCACTATTATTTATAGGGGATCCAGGATTTTTTCTTCGATGCTATGGGCAGTAAATGGGGGCGAACGAGAAGCAAGAAAGGCAACATACCGTGTTCGGATCACTAAAAGGGGCAATCTTCCACTCAGAAAAGGCCAGTGAAATAGAGCTATTGAAGGTTCGAATTCTCGTCCCCTAGCTTCTGTCTTCATCTTCTTTGCCGGGCTATTATGGTCCTCAGTAGTGAACTGAGTAATTGATTCCGGGACCATCGTAGTGAAGCCCTTTTTCTATGTCTGCGTAGCCCTCCGAAGATATGATCTTGCTGTAGTAATAGCTGTAGCCATTTAAGATCTCTTCTCTCTTTGATTGAGGAGTGGTGTAGTTGCTACTGAATTCCATGAATTTGCAATGGAATTTGAAACAAAGGCGTAAGTAATACTAGTTTCCCTGTCCGGCTAAGACGGGTATGATGAAGGGCAGCTATTTCTGCAAGCATACAGACCCCAGGAGATCGGTGGTCCCACGTCATGCTCTACCTCAAAATAGGAAGAAACAATGAAGCGAACCCATGGCTTAAACCTGCTTATTATACTATAAACAATGGAATACCTCAAGTTGGATATAGGTGAGGTGGGACTTAAGAATGCCTTGTCTGGAACATCTCTTCAAAGCAAGAATTAGCGTATAGAAAGGAAGCAGCCTTTCAGCTGCTTTTAAAAAGTCCCCTTCGTCCAGAGGTTAGGACGTCGGTTTTTCATGTCGAAAACACGGGTTCGATTCCCGTAGGGGATATAATATAGATAGCCAGCCCACCCCACTTCTCATTTCTCAACACCTGCTTTCTTCCTTTCCCTTAGCTTGGTATAGCTAAGATTTGACCTAACCCACTATAAATAAAGATGTGGTATTATCCAGTGACGAGACTCCGCCGGAGGAATTGCCCTAGCCGCCCCAGGGGGAGTTTTAATTAACTTGACTGGAAGGACCTTCCGACAGGATCCAATCGACCTTAAAATGCATGGGTGCTTTAGTGACGGATCCTACCTCCCCAAGCTATGAGGCAGATGTTTGTTGTGGAACCGCTTCTCGATACCTTAGCCGACTCCTAGCTACTTTTAGTATCATCACCCAGCCAGGGCTGGCTCCAAAGATACCGCATTTACAGGTCTTTCAGGCAGCAGAATCTCGTATCCTTGGACCCTAGAGATCCGTCGAAATTCTGATCGATTGGCATTTTTAGGGATGACGAGCTCACGACTCAGGACTCAACGAAATGGAAGAGTTTAAGAAGCAGTTACAAGAACTTCTGGGTGAATTCGACCGAGTTGATCTCCACGCCCGTATTGTTTGTGAAAAAGAAGGACAGGCGCCTTTGCATTTCAACTCGTAAGCTGTTCCAGGTAACCGTGAAGAATAGGTATCCACTTCCTCGTATTGATAATCTTTTTGATCAGCTGAAAGGGAGACTCCTTTATATATTTGCGGTCCAGTTCTCCCCGGAGCTCCAGGGAGCCTCTCCAATTCTGACAGGAGGTCACGAGTCTCACGTCTTACTTGACCGAAGACCTCAGAATTCTATCCGGTAATATCCGATGACAGGGAGGACATCTTCGCATGCAAGTCATGCATTGTAGTGCACTTGTTTTTATTTGTCCACGCCTGATTCACTAAACTATGGAAGTTCTCGTAGGTCTCCCCCTTTTTGAATATGTATATGTACATGAACTATGGATAAACCTATTGGTTTAGTCAATCTCGCCTAGAATGCCCAAATGCACAAGTAACAGATGATCTGGCTACCAACTGAGTCAAATCCACCGGCCAGCGGAGGTAGCTAGGTTATTGATTTGAAGAAGTGCCAGAATGTGAGCCTAGGGTGAACAGTGCTTCGTTGAAGGACAAGCGTGGAGAATGCTGCAAGAACCAGAAAGTTTGAGCGCAAGGGTGCGAAATGTATTTCCCTGATGAAGAGTTCCTAAGAGCATAGTTAGGAAACCGACCATCGCAGATTTGGGGAGGAATATGTGAAGGGCGTGATGTTATGAAGCAAGGTTGAATTCGGAGGATTGGTACGGGGAGCGACACTAGGATCTGGACGTAAAACTGGATCCCGAGGCACTTTAAAATGACGCCGCTGTGCCCGCGGTCCAATGATCCACCTATGTTTGTGTCGGATCTTATCCATGCTGCAACCAGGCCGTGGAATATGGAGGTGGTCAGAGAACATATGTATGAGATGGACGCCGAAGCAGTAGCGAACAAAGTCATTGGAAAGAATGGAAGAGGATTTTTCGTATCACATTCGTACTGACTTGAAACAGGAATTGATTGGTGCTCAACTGCTTATTCTGCTTTTCCTGGTACCGGTATAGATAGATAGAAAGCGCATTCAATCGAGAAAAGGATCAACTGATCCACCTCTTGACTTTTTGGTTTTTTCTTTTTTTTTTCCGCATAGGTTGCATTTTCAAACAAAAGAAAAGAGCAAGTTCCCACAGGCGAAGAGCAGCTTCCGAGAAATATTTCTCTTCTTTTACCCCCTTTACGCCCTTCGGGGCTGCTAACAACGAGCTAATACACAGGAACGGCACGGCTCCTACACCGCTTAACTCCAATAATAGAACCTGGTCCCACATCCCTTGCATTTGATAATGAAACAATCAGAATTTGTTGAATTGAAATATGTTCAATCTCATTTCTTTTACGTGGTTTTGGCAACTATCAATTATCTCTTTCCTCGGCTTCCTACACGGATATAGCCGTAAACGGTATCTAGTAGGTGGGAACTACATTAGCTTAGGGGATCGGGTAGCTAAAATCCTCGGCAAAGCAGACAAGAAGCAATTCAACCATTGGGAACGGCACGCCCCCTTCCCTAGGGCTAGAGGTATTTACACGCTGCATTGAACCTATAGAGCGAGTACTACGATGCGAGCTCCTTTTACGAGCGATACCTTTGTCTTTGGTGCTTGAGTTGTCCTCCTGGTCCTCGGTTTCGGAAATGACATATTGAACCGGTATCTTTAGCAAAGCCCAAATCCGGCATACCCCTTTGACGGCATCCCTCCTCTAAAGCAGCTTCCTTCCTTTCCGGTTCGTAGTGGTTACGAGCAGAAGTGCAATTCAAAGCGCATTCCATAGTTGTATTAGATAGTTTAGATATAGTGACCCACTAGTTCGAGATGCACTGACCTTGGCCATTGCCTGCTAACTACGGTCATTATATGTCAATTCGGATCGCACACCGGAAGCAAAGATCAGGGGATTGCCAACTTGAATGAATGTAATCCGGTTACGGTTACGGTGTAGGGGAGATTTGTCCAATAGGGACATAACTAGTTGCTAAGCCCAGTCAGTCCAGTATGTATGGTATGTCCAGTAAGGCTAGTGAAGTAAAGAAAGTAAGGAAAGGCAAGTAATGTAAAACCTGACTCTAGAATATGGCTCGAGAGATTGAATATAGGGAGGAATGAATCGGGCATCAAGTAAACTAAGGCGTCAAGGAAAGTAAGACTTGAGGATGGAAGGGAGGAAGGAACCAATAAGCCACCGTCAGTGTACCAGTCATTGGGACAGGTGCCGTGTGTTCGGTCTACCTGCCTTTAGTACGACCCGGATTCAAAGATGCTGACGAGTATTAAAGGTTAGGCCAAATGATTCTAAGCTTGAGGACCCATTCTATCCGGGCCTAAATGCTTGAGTTTCAGAACTTCTTACTGACTTTCTCCTATATGCTTAACACATTGACGTCTAAGGCTAAGCTTTCTTTCTAATGGTAAGCCGGGGATCTAATAGTCCACTTCACCCTAGCTCTCTTTACGTCGATATAGGTTGCTTTTTTGATGACTAGTCCCATATAGACGGTAGGCCTTATTTTCAACCTCCTCTACCTAGTCTCACTTTTACTAAGGAGGGAGAGAAGAGGGTTCTCCGGGACGGAAGACATCTCTCACTCGTACATATATGGATGGGGAGGCTACCTCTACAAGGGAAGAAACTGAGCAGCAGAGATTTTGGCAATAGCAAAGGGGATCCAGATGATTTCAGAACTCCAACTGAATGATGCTATACTCGAATCTGATTCTGCTGCAGCTTGCCATTTACTACTGAAAAATGCTGATATCCCGAATCCCTATCTTATTAAAATGGGGTAGCTTTACTGAAGTACTGCAAGACAAGGATTCAAAGCATGTGCATCATCCTGAAGCACACACTCAGAGAAGGCAATCAATGTGCAGACAGCAGCAATGGCTTTATATGAAGAAGAGGAAACCAAGACCCTTGAAGTGAATCCATGGTCGACCCTCTCACAAAGTTGATAATGATTCGGTAGGTCGTGCGCTCGAAAGGGGGCGGCCCTTACGACATAACTCGGGGTTTTCGTCTCCTTCCTTGTTGATTAACAAAGATTTAGGTGCATAATATAGAAAGATTGTACAGAACGGAGTAACCTAGACTTTTCTAATAAAAGAAAAAAGAGAACGGCGTCTACCTGAACGAGAACATAAAGATGTTGTTAGTTTATTGGCTTTAGGACAGAGTAAACATACGGAGTCGGTTCTTGAACTTCTATATAAATAATCGTTTTTCAGAGCGCGCTCCCCCTTCCTAACACTTATTCTGGACGAGCACATTCTTCATCCATTAGTAAGTGGAAATATTGAAACCTGTGAATGCCGCCACTCTTCCCCCTTCTACAGCGTTAGTTAATATCAACGGAAACGTTCTAGTTTGGGTTGGTCTGTTATACAATCCGGCATAACACCTCAGCCGTTCTTGTACAATAACAAGTTTAGTGGTTCCACAGAGATGTGACCAAGAAGACTCAGAACCGCCGGTAGGCGTGGAGCCAGAGGTCGGGGAGATGATCAGATTGATCATGTGCGCAAGAGAGCCATTCAAGTGGGTCAAAAAAGAGATATGCGATGTCCTCTCCTTCGTAATACCCAAGCAAAAAAAGCCGCCCTTTCGAACTGATATGATACAAAGCAAAGCTGTGACGGTATTTTCCATGATATGGCCCCTTGGCTCCACACAATAGGGTTCCTTCGAATGCAATGGAATTTACTTTAATTGGACCACCCTTGCCCGAGGATACGAATCCGAGCTATTAATTGAAAAGGAAGGGAAGGATATCTCGGAACTACAGCCGTCTACTACTATGGAAGGAGCCTACAACTATTTCATTGATTTATTTCTTTCATTCGTGGGGCATTGGATAAAAGCGCTGGGAATCATAGGAGCAATTCGTATTGGTTTTAAGCCGATCAAAGGGACTATCGGAGGATGTGTCGAGCCGTGGCCTAGCCCAAGCTGTCGATGATCACCTAGCGCTATCAATTAACGTAGGGAACGTACGCTACTACGAATGGTTCTACACATGCCGTAACAAAGCTAAAGGAAGCCGATCAATCGAGTAGGAACCTACACCGTGGCCGTTGTTCGAAAGAATCGAAGCCGAGGACTCTACTACCCGGAACTCAATACGATTCAACCAAAGCCTTTGCTTTGCTAAAGATACCCGTTCCGCTGTCCGGCAACAACTATTGAATAACAACCTTCGCTTTGCTTTCGATAGGCATTAGCGAATCTAAAAATAGAGTAGATCCCGGGGCGTACCTAATGGTTTCATTGATTTGAATGGATTGATCCGTTGTAGGAATCCTCATCCGATGTACGTGGAATCCAATTATTTGATTTTGATAGGAGCAGTGCCGGTATTGAGGGAAAGTCTATCTCTGAACTCATGAAGTTAATACAAGTGAGGATTGATTTCAGTTATTCATATAATAAATAAGAGGATCTCGCTCTCGGCACATCTGCGCTAGGGATTCTTCTCTACCTTCTTGAAAAAGATGCCATCAACTGAAACCTGATTCCCCGTTTCAGCAAGCTATAGCAGATCGTTGAGTATAGAGAAAAAGGAATGGAGTCAAGAAAGAACATACATCAGAGTCGTCCTTCTCCCGTAGGTCTCACCTCTTTCTTGTTCGGTCATCCTGTGTGCTTGGCAAGTGGAACGAAGAGAAGGCTTCCTCTAAAGAAGCCGTATCGAAGTGGAACGATCAAGAGATAGGAGTCCTCGACGGAAAGCAGAGACATCTCGACTCTTCTTTTACCATTTTAGTAAGGCGATAAGTGAAGCCGGTTGACCTGGAATCTGTTTACCAAGTTAGGACTACACAAGTAGTTTAACAGGCAGATCCGTTCGTTATAGATCCCATGGAACTAGTGAAAAAGAGAGGATTTACTACGGATTTGATTGCTTTACTTGCTTAGCTTCCACTGCTACTTCGACAAATCCTCTAGTTTCTACCGGAACTCGTTACCAGCTTGTTCTTTTCTTTCCAGTTTTTCTAGGAAGATTTTGTAGCCCAGACCTAACACTCTCTTTTGGTTGGTTACTTCATTGAAATAGACTAACTCCTGGCTAACGCGAATCATTCAAAAACGACTTATTGGGTTGGGCAACCAACACGTGAAATCGATGCCGTTCCTTCAATTCATTGTTTAGGTTTACTTTGGCGGAGCATTCCATCCAGGTGTGGGAATCATTCCGACTTCATGTATTTGCCCTAGTCTGTTGGGAATGTAGGTGTCCGAGAATGAAAGCTCGGCAACAGAGCAGACCGGAAGAAGTATGTACCTCATGAAGCAAGGACTAGCCAGAGCTCTTAGTTTTTTTCTTTTGCAGGATGAATCCGTTCACTGCCTGCTTCTCTATCGCATTGGAAGACAGCCTAGAAAGAGTGCAAACAGGAAGCATAGATCCTTGATAAATAGAGGAGCTATGAGTGCAGTCCACAACCTCTAATGTTCCAAAAGAGATAATCCGTCACTCGCTCCAGAGACCTCAGTATCGTGCTAACTCCAAGAATTTCCTTCTTTACTGCATAAAGCATCAGCTGCTGGATAGAAAGCAAAAGCATTTATTTATAGCGGACAGTCGCTTGATTTCTTTCTTATCAAATTACATTTCCAATTGGGTCGGTGTAAATAAAGGGTGAGCTCCAAACTACAGTGGGAAAGGCCGAGTATACACCAACCATACTTTGGAGTGAGAAGGAGATCCTAACTCTAAAATAAGGCATCTGAGACTATGCTTAAAAGTCCCGTTTGGTCACTTTGAAAAAGAAGGATGCGCCGCTATTTTCTCATCATCTGGCACTGCTTGACTTGCTTTCACTGCTTTTAGCTTTCACGTGGCCCTCCATGTCAACTAAAGAAAATAGTTCAAGACAGTAGAGCACAGAGGGAATTACCAACATGGGTTCAGCATTTCGTTTAGTGAATGCGGAGATAAAAGCAGCTGCTATTGATGCAATTGGACCGCTCGCATCGCTCCTTGACACGAAGGCTATAAGAGGAAATACTGGGCGTAAATGACTTTTGAGTTCAAACCTGGCAAAGTCCTTACTTACTCGGCTCCAGGCCAAAGCGATGAAAAGACCCTTTAGGTCACGCCCATGAGAAAAAGTCTAGCCCTATCAACACCTTCTGATCCTAGTTGGCTCGAGTAAGGCAGGCTACTTCTAAGCAATCTAGATAACATTGAACCTCATTGAAAAGAAATAACTTGCGGCCAACATAAAGATCCAGCAACCTTTTGCCTGACCTCGGCTCTGACGCATTCCTCCTAGCCTAGATTTTCACTACATTCTTTGGGGTCAATGCCTACTTCTTGAACTTGAAATACCTGTATCCCTTCTTCGATAAGTGGAATGTTTCGCTTGAGCGTCTACTTTGGCGAAACCCTTGTTATCTATGCTATGTATAAAAACCTAGCCCTCTTCTCTTATAAGGCACACGTTTTTCATACGTGAGGCTATAGAAGGAAAGCAACAATCCTGGAGGAGGGAGGAAATAGTTCACTTGTTGGGCACCCTATTCGTAAATTCACTTACGTGACGAGCAATTAACAAGCGCTGCGTTTGAATGACATGTTATTTGAATAATATTGCTGCTATGTCGCAAGTCTCAGTCTTCCAAAATAGGAGACGACTATGGACAGAGATACCAGGTAAACGGAGTGTGGGAAAATCCAGTTGCCGGCTGTGGGTTCTTCACAATTAGCAGGGCTTCTATGATAGTACAGAGATCACCACTTTCAGGTCTCCTTTTTCGAGTTGGTTACTGAGATCTTCTTGTTGAGCAACGTTTTCCCGGCAATCTCAGCTTATTAGGGAACAGGTCGGGAGAGTACTTCAAATCTTGCTCATACGCCTCGCAAGATTGAACATCTGCGAAAGTCGTCTCGAAGCTCTGACTTAATCGGTTGCCGATCAGGTTTGTAAGGTTTTTTAAGAAGGCCTCTTGTGTACTATAGGTGCAGCAGAAACAGGGCTGCTGAGAGGAGGCGTTGACAACCTAAGAACAAGAATGGAAAAAGGATTGATTGCTCGACGAAGTACAGGATATATTAATCACTAGGTTACGGTAATATGTGCTTGTCTCCTTTAAGAAGGATAAAAGGAGAGATTAGCAAAGCAGTCACTCCCAACTAAAGATGAAAACGATACCGACACATCGTATAAATCATCTTAACAACCTTTATTATACGGGATTCTATAATAAACTCATTTAGTTGATAGATCATTATTGGATTCTTTTTATTGTGACCAAGATCCATGAAATAGCTCTCTTTATACTACGTTATATTGATAGGATACTTCCCATTCTTATGTCTTCTTTCCTTATTACGACTCCTGTGCTTAGATCAAATACGACGTTTGAGTTAGGACATATATATAGCTACTATAGGTGCTAGTATAAATGGAAGGCAGACTTGAATGCCAATCAGACATGGCCAGAAGCTTATCTAATATCACTAGTTTCTCTTGTTTATCACTTAATAAATAGTCTTATTTGTCCCAGGGAGCGAGGAGAGAAGATGACAGGTTGAGTAGAGAAAGGTGGGTCATTGTCCCAACGTAGTAGTATTTTGGTTTTGTTTTCAGCTGATCTATATCAAAATAATAGAATAAATAAAGGCAAAGGATTTGGTTCAGTCGTCAAGTACAGATTTCCTTTACCCAGAGTTGGGAACTATGAATAGTTGTTTGAATACCTTCCTTGCGCTTCAATTCCTCTTATCCAATCCTGGGAGCCAAGCAGAAAAGCAAGTCCTCTAGTTATGGATGCAGTACTCACCTCACTAAACTTAGGAAGAACTAATTCAAGTAGAATTACAAATAGCTATAAGTGGATTCAAAAGGGATCGAGCCTAGCTCGAAAACTTCCCTCTTTCTTGCTTGCTTTACTCGGTATTCAGTGAAAGATTAGGCTTGGTAATTACAGTTACCAATGGTAAGGATTGGCACGTGAACTTTCCTTTGAGTAGTATGGTATGCAGGTTCACCTATTTTTTGTCCGTAGTTGCTCTGAAGAAAACGCGTATAGTAGTCTTCGTCGATGGGACCTCCAGTGTATGAAACTAGCATTTTGTCATGGAAGTTCAATCAACTAACGATATTGTTTTTCGTTGGAAAAACCAACGCCGACGTCAAGATCAGTCTCCTTTCTCTTTTATTTTCTCGGGAGCAGAGCTGAAAAAGCCTACTATACTATGAGTTTCACGGATATGAAGGAGAAAAATATGCTATTAGCAGCTATTCCATCTATTTGTGCATCAAGTCCAAAGAAGATCTCAATCTATAATGAAGAAATGATAGTAGCTGGTTGTTTTATAGGCTTTCTCCTATTCAGTCGGAAGAGTTTAGGTAAGACTTTCAAAGAAACTCTCGACGGGAGAATCGAGTCTATTCAGGAAGAATTGCAGCAATTCTTCAATCCTAACGAAGTAATTCCGGAGGAATCCAATGAACAACAACGATTACTTAGGATCAGCTTGCGAATTTGCAGCACCGTAGTAGAATCATTACCAACGGCACGCTGTGCGCCTAAGTGCGAAAAGACAGTGCAAGCTTTGTTATGCCGAAACCTAAATGTAAAGTCAGCAACACTTCTAAATGCCACTTCTTCCCGTCGCATCCGTCTTCAGGACGATATAGTCACAGGGTTTCACTTTTCAGTGAGTGAAAGATTTGTATCCGGGTCTACGTTCAAAGCTTCTACCCTAGAACAAATTCGGGAGGCCTTCGTACCCATAGACCTAATTCGAGAAGGCTTGATAGTCCTAAGAAAGGTGAGGGTGGGGGGTTCTATTTAGGAAGAATAAGAAGAATCTCATTCATGTGTTCATGCTAACAGAAGAGCGGATCCAATACACATAAGACTTTTTTCTCAGGAAATTCCGAATGATGAATTTGGGATGTCATGCC